>Ga0222714_10003585_pt1 | contig 15683 bp, 14 predicted proteins | sample C33_3DmetaG_FD_165048 | JGI IMG/M metagenome (GOLD analysis project Ga0222714, IMG submission 165048) | Estuarine water microbial communities from San Francisco Bay, California, United States - C33_3D | ecosystem: Environmental > Aquatic > Marine > Unclassified | place: USA: California...
CAACTCCTGCTCCCACACCCGCTTCGACACCCGCACCAACACCGGCACCCACACCCGCTTCGACACCCACTCCGGCACCAACACCGGCGCCCACACCGGCACCCACACCCGCTTCGACACCTGCGCCCACACCCGCACCAACACCGGCGCCAACTCCTGCTCCCACACCGGCACCCACATCTCAAGATCAAATAGTAGTGTCAATTCCTAATAGTAATGAAACTAAAATTATTAATGTTCAAGATAGCATTACAAATTTATTTACTAAATTAAAAGACAATAATGAATCATCTGTTTTAACTATAAATAACATTACAAATACAGTACATTTAAAAGCGAGCGATATTGTAACAAATAATGAAACCGATAATGAAACCGATAATGAAACAATAGAAAACTATAAAGAATTAATAAAAGAACAGTATCATAATGATGTATCAAATATAGAAAAACATGATATACAGCAAGACAGAAAAAATATAGTTATTCGTGAATATCTAAAAAATATCATAAGCAAGAATACAGATTTTTTGCAGGATAGTGATTCTCTTCCAGACATTATTATTGATAAATCCATATTGCCACAAGTACCTATAATAAAATCAATAAAAAAAACATATTTATATCTAATAAATGCGTCTAGTGGTGGAACAAACAATGAACTAGGCTTATTAAAAGGAAGAACTGTTAATAATGGAAGAGTTGTTATAGAGCTATCAAGATTAAGGGAAGATGAAGCGGTATACGCGTATCAAGAAAAAGGAGATAATGTTGAATTTATCTATAATGGCGAAGCAATATTACACGTTGATAAAGTAGCTGATGGTTCTAATAGTAATAGACCAAGTTATAAAGTAACAAAATTAGATAATTCCTTTATATTAGGCACCGAAACATTAAAACTATACACTGAGTATATACATAAGGACTTTACCTTTTCAGTTGGTTCCACTATTATCATAGCCAGACCACCAACTGTTTCACCAGAACCAAAAAAATATTCTAATGGAACAGATAATAATAAATATTATAAATCTCATACATTGGGAGGAATTGGAAGAACCCAAAATAGAGCAATTCAGCGTCATCGTAATAGAAAAACTTAATTAATACCAAAATTAAAAAATACAAATTAAAATATAATAAAATAAAAATAAAAAATATTTTTATTTTAAAAAAAAATCTCCCCGTCTGGATTTGAACCAGAGACCAACGGTGACATGTTTACAAACTACAAACCGACGCTCTACCAACTGAGCTACAGGAAGTTTTTTCCTACAAAATACTTACTAAATTTCATTTTTATATGTTAGTTCAAAAATATTATCCATATATTTGCGTTTTTTTATTTGAGTTTTTACACAGTATTGATCCAATGTAGTTCCATCAATGTCGACAGTAGGTTTCATAACAAAACGGAACACATAAACAGGCTTAGTTTGTCCCAGACGATGACATCTGGCGATTGCTTGGTCTTCAACCGCTGGATTCCAATGCGGGCTTACAAAATAAATTTCATTACAACTCTGCAAATTCAAACCTTCACATCCGGTTTGAATTTGTATAATAAATACGACATTTTCTGCCGACTCCGCTAACAATGCGGTTCTTTTTGTTTGACTTATACGACCATCAATAACATTCACATTTATTTCTGCCTTCTCCAGCGCATCTTGAAACATATCTATTTCGCCACTATAATGACAGAACACTATTTTTCCATTGTTGTTATCTTTTCTTTCTATAAGTTTTTTGATTACAGCATCCATTTTACTTGAGCAGGTCACGGCTTCTTCCATCTGTTCAATATCTTCCGCATTTATACTAGTGATTTCTTCTGCACACGCAAATTCATCGCAATGAGGACAAATTGTGTGATTATTTTTAAACCAATCACTGATACATTTACTGTGGAAAACATGTCCACATAATTTTAATTTATTCATACATCCATTCGTTTCATCACTTAATAACTCTAGGCAAATTTCGCAAATTTCATTTTGATTTATTTTTTCCACAAAATGTTCTACTTTATCTTTCATGAGGGCTGGATAAATACAGCTTTGTCGGGCTCGCATTAGTTTCTGAATCATAAATCGTAGTTCAAGAGCATCAACGACAGAATTTTCCTTTATTAAAACACCACGTCTGCCTTTTGTTATCAATCCAGCAGAAACATGTATATCTTCTGAATAAGAACATTCGCTCTCATTTTTCCATTCCGTATAAATTGTTTCTTCTATAATTTCTGGCAGAATTAAACCAACCTCTGTTTTTGTTCTCCGCAAAATAAATTTTGATACAAGTGATTCCAAATTGTCTTCTCTTGTGAAATAAATAGATGGTAGGCCTAAAATCCCACACAAACTATAGAAATCGTCCATTTTATTTTGGATTGGTGTCCCTGTAACAATCCACCGGATTTCAGAATAAAGATTTAAGGCGCCGATATGAACTGCGGATTTTTGTGTACGAAGGTGATGGGCTTCATCAAATATTATACGAAACCATTTCACTTTAAAAAGTAACGACTCTTTTATTTTTTTATTTGCGACCAACTCTCCATAGGTAGTTAGGACAATAGGCGCCACAAGAAGATTATCCAACGTAATTAATTTTTTATTTGGACCATGATATATAATGGGGCTATGGCCTATTAATTTTTTTATTACCGACTCCCACTGTTTCATAAGAGCCAACGGCAGGACAATAAGTGTTTTAATATTAAAATTGGCCATAATAATGCCAAGCATTTGAATCGTCTTTCCTAAACCCATTTCGTCGCACAGAAATCCGCCTTTTATTTTATACTTCCCGAATATACTATTACCTTCGCGCTCGTTCTTCAAACACCATTCTACACCATCGGCCTGATATTGGTGTCCCTCCAGTTTTGCTTTAGAAAGGAATTTGTCAAAATTCATTTTGTTATATTTTTTTACGTTTCATTTGTTATAGAATTCATATGAAACGTAAAAGTGTTTCAATTTTTCAATTCCGATTATAGTAGAATAACCGTAAAATTACGATTAATATTACACTAGAGCCCCATAAGTTAAAAATAGTATTTGCTGACTCATTATTTATCTCTATGCCTATTTTTTCTAAAGGTGTAAATAGGAAAATCCATGGACCCCACCATTTTTTTTCATTCCAAATAGTTCGCTCAACCCGAGTAAGAATACAACCTTTAAAATAAAAATGAAATATAAAAATCATTGTCCAGATGAAACAACAAAAATAATATATATTATTTATCTTTCCAATAAATAAATATACTAGAGGAAATAATGTTAGAATCCAGTGAACTAATACTAAAAAATAACCATTTATATATCTATTATTTGATACCATAAATAAATTTCTCTCTATATAATTTGTTATTTTTTGTGTATGTTGTTTTCTTTCTTCCAATGAAAACATTTTTTGTATATAAATAAGTAATACGTTAATTATTTATATTAATTTATATTTTTTTTATCATGTCTAAAAAAGGAACATATATAATTTAAAAACCTTTTTTACACCTTTAGACATTTAAAATGCCGACTCAAACAGAATTATGCTTATACATATCATCCCATTTATTTTCACCCTTATAGATATATCCTTTTGATAATAATAGATTTTTAATTTCAGTTCTTCTTGGTTCACAATAATTATGTTCAACATCAATCAAACCAAATGTATATTTTTCAAAATCAAAATTTTTAAGTATTTCAAATTCAGACCCTTCTGTATCCAATGACATATATTCAATAAATAATGGAGCTTTTGCATTGTTTAATGAATCTAATAAAGAAATTGTTTGAACCTGAATAGTTTCTTTATTTGCATTTACAGAAGATTTATGACAATCAATATGGTTAGAGATACCAGATAATAAATGAGATTTTTTTGGTATATCAAACATAACGTTTAATCCGCTAATGTTATACACTGCTTTATCATAACATATAGAATTTGGTCTATTTTTTACTAATTTTTTAAAGTTGTTAGGAATAGGTTCGTAACAAATTCCTTTCCAATTATATTGTGTTTCAAGTAAGTATGTATTTGACAACATAATTCCATCACTAGCACCAATTTCTATAAAAAACCCATTTTTTTTGTTATTATAGAATTTAATAACTTCTAAATCTTGACCGAGTTGTGAATAAGACATATATTATAACATTATAAAAAAATTAAATAATCGGCGTTTTAAATGTCTAATGGTGTATAACATAAAAAAATTATATTTATATTAATAAATTATTAAATCATATTTTATTTTTTTCCTCATAATTTATTATATGCTGTTCTATATAATTATATAAATTTACATAACCATCAAATGTTTTTTTATATAAAAAATTACTTTTTGGAATAGGAGATATAATATTAATTAAATTCTCTTCAACTTCTATTCTAAATTCATCATATTCATTGTTTTTAATGTAAATATATTCATTATTTCTATGTATTTTATTTACCCAACCATTTTTATTAAATATAGCATCAATGTTTTTTATTTCATCACAAGGAATTATAATCATTATTATATAATAACGACTAATGATTTTAAATATTTATATAAAAATATTATATAAGTATTTCAAACTAGAGATAAAAAATGCAAGCGGTGAGGTTCGAACTCACGAAGCAAATTGCACAAGATCTTAAGTCTTGCCCCTTTGACCGCTCGGGAACGCTTGCGGTTTACTCTATAGCTATCCATGTGGGGACTCGAACCCCAAACCTTAAGGTTAGAAGCCTTACGCGCTATCCATTGCGCCACACGGACATTTTTGAATATATTATTAAATATGTATGTTTAATAGTGATAAATTTCCTATATTAAAAAGAATAATATATTAAAAATGATATTTATTGTACATAAATATGTATATACTTATATAGATGCGTATGATAGAAATTGTTATTCTATACTACTAAAAATTCTATCATTTATTTAAATGATAGAAAATAAAAACCCATAATCTAACCCTATCCCCTATTTACTTATCTTCGTTGGCATCATCCTCGTTGGCATCATCCTCGTTGGCATCATCCTCGTTGGCATCATCCTCGTTCTGCTTCGTTGGCTTCCTATACTGTATGCGGTCTATGGGGGGTCACTGTACCCATAGACATAATATATACACCTAATCTTTTTAAATTGTTTATCTATTATATAATTAATATCCGACGGGCGGCCAATTTTCAAAATCAGGAAAATTTTTACATTCATAACATAATAATTTTTCATCTTTATCATCATAACCATTTTTTATATCTTCTGAAGATAATACGTCACAACAACCATAACAATATATATTATTATTTTTTAATAATTTATAATATATTTTAATATATTCTTCCAAATTTACTTCATCTATAATTAAATTAAAATAATAATATGTACCCCTTTTATTATTATATACATTTATTAAACAATCTGGACAATAAAAAATAAATATATCATTTATCATTCCACATATTCTACATTGTTCACAATTAATAGGACCAGAATTACCAATATGAGGAAACCATTTTTCAGGGAAATGAATTATATATTTTATTTTATCTTTTATATAAAAATTAATTGAAGACTCCATATTTTACTATATAATATATATAAAATTGATTTTATATATAAAATTGATTTTATATATAAAATTGATTTACTATATATTATTATATAGTAAATTCACTTGAATAATGTCTTTAAAAAATAATTATGAATTTGCGTCTACAACTTTAAATAGAGTTATCGTTCAACAAAAATATAATAAAGATGAATTATGTAGCATATGTTTATCTAGTATGTTAAAACAATCTGTATTACACATTCCATGTGGGCATATTTTCCATAATAATTGTCTAACTTCAGTTTTTAAAAGTAATTGTCTAACAAAATATAATTGTCCATTGTGTAGATATGATATCTATTCTGCTTTACAAAAACTTGGATTTTCTCCTTTACAAATTGAAGAAGGCGAAGAAGATGAACATTATGATAACATAATAATTATAATTGCTTCTATTTTAGAAATCATAAGAAACACATTTAGTCCTCTATGTTTTCATAATACTATAACTAATCATGAAAGCGGATTATGTGAAATTTGTAAGGATAATTTTATTAATTTAACTCAAACATCGGAAAATCTAGATACAAGCATTCAAATTATTGTAGATGTCTACAATGAATATCCTCACGGTATTATTTATTTATTTGATGATATAAGAAATTTATTAAACTTTGATGATGTTGATGAATATATGTTACAAATATTTCCAGGGTATGATAATTCTGAAAACTCTAGACCTCAATAAAATAAAATTATATATAATAATTAATAATTATTTTAATTAACATTTAAATTGTTTATTTTATTAATTGATTCAGCAATAAATGTTGCTGGATGATGAAATGTATGTGATAATTTATGAAGAATATTTTGTCTTTTACATCGTATCCCATATTCACACAAAGGAAATTCTTTTACACTATAGTATGCGTCTTCTTGTAAATTCAAAGCTACACTTTTAAATGCTTCTTTTTCTTTCATAGTTAATAATTTTTTATTTATATTAAAAATCGCATGATACAATGTATCGTCATTTTTTACTTGTTTTAATAAATTAATTAACATGTCATTATTTATTGACGCATCTCCCATAGATTTTTTTCTCATTAATTCCATTAATTCTTCTTCTTTGCTTGGATTTCCTCCACTAAGTATACGTTTAGTATGTCTCTTTGTTTGGCGTTTAGTGCAGCGTTTAGTGTGTCGCTTAGTATGACGTTTAGTGTGTCGCTTTTTATAAATCCGTTTTGTTCTCATATATAAATATAATACATTATAATATATATATATATATATATATATTATCAGAGTTATAGTTATTGATTTACTGGAAATATTTATCAAAATGCCAATATTATTGTGTTCTTGAATGATTGATCAAAAATACAATAAAAATATACAGAAATATATAATAATTTATAAAATTGATTAAATATTATAAATTATAAAATAATATATAATTACGAATGGAAGAAGAAACAACATTAATTAATAATACTATGTGCGTGTGTAATTCGGAACATTATAATAGACAAAAATTATTAGTATATTTATTATTAGAAAGAGAGAAATTAAAGGAAAAAAATAAAACTCAAACACCAGAAATAAAAGAATATTGTTGTTATAACAATATAAGAGAACATTTACACAGTGAGTGTTGCATTACAGTAGGTCCAAATGATTCTAGCATAGTAAATTGTATAGCAACCACTTGTTGTTTGCCATTCAAAATAGTATTATGTTTACCATTTCATATAGGTTCAGGAATTAATTCTATATTAAATTGTTTATTTAAGACTGATAAAAACTATTTAATATAAATTTATATAACATAATATAAATTTATATTATGTCATGGTATAATAATTTTTATTATAATGTATCGTCTTCTATGCCTTTTTATATACAATTTTTAACTTATAAATTAGATAACTTTAGAACACATTATAAACAAGGAATTTCTACATCTGAATTAGAGAATTTATTTTGGGATGAAATTAATGAATTATTACAGGATAAAAATAAACATTATATTTTGAGTAAATGGAAATATGGTAATTATTTTAAATTAACCGAAAAAGCTCACGCGGATGGTTACATTTTATTTGGAAATAATAATTCTTGGAATCAAAGTTTCATTCTTGGATTATTGATGTATGCGTTTCATTAAATAATTGTTCTTTATCACAATTATTCTTAAATTTTATTAAAATATTCACAACTTCTTCTGGATTAACATCATAATCTTTATCAATACACAATAAGTTTTTTATTTTTTGTATTTTATCAAAATCTTTAGATAATAGAGATAAATAATCCACATTAAAATTTGCATAAATATTTAAACGATCTTCCATTCTGTCAAATAAATATTTATCTTCTGGGTAATGTGCAAGATATATGTCTACATCATAATGTAAATCTTTGAAAAAGCTTTTATAATTATTACCACCTAATGGATACTTATTTAAAAGAAGAATATAATACTCATTTGCGCTCATATTGTAGGGCCGTTCTTGGCTTTTAATATCACTATAACTGGGTGTCCAGAATTCAAATCGTTGTCCGTCATTCTTGTAAAACATTATCCCATTTTCTTGATTGTTCATTTTTTTATTGAATGTTTCCATTGCCGAATCATGTTCACAGTTGTAAATTGGGAGATGATTCATAAAAGCCAGGTCATACGATAAATCTATAAATTCTAATTTAGGGTTTAATACATCTGTTATATATGTCAATATTATTTGTTTATTATTATTCATGTCAGTTATTATTGTAGCATAATAACACTTATTTTTATCTAATAATTCAAAATTTATCTGCCTCTTTATTTCAGACTCGCTTATTATTTTATTCGGATATATTTCACATTCACGTGATATCATTACATCATCGTCATGTATATAAATGCGTATTTTTTTTCCTTTTAATACACTACTATAATGAGTTATAAGATTTTTATTTCTCTCAAAATCCTCATAATCCATAATTGACACAATTTCTCCTGGACACACAATATTTCCACTTATATCAGTTATTTCTCCTATCTTAAAAGTTTTTGTAATATCATAAGGAGTATAAGTATTATCTATGTAAAGAAAACCTTCATTGTCTAACTCCGAATTTATTTTTAATGTTCTTAAACCAACATCACCCGTCATTTCTTATTAATATAAGAACTATATAATATAATAATATAATTTCAATTTTGTAAATTATATTATTATATAAAATGTGTAAATTATATTATTATATACACATTTTATATAATAATATGAATATGAAGAATACTATTATAAAAGACCAATTCATTTTATTTATGGTTATGTTTATTATTGCTCTTGCATTAGACCCAATGAATATAATGATATATTCATTTGATGATTATTCTATTTCAAAGCCTCTTATTTTTTCATCGTTGTATATGGCATCTACCATGTTATGGGCCCATCAAATTGTTCATTTACTACAAAAAGGTTTACATCATTTTAATACAAAAATATTTTTTTCTGGGTTATTTTTGAGTTTAATATTTATGTATATATTACGAACACAGCTCTTCTTTACTTCTACTGATTGGCTAAAAGGAATGATTCCGCATCACTCTGTTGCAATAACAACAACTAAAAAGGTATTGGAAAACCTTTCAGGTGACGAACATGAAAGTTCTTACATATATCGTCTCGCAAAAGATATTGTATACAATCAAGAAAGAGAGATCATTTTTATGAAAAATATGATTTAATTATATTTATATAAATGAAAAATTGAAACACTATATTTATGATATAAATATTATATTCCAGTATATAATATGAATTCTTCGTATATATGCAATTGCGGTTGTTCTCTAGTTTTTAAGGTTGTTGGAAATATGCGAGGCTGTCTAATTCAATTGACTCCATATTCGTTTATAGTAGAAGATATAATTGTCGGTGATAGATGGTCTAATCATATAGGACACTTGAGAACATGGGGTGAATTTAAAAATAAAATTATTTCAAAGAATGAAAATTTACATAATAATATAAACAATAATAATAATCACCCAAATGTGTGGTTGCATTTATATAATCAATACATCAACCGAAACGTTTTTGAGAATTTGCACCCTGAAACTGGATTACAATTTATATACATCCATTAAATTATAATTTATAAATTATATAAGTATTTTAATTTATATAATATAAAAAGGAGGAATAAAAATGCTCACGACGAGGCTCGAACTCGTGACCAACGGCATATAAGACCGGTGCTCTGCCAACTGAGCTACGCGAGCTGTATTTCTTCCCCAATTATATATATAGCACTATCTTTAAATTTATTTTATAATAATAATATAATAAAAAATAACCTTACTTGTTCTCTTTTTTATTTTTTTGTATATATTTTTGTATATATTTTTGTATGGTTAATATATAATAATTTAACTAATAATATATAATAATATATAATAATTTAACTAATAAAATATAATTATTCATTATTCATTATTCATTATTATTTTACTTGTGTTTTTATATAATTCAGAACTCTCTCTTCCGCCTCCAACAATGTGTAATATTAATGGTTTAGTATTAGTATTTACATTATATGTACCATATTTTAATAAGTTATCATTATCGTTGCTAGTAACCCAAAATATTTCACAATTAGTATCTAACAAAATTAATTTTGAATCATCCATATGTTCATATACATATTTTCCAAGAATGCCTTGATAGTTACCTCTATCTGTGCCATTAGAATTTTCTAAAAAATTGATACATTCACACGCCATATTATAGAGGTCTTTGCTATAACCTATTATTGTACCTGCATCGACATATTTATATAAAGAATCTATTTTATCAAACTTATCTTTATACTCAGCCCATTGATATGTAAAGCATTTTTCAGAACTAAATATTATTTTCGTATTAAATTTATAGAATTTTTCAAGTATTTGATATTCATTACCATTAAATAATGTATCGAAACCATCCATAAATACCATTACCCGATTATTATCATCTTTTATAGTTACATCTCTTAATAAATATAATCTCGAAAGTGCGATGTTCCATTGTAAATTGTCCAAGAAAGAATTATAATAATTTATTCCTAGAATTTGAGGATGTAAATTAAATTTTTCAGCTGTTTGTAAAGCATATTTAGAACCAGCTCTTATATATGTTTCATCATTAGAAATTCCCCATAAGAATATATTCAGTTTATCTTTAAAAATTTCTATATCTTTGAACGCAAGTTGACTGCATACATTTTGTATAATAGGTGCTTCTAAAGAAGATACATTTTTAATATTCTCAAGTTTTTTTGTAGTAATAAAAATTTTTTTTGTTTTATAACATACACCATATTTATTCTTAAATATCTCATATAAACTATCGGACATTGATGAAATTATTTCTTCTAATTCTAAATTCGAATTATTTAATTTATTGTCTTCGTAAAATAACGGTCTATATTTTTCAGGACTGTCTGTTAAATTATTATCATAACAATGAAATATATTACACGTAGGAGGACAGTAAATTTCATATTCTTTTATAAATGATTTTATAAATAAATAATCTTCTTCGCCATTAAATAAAATATTACTAGCATAACCTACTTCTTTACACCATAAAGAATATGTGAATATAAATCCAGCTGCTATCCATCTTGATGGAACTAGTTCTTTACTGTTAATACCGGATGATGAAGTTCTCAATGTACCATCTAAAAAACTATTATATTTATGGCTTGATAAAAATTTAGATTTTAAGTAAGTTTCTTTATCATCATTTAATTTATATCCATTTGGGTAGCATGATAATACGGGCTTATTATGTGGACACATAGTCAACTGATTTATTAAATTAGTATCCCAGTTATAATTGAATCTTGTATGTGAATCTATTTGCAGATAGTATTTTTCATCCTTCAATAATTCTTTTTGTATTAATGATCTAGCATAACATACACCTTTCGCTTCCTGATAATTTATATATATAGTTTTCACTTGTGTATGATCTTTAAAGATAAACTTCTCAAAATTATCGGAAGTATCTTGTAAACATACACCAACTATTATTCTACTTGAATGCTGTGCCTTTTTGAATAAATCAATAATAGTTGGTTCTAATTGACTATCTCTATATGATGCTATTGATACAAATATAGTATCTTTTTCATCTGTTAACTCAAATACTTCCTTAAACTCTCTATTCCATATATTATGGTTACCCCTCCAACAAGATGTTATTGAATTATTTTCTATTATTTCATTAGAAGTATTTATAATGTATGATTTGTCCTGTATATCTTTCATGTATCCTCTTAATCTATAAATATATGTTGAAAAAGTAGAACTTTCTGTACATATAAACACCATACTTCTTGTACACACAATCTGTTCTATCATTCCATATAAGTCTGTATTAATATATTTATCTAGTAAATTGATTACATCACCTAGTATTATAACTTTATAATAAGAATTTAATTCTCCTAGTTCATTTTTATTCTTAATGTCTGTTGATATATATAAACAAGATCCTTGTGGAACAACATTTTTAATATTATTCAAAATCTCATTACTAGATATACATAAATCTTTATATTGAAGGTGAAAATCATTCCTACGCAAATGCATTGAATAGTATTGAGAATATGTATTATTCAAGTATTCTATTATATTATAGGCTTGTGAAAAAATATTCTCTTTATAGTGAATATGTTTGTATACATATTGTTTAAAATCATTTATATTATCATCTTGAATTACAGAATAAAAATTACCCAGTAAATTTTTATCAAACATTATACATTCTGGATTATTATCTATTAAAATATCATCCATATTTTGTATAGTTCTTTCTTTTTTACTATAATTATTTAAATTTATAAGAAATTTATCTGTATTAAAATTATATACAGTAGATATTTCTTTTATTTTATTCCAATCATTGGGGATATTTTTTGTTTTACAAAACTCTGTGGCTGTTAATATAGTAATTCCTATATCTTTTAATTCAAAGAATGTATCAAAACCATTTATATTTTTTAAAAGATTAATTTTATATGCATCTGGAATTACTAATATACGTTGTAATCTTAAAGCTATACACGCTGCTATTTCAAATGACATTCTCACATTATTAAATCCTCCAGGCCATGAATTGAAAATAATATATTTTTTTTGTGGATTATAACTATTAATAATATTGTTTAATTCAATATTGTTCCAGTATAACATTTCAGGACACATGACTCTTATTTTTTGAATGTTTATATATTCTTTTATTGTGGAAATCAATTGATATTCTATTAGATTTGTCGTTTGTTCACATGTTACATTTAAATTCCAGGGAGTTGAAAGTGTATCATTAGTGAACTCTTGTTTAAACCAAATTTTTTCATTTAAATTATTAATCATAATACCTGGATAGTGTACCATACTAAAGCTATTTTGATTGTGTGGCTTCCAATTATTACAACATCCTAAGTTTTTTCCTATAATTTTAAGATTTGATTTAAGAGCAGCAATAATTAATCCAAACATTTCAGATTCCCAGCATGATTCATTTTTATATATTAAAGATGTATACCTTATATAATCTTCTACAATCATTCTCATATCTTTAACATTAATGCAAAAAGGGAACATAAACATGTTTTCAGGTAACAACATATGTTTACATTCTGGTGGCGTATATTTAATAAAATTTGAATGTCTTTCGATGCCTGGATCTACCCATAATTGCCCAACAATAGTTCCTTCTTCAACTTCTTCATCTATTTTATTTATAAAAATCATATCTGGATCTAGAAATAATACTGTACCTTCTAATTCTGGATTAGTATCTAACCATAATTTAATAGAAAAAAATTTATTAGCAATACCATATTTTTTTTTTGAATCAAAAAAATTCATATAGTCAGGACATTCTATTTCTGTTTCTATTAATGGAATATGTTTTGTACGGGGGATTATATTATGTTCATTTTTAGATACGTAAGACCATAACTTTCCTGGTTGGTTTACTTTTATAAATGAATACTCTAGTAAATCTCTTTGCCAATTTTGATATTCATTATTTGATGTACTGTAAAATACATGATTTACCATTATTATATAAATAAATATAATTATATTATTTATATTATTTATATTATTTATATTATTTATATTTAATTTGTATATGAATCCCATCGTTCTGGTTTAAAATGGATATACATATTTCGATGTAAATCTCCTTCAAACGGTGTTGGGCGTCCATGTAAACAAGTAGTAGATTCATAAAATATAACATCACCGTACTCCATAGTTATCTGATGTGGTTTAAAGTTATGATCTTCAACATACAGTTCCCACGGTTTATCTGATTTATCTTCTAAATGAATAATAGCACTGATAACATGTGTATTTTTTATATCATAATGATTTCCTAAACTACTACCTCTAGAATATTCGCGTATACCATAGGTTGAAGCATGTTCTAACTTAGTTTTATACCCAATCCATTTTGTTAAAAGGTCCTTGATAGTATTCAATAAATCTGTTTGTAATTCTAATGGGGCTTTATGAATATCAAGTATTTTACTATTTATATTTTTAACCTCATCACCATACAGATTTTGTTCTGTTACAAATTGATTTTCATTCTCTTTCATCCACATTTTAATATTATCAATACAATCAAGGTTGAGTTTAATCTTTTCAAAACCTATCTTATGCAGTATTGGTAAAAACTCATGTTCTGTAATTTGATTTTCTACTTGTAAATTAATTTCTTGGTCTTTAAACCAATGAGTGAGAATGTATTTTTCTCCTTTAAGTATTGGCATTCCGCAATGCGATGAGAAAACATTCTCTTTCTTATTAGCATCAAAATTATTCCAAATAATAGCTGTACCAGCCTTAGGTTTTATTGCCGTGTATGCATAAGGAAATGATGTATAACCACCCGAATCATCATCTTCCATATCATTTAAATATATCATGAACGTCCACGTACGTTGACCTTTAATAGTTTTAGTTTTATCCAAAACATCTTTATCAAAGTAATCTCTATGGATTTTAAATTGCTGACCGACGCAATACTTTTGTCCTTGTAATTGTTCGGCACATCTATTATTAATACCAATTGTTTTACATATTCTAGATTCTAATTCAGTTATTAATGTATTTTTATTAGAAAAATGACAAGTTTTACTAGTTCTATAATCATTTACTTTAGAATTATTTACATCTGAAGAACTGATAGTCGAAGAATGTTGTAACTCAGAATTATTTATAATTTCTATTATTTCTGTACATTCTTCTTTTGTTAAAAAATCTGTTATTTCATATATTTCCAATTTATCAGAATTTATTCTTTTTGCATTTCTTAATGCAACTTTATCCTTTAATTCTAATTTTAAAGGTACTGAAATTTTATAATCAATATTTAATTTACTCTTAATTAAATCATAAGCATAACCTTGTTCCAGTGATTTTTGAAACATTATAAGTTTACAATTTCCAAGTGAAATATTTAGGTCCAACCATTCTTCCCATTCTTTTGTAAAAGTATTCATATACTTTTAATTAAAAATAAATTCTTAAATACTTTATTGATAATATATATATATATATATATAGAGAAAAATGGCCTTCACCTACTCCTACTCCTTTGCCTACTCCTGCATTTATATCTCCTAATTCTATGAAAAAATATATTCCTGTTAGAAATCATCTACCTAGACCTACACCTATCATTATGCACTGTCCTGGTATTGTTTAATATAAAAATATTGTCTTTTTTTGCTATTTTATTAATTTATTAATTTATTAATTTATTTAAAAATATTGGCTCATTTATAATGTCTTTTATTACAATGATTCAATATTTTTTACTATTATTCAGGAATTTTTTCAAGTTATTGGCGATATATTTCATTAACTTAATAAATAAAATAAAATAAAAAAGAACCTTACCTTGTTCTCTCTTTTATTTTTATTTTTATTTTTATTTTTATTTTTATTTTTATTTTTATTTTTATTTTTATTTTTATTTTTATTTTTATTTTTATTTTATTTTTATTTTTATTTTTATTTTTATAAATCTAACTAAT
>Ga0222714_10003588_pt1 | contig 15680 bp, 16 predicted proteins | sample C33_3DmetaG_FD_165048 | JGI IMG/M metagenome (GOLD analysis project Ga0222714, IMG submission 165048) | Estuarine water microbial communities from San Francisco Bay, California, United States - C33_3D | ecosystem: Environmental > Aquatic > Marine > Unclassified | place: USA: California...
CGTATGGCTTTTAGCGAATTGCCAAGTTTGATTACGCACCCGTTGCAATACATCGGTCTTGTTACCGGCACATCAAAAAAGATGAGCCTTAAATTTGAAAACCTTGCATCGCTTGGCACAACAGCAAGCCAAGAAACCATCAGCAAACTTGGTACCCAGATTGACGAACTAAGGGCAATCACAAACCGAACAGCAAAAGAGGAAGCGAAACTAGCGAAACTTGTAGCCAAACAAGACGAAATGCTGCTCACCAACGAAGGTTTACTGGATGAAGGTTTGCGAGATTTGGCAGAACAGTTAGGTTTTGGTTTAGATAAACAGGGTCTTGGCGCGATGGACATTGACGATACTATGACCAAGACTGGTCATTTTGAAAACGTGTCAAGAGGTGACGCGGGTGGTGTTGCTCGGCACACTGATGCTGTAGCACAAAACGGATACAGAACATTTAGCGATCCTTTCCGCCGTTTGGCCGCACAAACCTTTGTTGAGTTCGGTGGCGTATCACAGGCATCCCGTGATGCTGCGGCAAGCCGAATTGTCAACCTAATCAGAAGTAACCCACTTCTGCAAGAAGAAGTTTTTGCGATGCACATGAAAGGTTTTCAAATAACAAATGCTCGTACGGGACTACGCAGCACTACAAGTGCTATAGATTTGGCATCTTTGCCAGAAGACGAGATGGTTCAGGCTTTGTGGCAGTACGCGCAAAGAATTTCTGTTGAAAACGCACAAACATTTACTGGCGGGGTGTATGAAGTTCAGTTTATGTATTCGTTTAACCGTGTGCCGAAAACTATTGGCAGAAAAATTGTTCCAGCATTTGAAACAGAAGCAGGGACACTGGTTGACACTGAAGGTGGGATGTTGCGCGTAGGGTCAATCGTGCAAATTTCAGATAACGAAGTTGGTGTCGTAACCAATTTTAAGGACTCTGTTTCAAGACAAATGGTTATTGACCCATACACGGGTGGCGTGGTTGAGGCGACAGGTTATGGCGATGATGCCATCGCAATAGTTCAACCAGTAGAAAACGGTGATGCTTTTGGCAACGGTGAAGGCACACAGGCAGCACGTCGAATTATTGGCAACACACCAATCTATGACGAAACCACTAAAAGGGGATTGCCTCAAACCCTGAAACGTGAAGTATCCCAATTTGATCCAAAAGATTCAGGGAAAATCCAATCTTTCCAAGACTCGATGGACACTAGCACCGAATGGTTTTTCAGCCATATTTACGGCACGATCACACGCAAACTTGAACGATCACCAGTGTTTCGTGAATACTACTACCAAGAAGTAAACGCACTAATTGACCGTCTTGACCCTGCCGAAGCACAAAAGTTTTTGTTGAAGGTAGAGAAATCAGCCAAAGATGCTGGCATGACCCCAGAGAAATATGTTGGCGACAAAGAAATTATTGCGCGTATGAGAGCATCAACCAAAACTGCTGGTGACGTGACTATCAACGAATTAGACGAATTTGCCAAAGTACAGGCAGTCACACGGATGAAAGAACTTTTGTATGATGCTTCAGAGCGAAGCAACCTGCAAGACGCGCTACGGATCATCATGCCATTTGCACCGGCATGGAAAGAGGTTGTCGGCACGTACGCAGGGTTCCTAAAATCAGACCCAATAGGTGCAGCAAGAAACTTTCAGCGAGTTTACAGTGGTATCGGCAACGCAGACCCAGACAACGACGGTCGAGGGTTCTTCTACAAAGACCCAACCACAGGTCAAACCATGTTTACGTTCCCAGGATCAGGGACTTTGGCTAAAGCATTAACGGGCTTGGATGCCACGTTAGAGGCACCTGTGGCTCGTTTATCGCAAGGTATCCAGTCGTTCCCTGCGTTGGGTCCAATGGCACAAATTGCTGCTTCCAAACTGATCCCTGATGTCCCTGAAACAGATTTTATTGTTGGGCTGTTGTTGCCTTACGGTCGTAAAGGTATTGGGGCGGTAGCACCACTACCACCATATGCAACAAAGTTGGCTGCTGCATTCACGGCAAATGAAGATGATCTGACAGGCATCTACGCCAACACGTACATCGAAACTTTAAGAGCCTTGTCTGCTACGGGCGACTATGACATGTCTAGCAAAGACGAAATTTTGCAACTACAAAAAGACGCAAAGTTTAAGGCACGAATTTTGACTGCGTTCCGAGCAATCTCACAGTTTACTGGTCCAACAGCAGGAACGACAGAGTTCAAAGTTGAGACAAAAGGTGGCGACCAATTCGTGTCTGCGTTGATTAAAGAGTTTTATGACATGCAGGCCGATCCTGCTATCGGATATGACAAAGCACTGCCACAATTTTTGGCTAAATACGGCGACGAAGTAGCGTTGTATGTTGCATCAAAAAGCCGATCAACCGTTGAAGGTTTGGAAGCAACGTCAGAGTTTCGTGAATGGGAATCAAAGAACAAAGACATTATTGCTGTGTATCCGGAAGTGGCAAGATATTTGGCTCCGACTGGTTCCGATTTCAACTTTGCGGTGTATGACCGTCAACTCCGTGCGGGAGAACGAGTCAAGTTGACAGACAACCAAATTATCGAGTTGGCTCAAATTCGTATTGGGTCAGCCAATTTCCGTCATGCCCGCGAAATGGTTGGGCCATACCCTGACGCTAATGCCAAAGACATGTTGAAGCAATATCGAACATACTTGTCTAAAAAGTACCCTGGCTTTCCTGCTGTTGCAGAGTTTCAGGTGGGCAAGTATTACAACGACATTTTGGAGTTGAAAGAATTGGTGTTTGATAAGCGCGTTCAGTCGGATGGTACTGTTGAATCCATTAAACAGTATTTGTTAGCACGTGAGCAGGCTATTGCTGCTTCGGGTGTTTCTGAGCAAGGTTTCCGTTCTGCGAAGTCTGCGGAGGGGATACGGGATCAGTTGGCTAGTATTGGTTTGGCATTATCTCAGCGTGAGCCTAATTTTGCCCGTATTTATGATCGTCTATTAGCATCGGAAGTTGAGTAGTTATGTCAAACACACCAGTTGAACCAGTTGATCCAAACGCTGGATACGACACTGGTTTTACTTTTTCTACCCCTGTTCAAACCGACTACAAACTGCGTTACCGCCCTGTATATGGTTTTGGCAAGGGCATTTCCGACACCGAAAAAGCAACTCTTGATCAACAAATTGTAAGAACCCCCAAACAGGCAAGACAATACAACGGCGCATATTTGGTTGACGATCAAGGATTTATTGCTCGCAAACCGTACGACCCAAACAAAGACGTTGAGGGAGAATTGTATGCGATGGATGACGCAACGCGAGCAACAATTCAGTCGTTGCTATATTCGAGAGGTTTTTATGGTTCATCTAAACCATCCCGAACAGGAACCATGTCTGCTGATAGGTCTGCGTTCAAAGAGTTTTTGAATTATGCCAATAGTGAGGGCTACACGTGGAAGCCGTTGCTTGCCAAAATCTCTGCTATGCCTATGACGACAGGTGGTACTGGTGGGTCTAGGTATCGTGTTTCTGCGCCGGAAGACATCACCGAGTATTTGCGTAAATCTTCGCTAGAGAAGTTGGGTCGTACAATGTCCAAAGAGGATGTGGATAAAGCGATTGCTGCCATTCAGCAAACTGAACGTACGAAGGGTCCTGATGCGCCTGCGATGTCTGTGGCTGCTGCACAGCAGGTTTCTGCTGCTGATCCTGACCGTGAGAAATCTGTTCGATTCCGTCGTGGGATTGATATTGCTATGAATTTATTGGGAGGCTGATATGGCACCACGTGAAGTTTCTGAACCAAATACAACAACGGAAATTGGCCCTCTCCGTAGTGCCGCAAAGCAGGTGCGCATTGACCTTAAAAAAGCGTTGGGTCAAGAAGGTTTAAGTGACGCAGAGTATGCGGCCGTACAAAAACAATATGATGCCGCCAAAAAACAATACAACTTGTTGGATGATTTGTATGGAAAAGCAAAAGACAAAGAAAGTAAACTTGGGCGTGAATTAAAACTTAAACAAAACGCTGACGAAGAAGTAAAACGTATTATTGGTATTGCTGAACAAAAAGCAATTGATAGAGCAAAAGATTTTTCTGATGATCCTAACAATCAAAATAAAAAAGGTTTGCGCGATACCGCATATTCGGAATTAAACAAGTTATACGGTCAGGCAGATGCGAAGTCTATTAAAGTTAACCGCATTATTGCCCCAATTCAGGGTGGTGGTTTTGGTTTGGTAACTCCTGCGGCTGCAACTCTTGCTTCTGAACCGGTTGTGGCGGCAACTAGTGTCGGCAACGTTGGTGGTCGTGTACTGACTGAAGCCGAATCGGTTGCTCTTGCTACAGGTCGGAAACTCCCTCCATCAACAATCAAGGATGAACCAACTTCAGGGGCAGGCGGGACTACCAATGTCAAGAATTTGGCGGCAGATCAAAAGACATTTGTTGATGCACAGTTGGTTGCACGGAAACTGAAAGACACACCCGCAAACCGTAAACTGCTACGCACCGAATATCAGCAAACTGCCAAACCAGCCGACGACATGGCATGGATGGAAATATTCCGCCAAGACTATCCGGCGTATTCGGATTGGACCACAGCATCCGTCACAGAACATTTTGGTCAAGACTTCATTGACATTTTGAACACTGTCGCCCAGGGAACCATCGAATACTCTGATGAAGAATTAAAGGCGTTACTCAGAAACACCAAATACTTTACTGATATTACCGACAAGCAGTATTCGTTTGACACCCAACGCAAAGGCGTACAAGATGATCTTGTCGCTACTGCTCGTAGGGCAATCACCACAGACTATGCGGATGTTGGTTTGTCTGAAACCGATCTAGCCGACCTATCAAAGACGGTTGCTCGATCAGGGTTAACTGGCACAGGACTAAAGCAGGCTGTGTACCAGTATGCGTTTCGTCGTGCGGCTGCTGCACCTACAGCCACAGATACGAAGATGGTGACTAACGTGTTGCAAGGTGCCGATGCTGATGCGATACGCCAGTCTGCTCGTGCGTACGGGTATGCGGTGTCGGATGCTGAGGTTCAGGCCGCTTTGACTGGTGGCATGTATAACGGTGTGGCTGTTTCGTCTGAGTCTATTTTGCAAAAAGCACAGAAAGCGGCGAAGGGTGCGTACGGTCATTTGTCGGATCAGATTGATGCCGGTTTGTCGTTGTCAGACATTTTTGAGAACTATAAGCGGTATGCGGCGAATGTATTGGAGTTGGATGAGTCGCAAATAGATTTTACTAAAGACCCTAAGTGGCAGGCTGCTTTTGGTACGAAGGAGTCGGGTCAGATGGGTTTGGGCGATTGGGTAACAAAATTGAAATCGGATGAATCGTTTGGTTGGCAGTACACGAAGCAGGCTAATCAGCAGGCTACGGATGTTGGTTTGACTTTGGCACGGGCGTTTGGGAAGGTTAAGTAGTTATGTCAATGATGGATTTTAGTGGTGTGGATTTTGGTGCGTTGTCTGCCGATTTAGCGTCGCGGTTTCCGTCGCAAGAAGAACTACAAGCCTCTAGCGATGCACTATACAATTATCGCAATAGTTTTGTAACCCCCGTTGTTACACCAGGTAAAGCCCCTGTTGTTGCACCAACCGAAACAGCAGAAGAAAAGGCGACACGGTTAGCCAACGAACGTGAAGACGCACAGGCTGAAACAGCACGACTCAATAGGCGCAAAGACGCACGATCATCCATGAACGCTGTGTTGTCAACTTACGGGTTGAGCGACCTATCCGAATATGTTTACAACGAAATCATTGTTAAAGAAACGGTAAACATCAACAACCCTGATGCAATCATTTTTGCGATCCGTGAACAGCCTGCATATCAGAAACGGTTTTCTGCCAACAAGGAACGAGTTAAGAACGGGTTTGACGAACTAGACCCTGCCTCATATATTGCATTGGAAGACCAGTATCGAGCAACCCTGTCGGCAAACGGTATGCCCGTATCGTTTTATGATTCCAAAGATGACTTTGATGCGATGATCGGTGGATCGGTTTCGCCAGCAGAACTACAGTCCCGTGTCCAAGAAGGATACCGTGCTGTGCAAGACGCTGACCCTGAAGTGAAACGTCAAATGCAAGAACTGTACGGAGTATCCGAAGGTGATCTTGCCGCATACTTTATTGACCCAAACCGTATGAAACCGTTGCTTGTCGCAGCCGACTACAAACGTCAAGCACAAGCAGCCAAGATCGCGGCCAGAGGATTAGAGTCGGCAGGTATCCAACTTACAGGTGGCCTTGCAGAAGACCTGGCTCGTCGAGGTATCACCGAAGGACAAGCCCAAGCAGGGTTTACCGAGATTGGCAAACTTGGCGAACTGACGACACAATTCAGTGGCGAAACAGCCCTCAGCCAAGAACAGATCATTGGACAACAATTCGGTACAGACACCGCAGCCGCATTAGAGTTAGAGAAACGTCGTCGTCGCCGTGTAGGTGAGTTCGCTGGTGGCGGATCGTTCGCACGGACACAAGGTGAAACATCTGGTTCAATCTCTACCTCGGTTGGCAAAGCCCAATAGGGTACTTGACACGCCGACAGTGGGTGTGTGTATACTGAGAGAGTTCAACAGAACACCCATCGGAAGTCCCCCGTCTTCGATGTGTTAAAAGGGGTGAGATTTGCAGCCATTCTGAACCCTCCGGTCAGAGTGTGGGCAGAAGGAGTGGGTCATGTCAGAGTCAGACTTCGAGTTTGAGGATGAAGCACAAGACCAAGCGACACGGAATCCAGTACGCGCCAGAATGCGTGAACTGGAAGATCGGAACAAGGCTCTAGAGGCGCAAGCCAAAGAAGCCGAAGCAGCCAAACGAGAATTAGCGTTTGTCAAAGCAGGAGTTGATCCTGATGCGGCAGGTGCCAAATGGTTCGTTAAAGGCTACGACGGTGAGTTCACAGCCGAAGCAATCCGTGCAGCAGCCGAAGAAGCAAATCTCATACCTTCACAAAAAAAGGAAGTGGCTGCTGAACAGCAGGCATGGAATCGGGTGGCTCAGGCCAGTCGTGCAGGCGAGACTAGCGATGCACCGGTTGACTATTCGCAACGTATTAATGCTGCAAAATCTTCGGATGAAGTGATGGCTTTACTGGCTCAGGCAAGAGCAGAAGCAGAAAAGTACTAATCACTCTCCAGTAGGCGCACTACCTTCTGGGGCTACCCCAAAGGAATTATAGTGGCAGTTACACAAGCAAGTTCACTCAGTGTTGATCAGGCGGCGTACGATCGGTTAGCGTATTTCGCTCTCCGTTCAGAACTGTTGTTCGACCAAGCAGCAGATGTGCAAGCAACCAATCAGGCGATGCCTGGTTCTTCGGTTATCTTCACCATTTTCTCGGAAATGGCTGCGGCAACATCACCAATCAGCGAAACATCTGACCTCACCCCAGTAACAATGGCAGACAGCCAAGTGACTGTAACCCTTGCCGAATACGGTAACACGGTTAACACCACTGCAAAACTTCGTGGAACCTCGTTCCTTGATGTTGATGCTGTTGCAGCAAACTTGATTGGTTACAACGCTGGCAACAGCATTGATCAAGTTGTGTCAGCAGTTTTGGCTGGTGGAACAAACGTTGTTTACGGTGGTGGCGGTTCGTCAACCCCAACAAGCACTGTGACCATTCAGGCTGAAGACATTGTTGAAGCCAACGATGTCCGTCAAGTGACAGCAGCACTCCGTTCAGCAAACGTAGCAACTTTCAACGGTTACTACATGGGCTACATTCACCCAGACGTTTCGTACGATCTTCGCAGAGAGACAGGCAACTCATCTTGGAATGCACCTCACATCAACGTGGACACAGCGAACATCTACAATGGCGAAATTGGCACGTTTGAGTCGGTTCGTTTCATTGAGACACCTCGCGCACCATTGGCTGCTAACGCATCGAACGGTACCAGCACAACTGGTTTCATTGATGTGTACGGCACAATCATCATGGGTCGTCAGGCTTTGGCTAAGGCGTACTCACAGGTTGATGGCAACGGCGTTGTTCCAAAGGTCGTTCGCGGTCCTGTGGTTGACTCGCTCATGCGTTTCAATCCGATTGGTTGGTACTGGCTTGGTGGCTACGGTCGTTTCCGTGAAGCCTCTTTGCGTCGTATTGATTCGTCGTCAAGCATTGGTTCAAACGCTTCCTAATTAGGTTGCGTTAGTCCCTCACATTGTGGGGTGGCCCAGGTTCCCCTCGACCTTGCGGCCACCCCATTTGTGTTTGGTGTATGATGTTTTTGTCGAAAGGTTCACATGTCTATTTCTAATTATGCCGAGTTGAAAATCTTGGATCATACAACTGGTAGAGCAGCGTGGACTATCCCTACGAACGTGTATGTGAAGTTGCACACAGGCGATCCTGGTGAGGCTGCAACATCTAGTGCGGCTGCGAATACAACTCGTAAGGTTGCTGCGTGGGCTGTGGCTGCTTCGGGTGCGATTGCTACCTCGGCAACCCTGGAATGGACCAACGTTTCTACTACAGAAACATATTCGCATTGGTCGTTGTGGGATGATTTGACTGCGGGTAATGCTTTGTGGACTGGTGCTTTGTCTACATCTGCGGCTGTTACTGCTGGTGACACTTTCCAGATCACTACTCTTACCTTGTCTCTCGATTAAGTAGCGGGGCCGTATGGCTGTCCCACTTGATTTTAGTAGCCCGTTCACGGGTGGATCAGCGTTTTATCTTGGTGTAACCACACTGGCTCGTACCGCTACAGGTAGTGGCACAGGCACCCAAACAGCCATTGGGTTAATTACATCGCTTCGCACTGCTACAGGTAGTGGTACAGGCACAAGCACGGTTGTTCAAATAAAGGTTGTGGTCAGGGTTGGTACCGATTCTGCTGGTACGGGTTCTTCTACTGTGTCGCAAGTCCTACAAAAAATTGTTTTCGCAAGCGGTTTAGGTACAGGTTCTTCTAGTACAGTATCGCTTAGTGTTGTATCTAAAACTGCTACGGGATCAGGAACGGGAGACTCGTCAGCGACACCAGTCGTCACGGCTATTCGTACTGCGTCGGGTGCGGGAACGGGAACATCGACTGCGCTCGGCGGGGTCCTATATATCCGCAGTGCCGAAGGTTCGGGAGTAGGAACAGATACCGCTGTTTGGGTGAAGTCACATATTTTCCGTGTGCCATACACGATCACTTATTCGCAGGGAACGTTCCGTGGTGAAGGCACAGCAAACCGTTTGCAGTCCTATAACCGGAGTGGTGTTCGAGCGTTAAACCTGTATCACCTCACAGATGACAGTTACACAACTGTTGAACAGCGTGACGCAGGACAGATATTAAAACTGTGGCATGGTGGGCGTGACCACTTTTTGACTGATGCCGAAGTAACAGAATTGACCTCAGCGGGCTTTGGGGCTAGTATCACCTAATGATCGTTGAGGGATTAAGTATTGTTGTCGCTGTATCAACCGAGTATTGGGGGCGGTTCGGTGATGGTTGGACTCAAAGTGTGTTGGCTCTTGAACCCAAACCTGAACATGTGTTTATTGCTTCCGAGGAACCACTTGTTTTGCCTGATGGCTGGCTACAAGTTCAGGCTGTAAAACCGTTGATTTGGGATGCGTTCACACAAGTAATATCTCAATCCCCAACCGCCTATGCGATGTTGGTCAACATTGATGACAGACTGCCCACAGATGCGTTAGATGACCTTGTGTTGGAAGGTGACATTATTTGTTCTGCGATGATTGACACAGATGGTGTGGTCAGTGTCCCGTGTCAAAAAAAGTATGAAAACATTGTGAACGCATACTGGTATCCGCTAATGGGATCAATCATTTTTCATCGAGATGTACTAAAGAAAATACCGTTCAGACCGACTGTGTGGATGGATTGGATTGCGGCATTTGAATACAAAGCCCACAAATTGGACATCCGATTCAACAAAAAAATACGGTACATCTACAACATTGAAGGGGAACGGCTGTCAAACCCTGCCGATCCTTCTGCGGCATTAAGCCAAGTTGCTATTATGAGGAACATGGTCAGACACGGTATGCCCCAACCAGGCAACGTGTGGCCACCAGTTTTGATGGAAGGAAGTTACGCCGATGAGCATATTTAGAACACCAAGCGACAACTTTGTGACCCCACGGTTAGCAGAGTTCAACATCAAAGGTGATCGCCTGTCCCAAGAACAACGCCTCGCCAACAGGCTTGCCGTACATTACGCAGCCACCCCTAGAGGCCGTAACGTGTTCCAGTTAACCAACCTGTCTTACACAGAGAATCAACCGTCAGACATGTCTACAGTCATCAAAACCTATCTTGGTGGACACGACATTGAGGTGGATGCTACCGAGGTAGCATCGTTAACAGCAGCAGGATACGGGAGTTACATAACGTGATCAAACATCAAGAGACACATCCAGACTTGGATGTTGAGGGTTGTTTCGGATGCAAAGTGTCAGCAGTCGGATTCAGCGCAGAACTTATGCCTACCCGTACCGGTTCTTCACGGTCGGCTGTGATTGCACAGAAAGATCGTGTGCTAGAAAAGGACCTAGCAGCATACAAACGTTTACGTGACGATGGTGTGCAACCAAAAAACATTGATGGTTCGGCAACGGTGGAAGCGAGAGCAAACGAAAAATGGCAGGTCGAAACAGGGATACTTCCAGACTTCTAAACCTTGTCGGGGTTGAGGAACCCAAGATTGGTTACGGCAAAATTGTTGAAGGGTTACGCAAAGCGTTATCTAATCAGGTAACACTTGATGAACAAGCAGAATCGGTGGTGTATGTGACTACACCAAACATGGTTAAAGGCTGGTATCAGGGGCAAAAGGTTTCGTTTATTACGATGTGGGAAACAAACCAGTTGCCATCAAAGATCAAAGACTTTTTGCCGTATGTGGACACAGTGATTGTTCCATCTATGCACAACTTTGATTTGTTTTCACAGTTCCACAACAACGTTCACATGATCCCGTTGGGTGTTAACCGTAGGGTTTGGTGGACATCAGACATCAAACTTAAAGGCAAGTTCCGTATTCTGTGTGGTGGATCAGAATGGCATCGTAAAGGTTTGGGTGTCGTGCTAGAGGTGTTTCAAAAGTTGGCGTTACCTGACGCAGAGTTGTGCATCAAAATTGTGCCACCGTACCTGTACGCGCCCGACCTCACAGATATTCCCAATGTGACTGTTTACGATAAATGGATGACCGAAACAGAAGAAGCAGATTTGGTGCGTTCATGCGATCTGTTCGTGTCGGCTTCCCGTGGCGAAGGGTTCGGGTTGATGCCACTACAAGCAATCTCTGCTGGTGTGCCGGTGGTGTTGACAAACGCTCATGGTCATCGAGAGTTCGCTGATCTTGCTACGCACAGGATTTCTACAACAAGTGTGCCTTGTGAGAACGGGTTTTGGGGTGGGGCAGGCGATTGGGATGAGCCGAACCGTGACGAGTTGGCTGCTGCAATTCTTGATGTATATAAGAACCGTGACAAGTATCGTCGTCAGGCAGCCCTGACAGCACCCGCAGTTGGGTCGTTTAATTGGGGTACAGCAGCCGATCAACTGTTACAAATTGTTAAACCAACCAGTAACACACGGTCTGATGTTTGGGTAGATTTAGAACCGATGTGCGAAATTGAGGTGACTAAACGGGTGCAGGCTGACATTGGTAAGCATCGGGTGGAACTGTTGCCAGGAATGAAACATCGTGTAGTGTTGAATGTACGTGACGTTCTATTTAAGGCAGGATTACTCAAATGATGAAACCTAGACCAGTTTGGGATACACCAAACCCGAAGAAGAAATCTAAGAAACTGTCCCCAAAGAAGAAGGCTGCTGCAAAGGCTTCGGCTAAAGCGGCTGGTCGCCCGTACCCTAATTTGATTGACAACATGAAAGCCGCAAAGAAGCGTGGCTAAGACTGCTGCATGGCAAAGGTCCGAAGGTAAGAACCCTGCTGGCGGTTTGAACGCTAAAGGTCGTGCATCTGCCAAAGCGCAAGGTATGAATCTGAAACCACCTGTGTCAGCGAAGCAAGCAAAGAAGTCACCGAAGGCGGCTGCTCGACGTAAATCGTTTTGTGCGCGTATGGGTGGTATGCCAGGACCGTTAAAAGATAGCAAGGGTCGCCCAACTCGGAAGGCTTTGGCGTTACGCAAATGGGATTGTTGATGTGTGGTAATCTGTTTTTCTAATCCTTGAAAGGAACGATTATGCCCAAAGTTGGAAAAATGGAGTTCCCTTACACCGCCAAAGGTAAGGCTGACGCAAAGAAAATGGCCAAGAAGACTGGCATGAAGGCAAAGGCTAAGAAAAAGAAGTAAATGTCTACCGCTGGTGCGCTCATCAACAGGGTGTCACGGCAACTGTTATCTGGAACGATTGAGGAACGGAACAAGTTAGCAACCACCGTTACATCGGCAGATACTTCTATTGTCATGTCTTACGACTTGGCTGGTTTGCGTGGTGGGTCAGTGTTTGAGATTGATTCGGAACTCATGTATATCTGGGTTGCTGAGTCAGGTTCTAAGACTTTGACTGTCGAGCGTGGCTATCTGGGTACTACAGCAGCCGCACACACGGCTGGCGCACTTGCCATTCTGAACCCTCGTTTCCCACAGCAACAACTGTTGGATTCGTTTAACCAGGAGTTAGATGATTTGTCTAGTCCATCTAACGGTTTGTTTCGGGTGATAAACGCTGATCTTACCTACAACGGTTCTGACCGCCAACTCAACATCACCTCTGCTTCTACGGTGATTGATTTGATTGATGTGCGGTTGAAGTATTTGGCTTCTGATTATCCGGTGTTGCGTGGGGTGAGGTTGTCACGGGATTTGCCTACAGCAGATTTTGCGTCAGGGTTTGCTTTGACGTTTGATGAGTTGTCTATGGCAGGTACTTTGCGTGTCCGATATAAGGCACCGTTTGTCCGTGCGTCTACTACTGCGTCAGATATTCAGTCGGTTTGTTTGTTGCCTTTGACTATGGAAGACATTATTGAGATGGGTGTGATGGCTCGTATGTTGGCTGTGCGTGAGGTGAAACGTAACTTTATTGAATCGCAGGGTGATACTCGTAGATCGGATGAGGTTCCTGCTGGTTCTATGTCTAATTCGGTTACAAACATTTTGAGATTGCGTCGTGATCGCATTATTGCTGAGGCTTCTAAGTTGGCTCGACAATATCCGTTAACCATCAGGGTTTAACGTGGCGTACGTTTTAGATTTTAGTAGCCCGTTTCTTGGTGGCGCAGCGTTTTATACGGGTACGGGTACGACACAACTTGTTCCGTATGTTTTCCCTGTGGCTGTTAACGGTCGACCATATTTGATTGATATTAAATCTAATGATTTCACACGGCAGTTTGATGCGCGTGTTCGTGATTCGGTTGACCAGTCGGCTGAACCTGGTGAGGCTGCTATCAACCCGCAAGGTTTGTGGAGGCGTTCTCAGTCGTCTTGGCATTATGGTGCGGGTCAGGATTATTCGGATACTGCCGATGCTGAGGTGTACCGGTTTCGTTCTAACAAGGGTGTGAATGTTTGGGATCGTGGCAAGTTGTCGTTGTTGAAAGACACCACTCAAATCCTGTCTGATGCTGCTGCGACATTAAAATCTATTGTTGCTGGCACACGCCTGTATGTGGCTTCGGCTGGCGATGTCACGTTCTATACGAGCCTTACTGCTAGTCCTACATCGTGTACTGCCGAGCCTGGTGGTGATGTTGGCTCGATGACAACCGACGGTTACAACGTGTGGGCTTCGTTTGCTGCTAACGGTATCCGTGTGACCAACACTTCTACAGGTGCGTTCAGTGCTTACATCAGTGGTACGGATACATTTACCAAAATCAAGTACACCAAAGGCCGTTTGATGGCTGCTGCTGGTGCCACGATCTACAACTTTATTGGTGCTGGTCCTCCAGGTGCAGGGTTGTTTACTCACGGGAACAGCACTTGGTCATGGGTGGGGTTTGCTGGTGGACAAAACCATATTTATGCGGCAGGGTACGCAGGTCAAACATCATTGATTTACAAGACCACCATCAAAACGGATGGTACTACTTTGGATGCACCGACTGTGGCAGCGGAACTACCTGAAGGCGAAATCGTTACAGCATTAGATTCGTATTTGGGTTATGTGCTGATTGGTACAACCACAGGGTTTAGGTTTGCGTCATCGGATGACAACGGCAACCTTGTTGTAGGTCCGTTGATCGAGGTTGGTCAGGTGGATGCGTTTGCGTCACAAGGACAGTTTGTTTGGTTCTCATACAAGAACCTTGATGCGACTTCTACAGGCTTGGGGCGTATGGACATCAGTTCACAGATCGCTACCAACCAGCCTGCTTGGGCAGCAGATTTGATGGTCACAGGTCAAGGTGCTGTGCCTTCAATCAGCATGTATGGTACGCGCCCTGTGTTCACGGTTACAGGCTTGGGCGTTTATTGTGAGCATGCCACCGATCTTGTTGCATCAGGGACATTGGATTCAGGTATTTATCGTTGGGGTGTACCGGACAGCAAGTTTGTTCCTAAATGGGATTTGCGTACTGAGCAGTTGGATGGCACGGTTGCGTTGGCTGTGGCTTCTGATGGTGGGTCGTTTGAAACGGTTGGTACACAGTCAAGTGCTAACAGTTTGGAATCTACGTTTGATGGGTTTGAGACACGCATTTTTGAGGCTGAGATTCGGCTTACGATGACCCGTGCGGCTACTGCCACAGTTGGTCCTGTGTTGACACGCTGGATGGGTCGGGCGTATGCGGCACCGTTGCGTTCACAAATCTTTAGTGTTCCTTTGTTGTTGCATCATCAGATTAATGTGAAAGGTCGAGACTACTTTTTTGATGTGGATGATGAACTGTTCCGTTTGCGGGCGTTGGTGGAAACCCCGTCGGTGATCACCTATCAGGAGAACTTGGATACTTATTCGGTGATTGTTGAGGATGTACGCTGGCAGCCTGTGGATTCGGCTCACACCCACAACGAGTGGGATTGGGATGGCACATGTACGATAATTATGCGTAGTGTAAGATAAAGGACAACTATGGCTGCTGTAACTAGACGACAATACAAGGGTGCTGCGGCACCTTGCACAACGACGAACTCGTTGACTTCTGTTGACACATCGGTAACTTTGTCTGCCATCACAGGCTGGCCTTCTACTGCTGCTGTCCCGTTTTATGTGGTAATTGATCCTGGTACTTCTTCTGAGGAGAAGTGTTCGGCAACTATTTCGGGTTCTACACTTACGTTGACTCGCGGGCAGGATGATACGACTGCTGTTTCACATAGTTCTGGTGCGACGATCTATCCGGTGTTTTCGGCTGATGATGCTGATGAGGCAAATGCTTTGGCTTCGGTAATGACTACCCGCGGTGACATTATTAAGATGGGTACGGGTCCGACCGTTGCTCGTCTTGCTATTGGTTCTTCGGGTGCGGTTCTTTATTCTGATGGTACCGATCCTGCTTGGGCGAGTCTTTCAACTGCGGGTATTGCACCTGTGGCAAGCCCGACGTTTACGGGTACCCCTGCGGCTCCTACGGCTGCAAACGGTACTAGCACAACACAGTTGGCTACTACAGCGTATGTTTATGCGAACGGTTCACAGCAAACTGTTTCAACCAAAACCGCTTCATACACCCTGGTTGCCGCAGATCGAAACACAAAAATTGTGATGAAC
>Ga0222714_10003593_pt1 | contig 15672 bp, 13 predicted proteins | sample C33_3DmetaG_FD_165048 | JGI IMG/M metagenome (GOLD analysis project Ga0222714, IMG submission 165048) | Estuarine water microbial communities from San Francisco Bay, California, United States - C33_3D | ecosystem: Environmental > Aquatic > Marine > Unclassified | place: USA: California...
AAAATTTCAGATGGCTGTATTGAGATAATCTTTAAATTTATCCACCTAGTTGCACCTTTTATTTCATATCCTAAGATTGGAACAAAAATTAATAATATTACAAAAAAAAAAGTGAGTATATTTAATGTCTTACGCAAATCATCTTTGGATATAAAAGTTAAAAAAATTAACAAGTTAATTGATATAATGATGTAAAGAATATGTTTTATTAATAAAATGCTTGGGTACTCAGATCCAATTAAAGAGTAAATGGCAAGTAGACCAATAAAAGATAAAATGGAAGGGACTACAAATAATCTCTTCGAAAGTGCATACCAGTTTAATCCTAATAACGATTGATCGTCTCTGAATAGTAAATTTTTCAAATTTTATGACTCTTTAGTAGTTGATTAAAATGACATCCTCTATCTGCATAATTTTTATAATGATCAAAAGACTCTCCGCCCGGTGAAAATAAAATAATTTCATAATTATGTTTTTTTATTGAAATGGAGATAAATTCGATAAGGTCATCTAATACGTTAAATAAGATATATTTAGAATTTTTAAGTATAATTAAATTGGAAATTTTTTCTGTATACCCTCCAAATATTAGCACAAGAGTATTTTTAACGGGCATAGGCAAAGGTTTACTTACTTTTGGGATACCACCTAAAATTAATATCTTATTTTTATTTTTAAGAAGATTGGTTTTGATAATTGCATTTTCGAGATTAGTACATTTGCTGTCATTATAAATTTTTAGGTTTTGTCTACTAATCACTAATTGATTTCTATAAGGAAGCTCTTTTAATAGCTTATCGTTATAGTTAATTTTTCTATCAAATTTTTTCATAAATACTCTAATTATTTTTTTATTATTAAAATTAATTGATTTTTTTGGATCTTTCTTATTAATAGTTAAATTGGGTATAGCAATGGCCTTAGGATGTTTTTTTTTATCAATATAAATTTTAGGGGCAAAGAAAACTCCTTCTTTAATTAAAAAAGAATAAATTTTTAATTTAGCATCAATATATTTTTTTAAAGTAGAATGATATTTAATATGGTCATTATATATATTCGTGATAATTGCATAATCTAATTTTAAATTTTGAATTTTATCTAGTTGATATGAGCTTAACTCAATAATTATAATTTCGGTTTTAGATAAAAAATTACTTAAATCTTTTTTTTCTAAAATGGTATTTCCGAAGTTACCAATTAATGCAGTATTATAGTATTTGGATAGAATTTGATGTAAGTAAGAACAGATTGTCGACTTTCCCTCTGTCCCTGTTATGCCAATAATTTTTTGATTTTTAATCTCTAAAGAGAGAAAATCTAGATCTATAATTATTTTTTTTTTAAATTTGTATAGAAAATGACTTTTATTTATTTTTATTGATGGCGAAACAATAAAATAGTCAATCGATGTTAATGACTTAATAACTTTATTGTAATTAATAAAGTTTTTATTTTTATTATTAAAAATCAGGTCGTCATAAATTTTAAAATTGTATTTTTTATTTATGAGGTACTGTTCAATTGATTTCCCTGATACTCCATAACCATAAATCAAAAATTTTGAATTTTTATTGATATTTAACAATTATCTTATCTTTAGCAGTGAGAGTGCAATTAAACAAAAAATAAAACTAATTATCCAAAATCTAATGACAATTTTTTGTTCATTTAAGCCTTTTTTTTCATAGTGATGGTGTAATGGGGCCATTAAAAAGACCCTCTTACCTTTAGAAATTTTAAAATAAGTTACTTGAATTAGAACCGATAATGTCTCGATAACAAATAGACCCCCTGCTACTGCCAAAACAAATTCTTGTTTCAACAAAATAGAAGATACCGCTAATGAAGCGCCAAGGGATTGAGAGCCCGTATCGCCCATAAATATTGATGCGGGGTTAGAATTAAACCATAGAAAGCCCAATAGAGCACCAATAGCTGCAGTGCAAAAAATAACTATTTCACCTGAGCCCGATATATAATTAACTAAAAGATAATCTGAGTAGTTTATATTACCAATAACATAAGCAAAGATTGCAAATGTCAAAAATACAAACACTAAAGGCATAGATACCAAACCATCTAAGCCATCAGTTAAGTTAGTTGCGTTTGTTGATCCAATAATAATAAATAAAATCAATGGAAAATAAAAAACACCAAGATTAATAGAGCTATTTTTTAAAAAAGGAATATTAAAATGTTCAATGTCTAGGTTTAGATTTAGAATAATGAAATATAGTACCACTGTAAAAATTAATTGAAGTGAAAATTTTATTTTTGATGAAATTCCTTTTCCAAGTTTTAATTTTTGATGATCATCGTAGTATCCAATAAAACCAAACATAATTAGTGTTAATATAAGAAGATAATTAAATTTAGAAAAATTAGATGTCCAAAGAATTGTACTTAGGATAATGGAAAACAAAATTAATACACCTCCAAGAGTTGGCGTTCCTTTTTTAGATAGGTGGCTGGATGGGCCATCACTCCTAATTGGTTGGCCCTGAGGATATAACCTAGACTGAACACTAATCCAATAATTCATAAAATTTAATACAATTAAAAATGAAGTTATTAAGGACAATCCAGATCGAAATGAAATATAGCCAAATAAATTAAATAAAAAGGTATGATCCTTTAGTGAAAAGAGCAAATCAGCTAACATTTTGAATTATCTTTTGTAAGTTATTAGAATTAGAGCCCATTACAAACATATTTTGACCATACTCAATTAACATAGAAGATTGAGAAATATAGGAATTTATATCTTTAAAAAATTTATAATTCGGGAATATCTTTTGAAACTTGTAAAACTCTTTACCAATAAATATAACTGAAATTAAATTAATAGACTTAACTAAATTTAAAATCTCTAAATGATATGAATCGGTTAAATCTCCCAGCTCCTTCATTGAACCAAGAATAAAAATCTTCTTTCGTAGTTTCCTATGATGAAATTCTAATATTTGTCTCTTTAAGGAATAAGGACTAGCATTATAGCTATGATCAAAAACTTTAATTTTTTTGCTATTAAATAAACCTTCTTTTATCAGACCCCTACCCTCTAATATAGCACTCTCGTAAAAAAAATTTTTATTTTTAAATTTTTTAATAAACATTTCTAAAAATAAAAAAGAACTTATAGCAATTTCAAGATATACCCCGTCTCTTTCTGAGTTTATTTCAAAAGATTTGTTATTATTTTTAAACTTAATTTTATAAAATTTTTTAAACTTTTTTGAATTATGAATTATTGATTTTATATTTATTTTTACAATATTTGATTTTTTTAAAATAAAAGAGGGTATTTTTTTAAAATCATAATGATAATTAATCATTCCCTTAATCAGTCTATTTGAGTTAAAAACTTGTAGTTTATTTCTAATTAGTTCGTCAAAGTTTTTAAAATTACCAATATGCGAATTTTCAATATTTGTTATTAGAGAATAATGAGGATTTAAAATATCAATCAATTTTTTCATTTCGTTTTTATTATTAATACCTAATTCAAAAATTGAAAACTTAGTATGGAGTTTCATATTCATAATTGAAAAACGCAATCCGAGAAGATTATTAAAATTTTTAAATGAACGATAAGTTAAATAGTTATTATTATTGAGGATATGAAAAAGATTTTCTTTTACTGTCGATTTTCCTACAGATCCTGTTACGGCAATTATTTTACCCTTATAAGATTGGATAAGAAATTTTACATATTTCTCAATAAAATTGAGTGTATCTTTGACAAAAAGAATATTTTCATTATCAATTTTTTTATTAATTATTAATAATTTTGCTTTTTTACTAATAGCCGCTTGATAATAGTCACTTCCGTCTTTTTTATCGCTTTTAATACCAATAAAAATATCATTCTCTCTTAGCAATCTCGTATCAAATATAACCCTACTTCCATAGGTATTTTTTAAGTATTCAAGGCGCTTAAATGTTTTCAGCATATTTTTTCACCTTTTCCAAATCATTGAATTTAATAACTTTGTTCTTATAAATTTGAGTTTGCTCGTGGCCCTTGCCGGCTATTATCAAAATACCTGATTTCTTATTTAGTAATTTTATACCAAATTTTATGGCTTGAGATCGTGAACTTATATCAATCCCATTCTTTGAGTTCTTCATTAACGTATTTCTAATTCTTGATGGATCTTCTGATCGAGGGTTGTCATCAGTAATAATCTGTAAATCAGTGTATTTCGATGCTATAGAGGCCATAGAAGATCTTTTAAATTTATCTCTATCTCCCCCGCAACCAAATATTATTATTTTATGAAATGTAAATTTAGATAAATTTCCTAATAGATTTTTAAAAGCGTATGGCGTGTGAGCATAATCAATAATTATAAAGGAATTTTTATTAAGTCTATATATTTCAGATCTTCCGGGAGGCAGTATTTTTTTATTTATCGTCTTAGGTATTTTATGTGTAACAAGCTTAAATAAAATTACGTTTGTTAATATATTCATAGAAACAAAATCACTAAAAGCTGTAAAAGAGAATTTTAAGTTATTATAGTTAAGTTGATAAGTAATATGATCTTTTTTTATAAGGTTTATTTGATTATCTTTTATAAAGTTCTGTTGGAAAATTATATTTTTTGAAATTGGATTTATTTTTTTAGTCAGGTGACTGTCTTGAACTAAAATTTTAGAATTTTCTTTTGCGTGCTTTTTTATCAAGTTTATTTTAGAATTATGATAATTTTGAATTGTTTTATGATAATCCAAGTGATCTGATTTTAAATTAGTTAAAACTAGATAGTCATATTGAATATTTCCAAGTCTTCCCTCACAAAAGCCAATACTAGATGCCTCAATAAAAGCATATTTTGCTTTTTGTTTAATTGAAAAATCTAGCATATCTAATATTTCTAAATAATGGGGTGTTGTATTATTTAAACTCTTAATTTTTTTAGCATTTAGAAAAAAACCAATTGTTCCAATATAACAAGAATTAAATTGGTTCAAATTCATTAACTTGTGACACCCATATGCAATGGAAGTTTTGCCATCAGTTCCCGTAACAAAGATTATTTTAATTTGATTAATTGGATAAAATTTATGGCTAATATCGATTAGCTCTTTTTCAGAGCTATAGTAAAAGTAATTAATTTTTTTATCTATTGCTAAATGTTTAAATTTTTTTTTACATAAAATAAATTTGCACTTTTTCTTAATTGCCTTCTTCTGATAATAAATAAACCTTTCATCTTTAGAGGTATTAATAAAATAAATCGATTTTAATGAAAGATCTTGCCAATTTGATTTAATTTTATAACCTTTTTTTTTTAGAAATTCTAAATTCATTAAATTAAGTATTACTAGTATTTAATATAGTTAAATCCAAATACATATAAATATTTCTTAAAATATTATAAAATGCATGCTTAACTGTATTCCCTGCCGTCATAAACGGCCCATAGGTCTCTCTAGGGTTTTGCATAAATGTAAACGATAAATATTTTGGATCATTGTAGGGAAAATAGCTAACATAAGTAACATTTTGAAAATAGCCTTTTTCATATTTCTTATCTGCGGTACCTGTTTTGCCAGCAATTAAAAAATTATTATAAAGTTCTTCATTTGACTCGTTTGCGTAAAATAATAATTTATTGAGAGTATTAGAAATATTATTAAATTTATTTTTTTTTATTTTATTATCTTTAAAAATATGTGCTTGGAAATCCATTCTTCCAGTTATAATTTTCCCATAGGCATTAATTAATTGTATAGGACTAACAGATAGCCCATATCCAAATGGCATATTATCACAATAAGATGACCTAAAAGGGTTCACAATAGGGTTGGCAGAGTACATTTCAAAACCAATATCAGTTGAGTTTAATAAACCTAAACTTTCAAAGTCTTTTTTAAATTCTTTTTGACAATCCAGCTTTCTTCTAATTAACACAGCGCCCCTATTTGAAGATTGTTTTAAAATATCTTTAACTTGGTATGGAATTTTACTAGGAGAAAAATCCTTGACTAATTTATTCCCTATATAAACAGGTTGATCTACATCAAAGTATTCATTTAAATCCAATTTGTTATTATTTAACGCTGAATATACCGTAAATGGTTTAAATACTGATCCAAATTCAAATGTAAGATCTTTGAGGGGCAATAAAGACTCATCAAAATGGGTATCCGAATTATCTAAATAGACACTGCTAAGTATTGCTTCCTTGTCTAAATCGACGATGACACTTAGTGCATAGTCAGGATTTAAATTTTTGACGTCTTTGGAAAGTGACTCATGTACTAACTTTTGAATTTGAATATCAATACTGAGACTCATGTCCTCATCAAAGTTATTTACTTTGTTTTCAAGTAAAGAAATTCCTATTTGATCAATGTTTACTTGGCCAATAAAATTATTAAGTATTTCACTATATGGATATTTTCTAGATAAGATTTTTTCAAATTTAATATTCGATTTTCCGGTAAAGATACTTTTTTTAATTTCATCTAGAGGAGCATTTCTGTTTAGATAAGTGAATTTATCTTCATCTTGATAAATTGAAAAGTTATAATCAGAATATGCTAATACATTCCCATTTCTATCTAATATACTAGGTAACTTTTTTAATTCTGTGCTTTGAATTGTTATCTCTTTTTTAAAATCTTTTTCTAAAGTTAAAAGAAATAACTTTAGAAAAATTATTATAAAAAGGGAGAGAGTAGATATAAAAAAAAAAATATAAAGTTTTCTTGTTTGATCTATAAGTCTATAATCAGTTTCATTATTGACGCTGATCATAATTTACCTTAATTAAAGTAAAATCTTTAAGACCTTCTCGATCAAATTTTAAAATTTTTTTATTTGAAGCAAAATTAAATTGATAGCTGTCTGATTGAAATTGATTGATTAATTTAGAAAGCTGTATTTCTCGTTTTAAAAAAATCTGATAACTATTAGAGTATTCATTTTTTAATTGATGAACTTGATCTTTTAAAAATTTGGTTTCATTTTTAAAACTAATGAAAACCATAATTAAAAAAAACAATAAAAGAAACTTGGATATATGGTTGGTCAATTTATAAACCTTCCCACTCGAAGCTTTGCAGATCTTGACCTAGGGTTATATTTGATTTCCTCTATTTGAGGTGTAATAGGTTTTTTAGTTAAAATTTCAAAAGCCCAATTATCACCGTTTTTAAATGAGCCGCCCTTAAGAAAAGAATTGTCTTTAAAGAAGTTTTTCACAATTCTATCCTCTAAACTGTGGAAGGAGATAATAGCTAAAAACCCTCCCTTTTGAATGTAATCATGAATTTTATTTAAAAATATTTTTAAATTAGCGAGTTCATTATTTGCTTCAATTCTAAGAGCTTGAAATGCTTGTGTAGCAAAGTGTATTTTTTTAGATTTGAAATTAACCTTACTATCTCGAAGAACTTCAATTAATTCAAAATTTGTATTTATTTTTTTTGTTTTTCTAGATTCAACTATATATTTTGCAAGTTTTTTTGATTGAAAAATTTCTCCAAATTCAAAAAAAACTTTGGAAAGGTCTTCTTCAGAATAGTTATTAATAATATTGAAGGCAGAATTTTCACTGTCCAAATAATTCATATTTAGATTTGCATCAGTTTTAAACGATATACCAATATCTACATTTTCTAGTTGATTTGATGAATACCCAAGATCTAATAAAATAAAATCAAATTTACATTGCTTAAAATTTTTATCATTTACCAAATCAATATCTTTAAAATTTATTTGGAAATAAAATAAATTAGTTAATTTTTTCTTTAAATTTTTTGCAATATCAATTGCATTTGGATCGCAATCTAAAGCAAAAACCTTATGATTTTTATTTAAAAATTGAAGAGTGTGTCCGCCTCCACCAAATGTGCAATCTAAAATATTTAAATTGCTTAAACCCTCTGTAAATTTTAAAATTTCATTTACCATGATTGGTTTATGTAAATTTTCGATCATTTAAACTTAGCCCTTGAAATATTTTTATGATTTTCACCTAGATTTTTATCCCAAATTTCAAAATGATTTCCTTTTCCAATAAAAATTATTTCTTTATTAATTTTAGAAAATTTTTGATGAAGATCTCGTAAGGTAATTCTCCCATCATTGTCTATAGTGATTTCCTCTAAATCTGAAAGTATGGCTGTTTTGAAATGATCATTTTTTTTGGAAAAAAAATCTTTTTCCTCAAAGCTTGAGATAAGAGTATGAATTTTCGATGAAAGATGTATTTCCAAACATGGGTACTTTAAACTTTTAAAAAGGTATACCTGTTCATTGGAATTTTTAATTGTAGATCTAAAACTGGAGGGTATCGAAACTCTATTTTTTGAGTCTATGGTTCCTAAAAATGAAGATAGAAATACGTTCATGGTATTTCATGGGATTATATGGGATTTTAGGGTAATAGTAAAATTAATTATGGGTAGCTATAAGCTGAGTTCTGTATTTTTATAAAAAAAAGCAGTCATTTATCTAGGCCATTCATTGCTGAATAGCTCAAGCGATCAACCCAGGTCAACTGTAGAAATAGTTTTAACCTCTATTTGATCTTACTCGTGATAGGGTTTACATATCGCGATATTTTTTATAATACCCGGTGAGCTCTTACCTCGCCTTTTCACCCTTACCCGAAGGCGGTTTTTTTCTGCTGCACTTTCCCTAAGGTTTCCCTCGACGGATGTTATCCGTTATCACTTTCTACGCGAGCTCAGACTTTCCTCTTTAACTAAAGTTAAAGCGACTGCGAGCTACCCAACGAAATAATATATTTTTTATTTAAATATTAAATTATAAAAATCTTTTAAAAAAGCTTGATTTATTTCAGGATTAATTTTTTGTTTATTATAATTAAGCGACCTCTTTACAGCAATAATACAGTCATTTTTATAATTTTTAATATATGATTTATGAAATCCGTAATGATTTAACAAATTATCTATATTTTTACTTTTATTTATTTTATTCTTATCTAAGATTTTATCTTTAATTGCATCAAACTTACTAAAAAAAAATTTTTCCCCAGGATCTTTTTTTCTATTTGGGGCTATATCAGAATGAGTTAAAAAATTATTTTTTTTAATAAAAAAATTAATATTTAAAAAATTATATAATTTTTTAAGTGAAGTATATTGTGATTGAGTAAAAGATTGGTATCCAAATTCATGCCCCCTATTTTCTAATTCAATACCAATAGATACATCGTTTAAATTTGAAATATTACGCCATTTAGATACACCGGCATGCCAAGCTTTTAAGCTAGGGCAAAGTAGATTAAATATGCTGCCCTTTCTTGAAATTAAATAATGACAACTCACATCAGATTTCAAAGAGTTTAGTTTTTTATATGCCAATTCAAGACTTTTCATTCCAGTGTAATGGATAATCACATATTTGACTGTTTTATTTTTTTTTCTGAAGCTATAATTCATGGGTGATTAATAAGATTCTCCCAATTTTTGTAATTTTTTTAATTTTATCCTGTTCTAAGGACAAAGATACTACAAATATAAATGACATAACCGAATACAGTAAGAATACACTAACTGATTATGAATTGTTCGAGCGTGCCAATACATTTATCAATAACAAACAATATGATTTAGCGTTATCAGAATTAGATAAAATTGATGTGATTTTTCCGAGTAGTATATATGCAAATAAAGGTATTTTATTGACTGCATATATAAATTTTCTAAAAAAAGATTATGAGCAAACTCGTGCTATAGCTGAAAATTATAAAAAATATTATCCAGGGAGTAAGGATATAGTTTACGCCAATTATATGGAGGCGATGACCTATTATATTTTAATTAAAAAGCCTAATTACAGTCAAAAAAATACCCAATTGGCTAAAGAAAAATTTAATTTTATTTTAAATGCCTACCCTAATAGTAAATACGAGATTGATGTAATAACTAAACTGCAAGTTATTGATAATAATCTAGCAAATGACAAATTACTTAAAGCTAAATTTTATTTAGATAGAAAAAACTACAATGCCACTTTAATTTATTTAAAAGATATTTTTGAAAATTACCCGTCAACTACAAGCATCGAAGAAACTTTATATTATTTAGTTTATGTATATGACAAAATTGAAGAAAAAGATCTTTCAATAAAATATGCATCTATACTCGCTTATAACTTTCCAGAAAGTAATTGGTATAAAAAATCATATAACCTAATTAACTCAATAGTTGATATTAAAAAAGAAAAATGGTTCGAAAATTTCAATCCGATAAAAATATTTATTAAGAATAAAAATGATGATCCTTATAATTCAGCAGTTATAAATATAGATTAATTTTTAATGTTAATTTCATTAGAAATCGAAAATTTTATTTTAATTAAAAAAGTATCAATAAATTTTAATAGTGGCTTTAATGCCTTCACTGGTGAAACGGGCGCAGGAAAGTCAATTATAATAGAAGGATTAAAACTAGTTTTAGGGGGTAAAAACTTTAATAATCTTCAAATAGAAAAAGGCACTATTTCAAAAATTACAGCAGTATTTGATATTACAAAAAAAATTAAAAAAACTCTTCAAGATTTAGAAATTGATATAGAAGATGACTACCTAATTATTAAAAGAGAAATTAATTCTGATTTAAAATCTAAGATTTTTATTAATAGTCAAATTACATCTTTGGGGTTAATAAAAAAATTAATAAGTGGCGTTATTGAATTTCAAGAAAACTTTGAGCAACAAGACCTTTTTGATGAAATATATTTTTTAAATTTTATAGATAAATTTGCAAATATTAACAAAAACAACTTATTTAAATATTTTAACAACTATAAAGAAATTAAATTAGACTATGAAAATCACTTAAATAACGAAAATCAAATTAATGATAAATTAGAAATATTAAAATCTAAATATCGAAAAATCAAAAATTTAAATCCAAAAAAAGATGAATACGAAAAATTACTAAACCAAAAAAATTTAAACAGAAATATAAAAAAAATAAGTGATACTTCTTACGAAATTAAAAGATCAATTTTAAGTATCAATAAGGATTCAATCTTATCGGAAATAGAAAAAAACGTTCAAAAAATTAGCGAGTTAGATTCTGAGTTTAAAGATATCTCTGAAAAATTCTCCTCGACTTTACTAGATCTGAATGAATTTATAAATGATATTGAGGCAAAATTAGATGATTATGATTTTAATGATATAAATTTTGATGAAATAGATGCTAAGATTTATGAATATCAAAATCTAGCAAAATATTTTGAAATAGATCCAAATTTATTAAATGAACTTACCGAAAAAATATTAGATGAAATAAATATTTTAGAGAATTTTGAAAATGAAAAAATAAAAAAACAAAAACTTTATCAACAAGCGCTTGATATATTTGTCAAGGAAAGCAAATTAATTTCTAAAGTTAGAATTAATGCAGCATTAAAATTAACTGAAAAAATAAACTCTGAACTGCCTAAACTTAATATAGACCAAGGTGAAATTAAATTTGAATTTAAGGAAAAAACGCAAAATGATTATAATTTAAATGGAATTGATGATCTTGATGTATTATTTCGTACTTCAAACAAAGCTCAATTTAGTTCAGTGAAAAAAGTTGCATCTGGTGGAGAGTTATCTAGGCTTTTGCTAATTATCAAATCGATATCTACTCAGCTATCCGATGATGGTATAATTATTTTTGATGAAGTTGATAGCGGTTTAAGTGGAAGAGTTGCAGAAAATGTAGCAAACAAAATACTAGAATTGTCAAAAAATAATCAAGTAATAGCAATTACCCACTCAGCTCAAGTAGCTTCAAAAGCGGAGAAACATTGGAAGATCTCTAAAAATCTAAATAAAGATAACTTGGAAAGTAGTATTGTAGAGCTCGATATACAAGAAAGAATTAATGAAATTGCTTCTCTCATTAGCGGCAATAAAATCACTGCGGAGGCAAAGAAAGTTGCTTCAGATTTAATGCATAAATGATTGACTATCCATTAAAAAGGTTTGAACAGCTTCAATCTGAGTTAATTAAGTTAAATGATGAATATTACAACTCAGTACCCAGTAAATCAGATGCTGAATACGATGAAATTAAAAAGGAATATGAAAAAATTTTAAGAGATAATCCCTCCTTTATTGAAAAAGATACAATCGGTGTTGGAGCTATTCCAAATTCAAGATTTAAAAAAATTAAACATAAGCACCCAATGTTATCTTTATCTAATTCATTTGGAAAAAATGATCTTATCGATTTTTATAAAAAAGCTAATAATTTTTTGAATAACCAATTTTTATCTCATGAGTATATTGTTGATTGCAAAATCGATGGTGTTTCACTTTCGCTACACTATAAAAATAATAAACTAGATTTGGCTTTGACTAGGGGAGATGGTGTAATTGGAGAAGAAATTACTAGAAATATTCTTAATATTAATGGGATACCAAAAAATTTAATTAATTCTAAATATGATTTTATTGAAATTAGAGGAGAGGTATTTTTTAACAGAAAAGACTTTGATGCATTAAATTTATCTTTAGATGAAAAAGATAAATTTTCAAATCCTCGCAATGCAGCATCTGGGTCATTAAGACAATTAGACAGTTCTATAACACACAAAAGACCATTAAATTTTATTCCCCATGGGTATGGGGATATAAGTCACAATCAATTTCAAACATATGAAGATTTTATAAATTTTTGCCTAAAGAATAAATTTAATCAAACTGGATATATGTCTAAATTCAAGAATATTGAAGAAATTCAAATCTATGCAGATAAAATTGAAAAAAAAAGATTGGAAATACCATTTGATATTGATGGAATGGTAATAAAAATTAACGATATTAATATCCAAAATAAACTAGGTCACACATCTAAATTCCCTCGATGGGCAGTAGCGGCAAAATTTAGTTCGGTTGAGGCCTTAACAAAAGTCATCAAAATTGAACTTCAAGTTGGCAGAACTGGAGCAATTACTCCTGTTGCTAGACTAGAAACAGTTAATATAGGTGGCGTAATGGTATCTAACGCAACGCTGCACAACTTTGATGAAATTACAAGAAAAGATATAAGGGTAAATGACTTTGTTTGGGTTAAACGCGCTGGAGATGTAATACCCTACATTTCAAATGTTGATTTAAGTAAAAGACTTAAGAATTCAAAAAAATTTAAAATCCCTAATAAATGTCCTTGTGGAAAATCTCAAATTATCAAATTACAAGAAGAGGCAGTTCAAAGATGTGGCGGAGATTTAAATTGTCCTTATCAAAAAATTGGAAGAATAAAGCATTTTGTCTCTAAAAAAGCAATGAACATAGATGGATTGGGTGAAAAAATTATTGAAAAATTATATGAACTTAATTTAATTACTTCAATTATGGATGTTTATTCACTCAATTCTAAAAGAGATGAGATAATTAACATAGAGGGATTTGGTGATAAGTCATTTGATAATTTAATTCATTCAATCGAAATTTCTAAAATTACAACCTTATCAAAATTTATCTATGCATTAGGACTAAGATATATTGGAGAAAATAATTCTGATTTAATCGCAAGTAATTTTGATGATGTAAATAACTTTAAAAATCTTATTAAAAGTAATGAAATCAGAAAAACTTTAAATAACATTGATGGATTAGGAGAAAAAGCTGCTGGGTCATTTAATGATTATTTTTCAAACAAAACTCAGAAAAATGAAACATTAAAATTAATTGAACTATTAAAAATTAAAACTGATATAAAAACTATAAATGATATAAATCAAACTATTCTTTTTACTGGAACTTTAAATCAAATGTCTAGAGAAAGAGCAAAAGATCTTGCGAAATCAAAAGGCTTTAAAATTGCTTCCGCAGTATCCAGTAACTTAAACTATTTAGTGATAGGCGATAAACCAGGTTCAAAATTAAAAAAGGCAAAAAATTTGGATATTAAAATCATTTCTGAAAATGAATTTTTAAAGCTTATAAATTAAATTATTTTTGAAATAATCAATTACCTCAATAGGTAACCTCTCTTGAAGAGTATTAATAATTTTTAAATGAAATCGATTTAAATGCTCAATTTCTTTTTTATTTAACATAGACCATTCAATAAGACCTATTTCATACGGAACCTTTGTGATGTTCTCAAGGATACAGTTATCTTTATAAATTTTTGAAAAATATAAATTTTCAATTCTTAAACCATAATTATTAGGCAAGTAATAACCAGGCTCTATTGAAAATAAATTATTATGAAATATTTTTTGATCTAATTGATTTGAAATAATCGGATATCTCTCATGCACATCATTAAAATATCCAACACCATGGCCAGTGCTATGGCCATAATGTATATTATATTTCATTAAATAATTTCTTACATAGCTATCAATAGTAAAACTAGTAACATTTTTTTTAAATTTATAATTTTCAAGTCTTATGATTGATTTTAAAATTAATGTATATTTATTTTTAATACTTTTAGTTATTTTTTTATCTAAACTTATTACTCTGGTTACATCTGTAGTTCCTTCTAAATAATGAGCTCCAGAGTCGATTAATAATATTTTATTATGATTAAATTTTTTTGAATTTTTTTTAGTTGGTTTGTAATGAATGATAGCTGCATTAGCATCAAAAGCACTGATATAATCAAAAGAATTTCTAAAAAAATTAACCCCTTCTTTTCTTAGTTGGTAAAGTAAATTAGAGATTTGAAACTCAGAATTTAATTCTATTTTTTTATTTTTAATTAAATAAATAAATTTCAGTAAAGCTATAGCATCCTCATTATGACAGTATTTTATATTTTTAACTTCTACAGGAGTTTTCTTAGATTTTAATTTTTCTATATCAATTTTAGATGATTTCACTAAAATTTTTTTTGAAAGTTTTTCAAAAATTTCGTAATTAATTTCATTTAGATTACACGAGATAGTTTTAATTTTATTTTGAGAAATAAAACTTAAGAAATTATTTTGTTTCATGACATTAAAATACTTGGCAATTTTATTAATTTTTTTTAACGCCGGATTATTGGTTATCAGGATCGGTTTATTTTGATTTTTAAAAATAAATAAACCGCTAAATGGTTTTGTGGAATTACTCAATTCAAATGATCGAATATTTAATAAATAAGCTATGGAAGAGTTACTCCAGATAAGAATTCCATCAGTATCTAAACGCTTCCTAACCCAATTTATATTTTCTTGAAAGTATCTCGGAGCATAGGCACTGGGAAGACTGAATGCATAAGAATATTTAAAATCTGGATAGTAACATTTTTTAAAAAAAAATTTATTTTGTGGTTTTAATATAATATTTTTTTCTGATAACTGTCCTTGGAGTAATTTAAACATATTATATGAGATTAATTTTGTATCTACTATGCCAACTAGAGGTTTTTTTGAATTAGAAATGAATTTTGATATCGAGCAAATTTGCAAATCAATAACATCAATATTTTTTTTAAAGAACTTTCTAGCTGCTAAAAGATACCTTGAGTCGGTAAAAAAAATAATTTTTTTTGTATATATTAATAGATATCCATTTGAACAGTCAAAACCAGTTAAATTATGAATATCCTTATTTATTAAATTGGGATTTTCATTTAGATGTAAATCACTATTTGTAATTAAAATAAAATCATATTTTTCATCACGAAGAAGTTGTTGAATTTTAAAGATATTTTTATTCATTTTTTATGTCT
>Ga0222714_10003596_pt1 | contig 15663 bp, 16 predicted proteins | sample C33_3DmetaG_FD_165048 | JGI IMG/M metagenome (GOLD analysis project Ga0222714, IMG submission 165048) | Estuarine water microbial communities from San Francisco Bay, California, United States - C33_3D | ecosystem: Environmental > Aquatic > Marine > Unclassified | place: USA: California...
GATATATAGGTAAAGTTTTTTTCTTCTTTTGATTTTTTAATTGCTGCAAACGTATCTCCACCACCAGCTATAGAAATCAATTTTTTTTCAATTGTAAGCTCAGCTATATTTTGGGAAATTTGGTTAGTACCTTTTGCAAAACTGTCTTTTTCAAAAAAACCCAAAGGTCCATTCCAAAAAATTGTTTTTGATTGTCTTAGTACTGCAATTATATCTTTTACTGTTTCATTTCCAATATCTAAGATCATATCGTCTTTTTCAATTGTATTAAGAGTTTTGTTGATACCTTTTTCTTCAAAAGTTTTTGCGGTCACAACATCAATCGGAAGTATTAATTTGCAATTATGCTTATCTGCTTCTTCGAGAATGGTTTTAATCGTCAAATTAATATCTTCTTCTATTTTGGATTTTCCTACCTCAAAATTATTATATTTAAAAAAATTATTAGCCATAGCACCTCCTATAATCATAAAATCAATTCGTGGAAGGAGGTTGTTAATTAAATCTATTTTAGTTGAAATTTTTGAACCTCCAATAATGCAGGTAATAGGCTTTTGAGCACCTGAAACGATTGAGTTGAGAGCCACCAACTCTTCTTGAATAGTTTCTCCTGCATAAGAGTCCACGAATTTTGTAATTCCGTGAATCGATGCGTGTTTTCTATGAGAGCATGAAAAAGCCTCGTTGATATATATATCGCACAAGTTTGCCAAAATTTTTGCAAATTCAGGATCATTCTTTTCTTCACCGATATCAAACCGCAAATTTTCTAGCAAAAATAATTTTTTATTATTTTTAATTTCCTCATCAATATTTTTTTTAAAATCTTTTTCAATGAAAGTAATTTCTTTTTCTAGAATTTGTTCTGCAGCTTTTTTTATTGGCATTAATGAAAAACCATCTTTGCCTTTTACTTGAGGTCTGCCAAGGTGAGAGCATAAAATTACAATCGCACCTTGATCAATAAAGTTAGTTATAATTTTTTTTACTTTAAATATTTTGGTAGCATCTGTGACACCCTCATTATTTCTAGGAACATTAAAATCAACACGGAGTAATATTTTTAAATTATTTAAGTTTTTATTTTTATCTAATCTTCTTAATAATTGCATTTGGTGGAATTATTTTTTTAAAAATAAAGCAAGATCAACCATTCGATTAGAAAAACCCCATTCATTATCGTACCATGAAAAAACAGTAGCAATTTTTTTATCGACCACTTTTGTTAACAAGGTATCTACCACGGATGATCTTGGGTCATGATTAAAATCCGAGGACACAAGTGGTTCTTCGCTTACTCCTAAAATATTTTTTAAGTAAGTTTTGCTAGCTTTTTCAAGGGCTAAGTTAATAGATTTTTCATTTATTTTCTTTTTTGCTGTGAATGAGAGTTGAACTAAAGATACGTTGGGAGTTGGAACTCTAATAGAGATGCCATCAACTTTGTTTTTTAGATTGGGCAAAATAAGTCCTAACGAGGTAGCTGCTCCAGTGCTAGTAGGAACCATTGAATTAGGAGCACTTCGAGCTCTTCTTAAATCTTTGTGAGAATTGTCTAATAGTCTTTGATCTGTTGTGTAAGAATGAATAGTTGTCATGTAACCTCTTTCAATGGAGAAGTTTTTGTCCATCACAAAAGCTAGTGGAGCTAGACAGTTAGTTGTGCAGGATGCAACAGAAATAATTTTATCTTTCGGAGTAATCTTTTTATGATTAACCCCATATACAATTGTTTTATCTGCATTTTTGCAAGGAGCTGAAACTAATACTCTTTTTGCACCTGCGAGCAAATGTTTACTAGAAAGTTCTTTAGAGTTAAATTTTCCAGTGCACTCAAACACAATATCAATTCCAAGTTTTTTCCAAGGTAGATTTTCAGGATCGCTCTCATGAAAGCATAAAATTTTTTGATTTTTTATTTTTATACTATTTTTATCAAACTGGACTTTTGTATTAAGATTGCCATGGATTGTATCCTTTTCTAATAAAAAAGCGCTTACACCAGTGTTTGCTCTATTATTGATAGCAACTACTTGAATTGATTTTATATTCTTTTCTATTATTGAACGAAGAACCATTCTACCAATTCTTCCAAAGCCATTGATTGCCACTTTAATCATTATTTACCTAGAATCTCTTTTGCTTGCTTAATTACATTATTACTCGTTAATTTAAAATGTTCATACACTTTTTTATATGGTCCACTTTTTCCAAAACTATCAATACCCAATTCTTTTCCTGAATTTCCAGTATATTTTTTCCATCCAAAAGTTGAACCTGCTTCAATAGAAATTTTCGCTTCAGTTTCGTTAAGTATATTATTTTTATAATTATTGCTTTGAGCATCGAATAATTCTTGGCATGGCATAGAAATGACTTTGCAGAAAATATCATGTCTTGAAAGTTCGTGAGCTGATTGAATACCTAATTCAACCTCGGACCCGCTTGCGATAATTGTAATATCTATATTTTTTCGTGTTCGAAGAACTTCATAAGCACCAAGGGAACATTTATTTTCTTGATTAAATTTTGTTCTTACAGGATTTAGATTTTGTCTAGTTAAGGAGAGAATGCTTGGTGTTTCTTTTTGTTGAATAGCTAATTCCCAACACTCAATAGTTTCGGTAGAGTCAGCAGGCCTAAATACATTTAAGTTTGGTATAGATCTTAAACCAGCAAGTTGTTCAATTGGCTGGTGCGTTGGCCCATCTTCTCCTAGACCTATAGAGTCATGTGTCATTACATAAATTACTCTTTGCTTCATTAAAGCAGAGAGTCTAATAGATGGTTTGCAATAATCACTGAATATTAAAAAGGTTCCTCCATAAGGAATAAGATTACCGTGTAGGGCAATTCCATTCATAATTGCGCACATTGCATGCTCTCTTACCCCATAATGAATATATGTTCCTGAAAAGTCTCCTGGTTTAATAATTTTTTGGATTTTAGTTTTGGTGTTATTGGATCCCGCCAAATCTGCTGAACCACCAATTAATTCTGGTATTTTTTCTGTTAATAAATTTAAAATATCTTCAGATGATTTTCTGGTTGCTGTTGGCTTGGCATTTTTAATTACCTCTGCTTTTGCAGTAGAAAAAATATTTTTAAATAATTTAGAAGAGTCATCATAAAGTTTTTTTTTATTCTTTATCTTTTTTTTCCAATTTTCTTGCACTTGCTTTCCTTTACTTCCTATTTTTCTCCATTCATCTAGAATATTTTTAGGAATTTCAAATGGATTAAAACTCCATTTCAGTTTTTTTCTTACTAAATTAATTTCATCTTCGCCTAGAGGACTTCCGTGTGCAGATGATTTTCCAGATTTATTGGGAGATCCAAAACCAATAATAGTTTTGCAAGAAATTACGGTCGGTTTTTTTGCTTTTTGTGTTTTTTTAATAGCATTAAAAATTTGCTTTTCATCATGACCGTTGATTTCAATATAATCCCAACCATAAGACTCAAATCTTTTTTTATAATTATCAGAGACAGTTAGGCTTGTCGGGCCATCAATAGAAATAGAATTATTATCAAAAAACATTACCAAGTTTTTAAGCTTTAAGTGCCCCGCTAAGCTGAGAGCTTCATGGCTAATTCCTTCCATCAAGCAACCATCTCCTGCTATTACATATGTTTTGTGGTCATAAATATCTTTTCCAAATTTTGCTTTTAAAATTTCTTCAGCCATTGAAAAACCCACTGCATTTGCAACTCCTTGCCCAAGTGGACCTGTAGTTGTTTCGATTCCAGTTCCTTTTTCATATTCTGGATGGCCAGCACATATACTTTCTAGTTGTCTAAAATTTTTTATGTCATTTAGCGAAATACTTTTATAGCCAGTGAGATATAAAAGAGAGTATAGCAACATGGAACCATGACCAGCAGACAAAACGAATCGATCTCGATTAATCCAGTTAGGATCGAGAGGATTGAATTTTAAAAAATATTTGAACAGAACTGTGCACACATCTGCCATTCCCATGGGCATTCCAGGGTGCCCAGAATTAGCTTTTTGTACGGCATCTATGGATAAAAAACGAATTGCATTTGCCAAATCTGAGTGAGTAACTTTTTTCATTAAAACCTGTTTAGACTTTGCTTCTCGAAATTAATAATACTTTGTTATATATATAAAAAGATAAATAAATAAATATTAGAACTATGAATAAACTAAAAGAAAAAGAAGAGAACCTTTTTAGTTCATTGTCAAAACTAGATTCAATTACCGATTTAGTCCATAATTCAAAAAAAAAGATTGTAGATCTTGAGCAATTAAAAATAGATTTGGAAAAAGAAAAGTTAGATCTTCGAGTAAAGTTATCCACATTAGAAAGCGAAAATATCAATTTAAAGCAAAATTTGCAGGTACTGCATGATAAAGTCAACCTAGAAGACAACACCTCCTCAAGTTTGAAATCTAAAATAGAGGAAATTGAGCAAGAGAATAAAAAACTAAAAAATGAAATTTCAGAAATGGAACAAGAATTAGAAATATCAAGATATAAATTAGCCGAGGCAGAAGAAAATAAAAAAACAGTCATAAAAAAAATTGATGAGCTTAGTCAGGAAACTGATGCAATGATAGATGGACAAGAATGGTAAACGTAAACGTTCGATTTAATGGAAGAGATTATTTGTTGGCTTGTGAAGATGGCCAGGAAAATGAATTAGAAAAACTTACAGATGAATTAAATAAAAAATATGAACAATTAAAAACAGATCTTGGAAATTTAGGAGAAGGAAAATTATTACTAATTACTGCAATTCAGATTGTTGATGAGGTTTATACTTTAAAAGCATCACTTCAAAAATTAAAACAGCATAATAAGATATTGGAGGATAAGTTTAAGGAAATTAAAGATTTATCTATACAGTATAAAGACGATCGAGACAGAGAAGTGAGGAATTTAAATGAAGAACTTGCAAATTTAAAAGTTATGATTGCTCAAAATGAAAATAGTTATTCAGAGGTTTTAACCAAAGTAAGTAATTCTATTAATAACTTTTTGTCTAAAGCTAATTAGCTTTCATGAAGCAAAAACTCAGAAAGCAGTTTTTAAATTTTCGAAAAAAAAAGTATTTTGAGCTTAATAATATTCAGATTAAATCAATTAGCTCTTTTTTATTAAAAGTTATCAGAGAATTTGAAGTTGACATTATCGGAGGATACTATCCAATCAATTTTGAAATAAATATTCTTCCAGTCCTAGAAGTTTTAAAAAAAAAATACTCAATAGCATTGCCAATAGTTCTACCAAATAATAAAATGGAGTTTAGATTATGGAATAAGTATGATCCTTTATATGTGAATAAATTTGGAATATTAGAACCCTCTAAAAAAAATAAAAAAGTTATTCCACAATTATTTTTAACACCCTTGTTATCATTTGATCATAAATTGAATCGACTTGGTTATGGTCGAGGTTATTACGATAGATATTTAAGTCAGAATAAAAAATTTTTAACTTTTGGAGTTGCTTTCTCTTTTCAACAGGCTAAAGAAATTCCTATTAATAAAGATGACGTTCCTTTAAAAGGAATAATTACCGAACAAGATAGTTGGATGAGAAAATGAATTTTTTATTTTTAGGAGATATCATGGGAAGGGCCGGAAGAAATATTGTTGTTGACCGACTTCCTGAAATTATAAAACAATATCAAATCGATTTTGTAATTGCGAACGGCGAAAATTCTGCTGGTGGTTACGGAATTACGGAAGCTATCTGTACGGATCTTTATGCTGCTGGTGTAGATGTTATTACGTCTGGAAATCATATTTGGGATCAAAAAGAAACAATGGATTTTATTGCTAAAGAAAAAAGATTGTTGAGGCCATGGAATTATGGAGAGGGGACTCCAGGAAGTGGTTTTGAGATTTATGAAAAAAATAATTTAAAAATTGGCGTTATGAACTTGATGGGCAATGTCTACATGAAGAGAAACACAGATTTGGTCTTTCCTTTTATTGAAAGCAAAATGAATAATATTAAATTAAAAAAAGATCTTGATTTTCTTTTTGTAGATATTCATGCTGAAATTACTAGTGAAAAACAAGCAATGGGTTATTTTTTAGATGGAAAAGCTACTTTGGTTATTGGAACCCATACTCACACGCCCACATCTGATTTCAGAATTTTAGAGAATGGAACTGCATACCAAACTGACGCTGGTATGTGTGGCGATTATAATTCAATAATTGGAATGGATAGCAATGTGGCCCTAAAGCGATTTTTTACCCAAGAAAGAACAGAGAGATTATCACCTGCCAATGGGGAGGCTACAATTTCAGGAGTTAGAGTTGTTGGAGATATTAATACAGGGCTAGCTAAAGAGATAGAACCTATTATTATTGGTGGTTGTTTAACAAAAAAATTTAATTAACAATAAAATTATATGGCAGGTCATTCGCATTGGGCGGGTATAAAACATAAAAAAGGTAAGGCAGATAAACAGCGGTCTAAATTATTTTCAAAATTAAGTAGAGAAATAACAGTCTCAGCCAAGTTAGGACTTCCAGAAGTTGATTTTAATCCTAGATTAAGATCTGCAGTACAGGCTGCTAGAGAGGCTAATATGCCAAAAGATAATATTTTGCGTGCTATCAAAAAAGCACAAGGTCCAAACGAAGACTCTAATTATGAAAAAAGCCAGTATGAAGGTTTTGGTCCCGGAGGTGTTGCTTTTATCATAGAGGCTTTAACTGATAATAAAAATAGGACGGTAACTAATTTAAGATCCTTGTTTGAAAAAAATGGCTGCTCTTTAGGTGTGGAAGGTTCAGTTTCTTATCAATTTGATGAGGTTGGACAGATCAAAGTAAAAAAAGAACTAATTTCTGAAGAAGATATTTTTTCTCAATCTATAGAAGCAGGAGCGGAGGATTGTATTAGTGGAGATCAGTATCATGAGATTTTTTGTAAAAAAGAAAATTTTAATGATGTAAGAACATCGATTGAATCTAAGATAAAAGATTTAAGTTTTGCAGGAATAATTTGGAAAGCTAAAAATTTAGTAACCATTAACAAAGAGACATTCGAAAAAATAATTGATTTTATTGATTTGCTTGAGGACGATGAAGATGTTCAAAATGTTTATACTAATTTTGATGTTGATGAGCAGATTCTAAGGGAGCTGCAGGCGTGATTGTATTTGGAATTGATCCTGGTGTCAGTGGTGCCATTAGTGTTTTTGAGAATAAAAAAATAGTAAGCTTTTTCGATATGCCTACTATGCTTGATGGAAAGAAAAGTAAAAGACAAGTAAATGCCGCTCAGCTAGCTCACGAAATTAAATCCAGGATGACTGATAGAAACGAAACTTCAGTTATCATTGAGCAAGTAAGTGCTATGCCAGGCCAAGGGGTAACAAGCATGTTTAATTTTGGACAATCCTTTGGAGTAATCAAGGGCATTTGCTCAGCTTTAGGTATTGCTATTTATTTTATTAGACCGGTAAAATGGAAAAAACACTTTAATTTAATTGGATCTGAAAAAGATGCTAGCCGTACGAAAGTAATAGAAATGTTTCCAGATTTATCACCTCAGCTGACTAAAAAAAAAGACTCTAATAAATCTGATGCAATTTTAATTGGTAAATATTTTGTAGACCACTATTCTAACGAAGGGTTTCATGGCTAAGAATTTTAAATTAAATATTAGAGTTTATTACGAGGATACTGATGCTGGTCGTATTGTTTATTATGCCAATTATTTAAAATATTTAGAGCGTGCTAGAACGGAAATGATTTATTCTCTAGGGCTAAAGCATCATATTCTTAATGATAAATATGGCTTTCAAATAGTTGTATCTCACTGCGATGTTTCTTTTAAAAAGCCGGCTTTTTTTGAGGATCACTTAACTATTCAGACGGAATTAATCAAACTATCAGAGGTAAAACTTGTTATGAGCCAAAAAGTATTGAAGGTTGATTGTTGGACAAATAAACAAAAAGAAGAGCTTTTGGTTGATGCGAAAGTAACTTTAGCTTGTGTAAACAAGCAGGGCAAACCTGTAAAAATGCACAATGATTGCTTTAAATTGTTCAAGAGTTGCCTTTAGAGGCGAACCTATATAATTCTTGAAAAGACAAATTAATGACAACATTGAACTTTATTAAATATTTATGGATCCAATAACAACAACAGCAGCAGCAAGCTTAGGAAGTACCGATTTTTCAATTATTACTCTTTTTATGCGAGCAGATATCGTCGTGAAATTAGTAATGATATCATTATTAGCAGCATCTATTTTTTCATGGGCTTTAATATTTGATAAAGTTAAAGTTTTTAAAAAATTATTTAAAGAAACAGAATTATTTGAAGATCAATTCTGGTCATCTCGATCTGCAAGTGAATTTTATAAAAAAACTGACGGGGGTTCTGAGAATCCGTTAGTCATAGTTTTCAGAGCTGGAATGGAATGTGCCCAAGATCAGAAAAGCAAAGGTCAGTTGGTCGAAAGAACAAAAAGAGTAATGGATGTTGCCATTGATAAAGAGGTGGAAAAGTTTGAAAAAAATTTAACCTTTCTTGCAACGGTTGGTTCTGTTGCACCTTTTGTGGGTTTATTCGGAACAGTTTGGGGAATCATGAATTCTTTTCAGTCTATTGCCATTTCTAGAAATACAAGTCTTGCAATCGTAGCTCCAGGAATTGCAGAGGCATTATTTGCTACTGCATTAGGTCTGCTAGCGGCAATACCAGCAGTTGTTGCTTATAATAAGTTCTCGAGCGACTCTAGAAAATATACTCAAAAATTAGAAAATTTTACACAGAGCTTTTTAACGATCATTTAAATGTCGATACAATTTTCAAAATCTAAATCTCGATCTAGATCTTTGATGAGCGAAATAAATGTTACACCATTCGTTGACGTGATGTTAGTCTTATTAATTGTTTTTATGGTAACGGCTCCTATGTTGACAGTAGGAGTTCCAGTTAATTTACCCAATAGTGATGCCGACTCTTTGCCAGATGATCAGGAGCCATTAACTCTTTCTATTAATTCTAAAGGAGAAGTTTTTATTCAAGACACTAAAGTAGGTTTTAGCGAATTAGTACCAAAGCTTTTGGCAATTTCAAAAAATAGAACAGATACTAGAATTTATGTTCGAGGAGATAGAAATATTAATTACGGTAGAGTAATGGAAATCATGGGTAAACTATCTGGATCTGGATTTTCGAAAGTAGCCCTTATTTCTGAAACCAAAAGGTAGCACATGTACAAAAGTGTATCGCTGTCAGTCCTTTTTCATATTGTTTTTATAGTTTTGACGGTTGTATCACTTCCTTTTATTAAAAAAGAACCTATTACCGCTCAGCAATTAATTGCGATTGATATTATTCAAATTTCAGAAAAGACCCAACTTCCTTTCGCTCCAAAAGCCAGAGAAATTATTGAAAAAATTCAAAAAGAAAAAGAAAAAAGAGTTGTTACTAAACAGGCACCTCCTAAAATTACTCCTAAAGAAAAACCAAAAGCAGTTCCTCTCCCTGACCAGTTGAAAGAAAAAGCCAAAGAAGAGAAAAAAAAACAAAATCCAGAAGAAATTAAAGAGTTAGTAAGACAATCATCTGAATTTGAAAAAAAAGAGTTATTTGATCCAAATAAAATTGCTGCATTAATTGATAAATCTAAAGAAGAGACAGCTGAAATTAAACAAAAACAAAGTCTAGAGCTAACTCAGAATCAGGATAGTTCAGTTAGTCTAAACAAAGGAATTACCCTAAGCCAAGAAGATGCAATTAAAGCACAAATTTATAAGTGTTGGAATATTCCTCTAGGTTTGCCTTACGATCAAAATTTATTAGTACGAATAAGATTGAAGCTTAAGCAAGATGGTTCAATTTTATTTTCAGAAATATTAGATCATGCTCGCATGAATCAACCAGGCCAAGGTTTTTATAAAGTATTGGCAGAAAGTGCTTTGCGAGCAGTGAAATTGTGCGATCCATTAAAAATGCCAGCTACAGGTTATGAAAAGTGGAAAGATTTACAACTTAATTTTGATGCAAAAGAGATGTTAAGAGGTTAAATAGAAATTATGAAAAAACTTTATCTCACTCTTTTTTCTATTCTTTTTTTTACACACACCAGCTTTGCGTTAGTAAAAATTGATATTACTAGAGGTAATCTTGAACCATTGCCGACTGCCATATCTCCTTTTTACATGGATGATCCAGCTAAATTTTCAAGTCAGCTAAAAGGTTTAAAATTAGAAGAAAAAATTCCTGAGTTGATATCGACTAATTTAAGAAGATCAGGTTTATTTAATGTGATTGATCCAAAATCTTATATTCAGTCACCAAGTATAGCGCACATGAAACCAACATTTCAGGACTGGGCTTTAATTAAAGCACAGATAATGGTTTCTGGAAAATTAGTTATTGATAATAAAAAAAGACTTCGAGTAGAATTTAGATTGTGGGATGTGGTCAATGCAAAGGAGATTGAAGGACTAGCATTATTTGCAACACCAAGTAGCTGGAGAAGGATCGCTCATATTATTTCAGATAAGATTTATGAGAGAATGACAGGAGAACTTGGTTATTTTGACACAAGAATTATTTATGTTGCAGAAACAGGACCTAAAGATCAAAGAGTAAAAAAATTAGCAATCATGGATCAAGATGGTGCGAATAATAAATATTTAACTCTTGGCAATGAATTGGTTCTAACACCAAGATTTAATCCAACTGCACAAATGATTACCTACATGTCTTATTTTAAAAATTTACCAAGGGTATATTTGTTAAATATTGAAACAGGTATGCAAGAAGTCGTGGGAGACTTTCCTGGAATGACTTTTGCCCCTAGATTTTCACCTGATGGAAAAAAAATCATCATGAGTTTTGCTAAAGATGGAAATTCTGACATTTATTCTATGGATTTGGCCACTAGGGTCGTAGAGCAGTTAACCTCCCATCCTTCTATTGATACCTCACCTTCGTATTCTGCAGATGGAAATTATATAACATTCAATTCTGACCGAAGTGGATCTCAGCAAATTTATGTTATGAAAAGTGATGGCTCGAATGTAAAAAGAATATCATTTGGTGAAGGATTGTATGGAACGCCAGTTTGGTCTCCTAGAGGAGATTTGATAGCATTCACCAAGATTTATAGAGGTAATTTTTATATCGGAGTTATGAGGAGTGATGGGTCAGGAGAAAGACTACTAACTCAGAATTATTATCAAGAAGCCCCATCTTGGTCACCTAATGGAAGGGTTCTTATTTTTTATAGAGAAACCAAAGCTGGAAAGCAGGGAGTAGGAGCAAGTTCTTCATTATGGTCTATTGATTTGACAGGTTATAATGAGAGGAAAATTAAGACTATAACCGATGCCTCAGATCCTGCCTGGTCTGGATTGTTATCCAAATAATTTTCAAAAAAGCCTAGAATACATGTATAATTTAGTATCTTTATAGTTGCTAATAAAAAGCATATTATGTAGAAACTGCGTATAAGTTTAATTAATATTTCGAGAGGTAAATAATGTTATCAAAAGGTTTAAGAAATGGTATTTTAGTAATTTTATTAGGTGTTTTAATTTCTGCATGTTCAACAACTGCAAAAAAAGTAACAACAAAAACTGCACCAGCTGGTGATGTTTATACTGGAACAGACACTGTTAAGTATTTAGCGACAGGAGTTGCTGACAGAGTATTTTTTGCAACAAATAGTTCAAGATTAACTTCAGCTGCAAAAGCTACATTAGATAAGCAAGCTGCTTACATTAAAAGTAGCAAAATTTCTGTAGTGATTGAAGGTCATGCTGATGAACGAGGAACTAGAGAATATAACTTAGCACTTGGAGAAAGAAGAGCTAACGCTGTTAGAGATTATTTAATGAGTAAAGGTATTGCCAAAGCTGGCATTAAAGTAATCAGCTACGGTAAAGAAAGACCAGTAAATACTGAGTCTTCAGCTCTGGCTTGGTCTCAAAACAGAAGATCAGTTACTGTCAAAAGTAATTAATTAATTAATTTTTTAAAATTAAAGACCCTGAGTGATTAAAATCTTCAGGGTCTTTTTTTTGCCCAATTTTATTGTACTAATGTAATTATAAATGAAAAAAATATTTGTAATTGTTTGTTTTGTCTGTTTGGCATTTAGTGCTAATGCAGATGAGCAGTTAAATACAATTCTTCAAGAGATACAGACATTAAATAAAGATTTAAAGACTTTAGAAAAAGCTGTTTACAGTAAAAGTTTTTCAGCCCAATCAGCCTCTGGATCCCAAGGAGTGCCTGCCGCTTTAGAAGGAGCACTTACCAGACAGCTGGTAAAACTTTCTGAACTTGAAGAGCAAATTCAAAAAATTACCGCAAGTAATGAAGAAACATTATTCAGTTTACAAAAAATTTCAGATCGTGTTGAAAAAATTCAAAAAGATACAGAATTGAGATTTAGTCAGTTAGAAAATACTCCTACTCCATCAGCGACAAGTAGCAGTAAGCCTAATCCACAAACAAGTTCTGCTCCATCAAAAAGCACAAACAACCTAACTTCTTCCTCTAAAAGTTCAGCACCTCCAAAACAATTTCCGGGAACTGGACAAATGAAAGATTTTGGAAAAGTACTTGATGAAAAACAAACAGCTAGCCTACCAGTAAATGCGAAACAAGAAATTAGAAGCGTAAGTCCGGCCCCAGTCGTTAAAACCGCTCCAGTTGCAAAAGAAAGAATTTTGCCAAATGCTGCTCCTAATGAACAATATAAGTTTGCAACGAATTTTATTAAAATAGGAGATTATGAAAAAGCTGAGTTAGCTTTAAAAGAATTTATTGAAATTAATCCACAACATTCACTTGCGGGAAGTGCACAATATTGGTTTGCAGAAACATATTACATAAGACAATTATATCATGATGCGGCGGCAGCATATTTGGATGGATATCAAAAATATCCAAAAAGTTCTAAAGCTCCACAAAATCTTCTTAAGTTAGGAATCACTCTAGCTGAACTGGGAGAAAAAGAACAAGGATGTAATATGCTGGTAGGAGTTCAAAAACAATATCCAAAAGCTGACAAGTCCATTATTCAGAAAGCTAAATATGAGACTAAAAAATTTAAGTGTCAATCATAGTAGCTTTTTACAAAATAAAATAATTTCTAATATTTATTCGCAGTTTCATCAGACAATAAAAACAATTATTGGAAAAAAAAATTTTGCCATTGCAGTCTCAGGTGGTCCCGATAGTCTTGCACTTGCATATTGTTCTAAAATTTATTCTGAGCAAAAAAACAACAAAGCTTATTTTGTAATTATAGATCATGGAATTAGAAAAAATAGCAATATAGAAGCAAAATCAGTTCAAAAAAATTTATTGAAAATTAATTCTATTTCCACTGTTTTAAAGATTAAAAAAAAAATTACTAAAGGAATTCAAAAAAATGCAAGAGATGAAAGATACAAGCTAATGAATCAATTTTGCAAAGATCATAAAATTTCTTTTTTATTAACGGCACATCATTTAGATGACCAAATTGAAAATTTTTATATTCGACTAAGCAGAGGTAGTGGTTTGTATGGACTTTCATCTATGAAGGTTATGGAGAAAAATAATAGTAATGTTAATATTATCAGACCTTTTTTGAACACACCCAAAAAAGAGCTTATTTTTATTGCCAAAAAGGTATTTAAAAAATTTGTAAATGACCCTTCTAATTCAAATGATGTATTTCTTCGTTCTAGAATTAGAAAATTGAAATCATCTTTGGCAAAAGAGGGATTAGATCAAACTAGAATTTTAAAGACTATTAATAATTTAAATACAGCAAAAGATGCCATTGATTTTTTCGTTAGACAATCTCATAAAAATTACGTGCATTTAGAAAACAAAAAAGTGACAATCGATAAAAGGTTATTTTTAAGTCAACCTATGGAAATTACTTATAGAGTAATGTCAGAGCTAATTAAAAATAAATCTAAAAAAGATTATCCTCCGAGAGCGAAAGGAATTGAAAATCTAATATCATCCATCAAAGAAAAAAATTTTTCCAGGGTTACATTGGGAGGTTTTGTCTTTAGTTTAGTTAAAAATAGAATTATTATGAGCAAAGAGATTAGGAATGCTTAAAAATTGAGAAATTTATTTGTTTTTAGGATATTTTGCTCCTTGTAAGATTAAATTAAATACTTATTTTATAATATATGAATTTAAAGAATTTAAGCATGTGGGCAGTTATAGCTCTTCTAGTCTTGGGGCTCTTTAACTTATTTCAAAATCCATCTGCAATGTCCCCGTCTAAAGATTTGCCTTTTTCAACTTTTATCAGTGAAGTAGAGAAAGGAAATGTTGTTTCGGTTGATATCAAAGGAAACAACATTGAAGGAACTTTTGCCAATGGTTCTAAATTTAGAACCTATTCACCTAACTATCCTAATTTAGTTGAAAAACTTTCTTCCAAAGGAGTTTCTTTTTCTGCCGGACCTGTAGAAGATAAGATGCCATCTTTTTTTGGAGTTCTCTTATCTTGGTTCCCGATGTTATTGCTAATTGCTGTATGGATATTTTTCATGCGCCAAATGCAAGGTGGAAAAGGTGGAGCAATGGGATTTGGAAAATCTAAAGCAAAATTATTAACTGAAGCTCATGGCCGGGTAACATTTAAAGATGTGGCTGGAGTAGATGAAGCAAAAGAAGAATTGGAAGAAGTTGTAGAATTTTTAAAAGATCCTAGAAAATTTCAAAAATTAGGCGGCAAAATTCCCAAAGGCGCTTTGTTAATTGGACCTCCAGGAACAGGTAAAACATTAATCGCAAGAGCGGTAGCCGGTGAAGCGAATGTTCCATTCTTTACAATTTCAGGATCTGACTTTGTAGAAATGTTTGTCGGAGTTGGTGCCTCTAGAGTAAGAGACATGTTTGAACAAGGTAAAAAAAATGCTCCTTGCATAATTTTTATAGATGAGATTGATGCAGTTGGAAGAAGTAGAGGTGCAGGTCTTGGTGGTGGAAATGATGAAAGAGAGCAAACATTAAACCAATTGTTGGTTGAGATGGATGGATTTGAAACTAATGAAGGTGTTATTTTAATTGCTGCTACGAACAGACCGGATGTATTAGATCCTGCATTACTAAGACCAGGTAGATTTGATAGACAGGTTGTGGTTCCAAACCCAGATATTATTGGAAGAGAAGCTATTTTAAAGGTTCATTTGAAAAAAATAACAACTGGGCCAGACGTAATAGCAAGAACTATTGCAAGAGGAACTCCGGGATTTTCAGGAGCTGATTTGGCAAATATTTGTAATGAAGCAGCTTTATTGGCGGCAAGAAAAAATAAAAGAATTGTAACTATGTCTGATTTAGAAGAGGCAAAAGATAAAGTGATGATGGGTGCAGAAAGAAGATCAATGGTAATGTCGGAAGACGAGAAAAAGTTAACGGCGTACCATGAAGGTGGACACGCTATTGTTGCTTTATATGAAAAAGCATCAGACCCAATACATAAAGCTACAATTATTCCAAGAGGAAGAGCTCTTGGGATGGTTATGAGGTTACCAGAAAGAGACCAGCTTTCTATGACAAGAGAAAAAATGTATGCCGATATTTCTGTTGCAATGGGCGGTAGAATTGCGGAAGAAATTATTTTTGGACATGATAAGGTAACATCAGGGGCATCCTCAGATATTGAAATGGTAACAAAGATGGC
>Ga0222714_10003599_pt1 | contig 15648 bp, 17 predicted proteins | sample C33_3DmetaG_FD_165048 | JGI IMG/M metagenome (GOLD analysis project Ga0222714, IMG submission 165048) | Estuarine water microbial communities from San Francisco Bay, California, United States - C33_3D | ecosystem: Environmental > Aquatic > Marine > Unclassified | place: USA: California...
ATCAATACTTTTAGCTTAGAGAATGTTTCCATATGTTGATATGTAGCTTTTAATTTATACTGTACATCCTAAATTGAATTACCTATAAATAGCCCAAATTTAATTATAGCAATTACAGCAATGAAACGAACATTTCAACCAAGTACTAAAGTTAGAGCACGTAGACACGGTTTTCGTTCACGAATGGCGAAAAAAGGTGGCAGAAAAGTATTAGCAAGAAGAAGAGCAAAAGGTAGAAAAAGAATCTCTGCTTAATTCAATGGCAGTCTCCATTAAATTTGAAAGCCTGTCTGGAAATACTGAATTCAAAGAAATTTTAAGAAGCAAAAAAGTGATATCTAACTTGTTTACTATTTATTATAAAAAATTAGAAAAAGAAGTAACCAATAACAAAAAAGTTATACTTAGTTGTGTTTCAGCAAAAAAGCTAGGTAATGCGGTAAAGAGAAATAGAATTAGAAGAAGATTAAAAATGGCAACTAGAAAAGCGATCGTAGAGTTGAACAGCGCCTTCAATAATAAATTTAAATATGCCATTTTTGCAAAATCAAAAGTTTACGATGAAAATTTCCAACATTTAGTAGAAGAGTTAAAAAATAAATTTAAAGAAGCAAAATACAATTAATCTATGAATGCATTAATAAGTAAATTTATTATTATGATTGTGAAAGCTTACCAATATTTAATTTCACCTCTTCTTCATCATTCTTGCAGATTTGAACCTACCTGTTCGCACTACTTTATTGACTCCATCAAAGTTCATGGCTGGTTCAAGGGATCCTTCTATGGATTTCGAAGAATTTTAAAGTGCCATCCTTTAACTTGGTTGGGTGGTAGCGCTGGATACGATCCTGTGCAGAAAGAGAAAAAAATATAATGGATACAAAAAATGTACTAATGGCAGTTGTGTTATCAACTATTATTATAGTTGGCTGGCAAGTATTTGTAGTTGATCCAGAATTAAAAAAAACCAAAACAGAAATAGTAAAAACTGAACAAGCTAAGCCAAATCCATCTGCCAACTCAGGTCAACCTTCTGCTCCATCATTAAATATCAAGGCCCCAACACCTCAAAAAATTGTGACTAGAACAGAAGCTATTTCTTCTGTGCAAAGAGTTAAAATTGAAAATTCAAAATTAATTGGATCTATCTCTCTAACCGGAGCACTAATAGATGATGTCACTCTTAAAAATTATAAAGAAGATATCAAAAAAAATAGTAAGCTAGTTGAAGTTCTCAGTCCTAAAAAAATGAATAATGGATATTATTTAGAAAGTGGCTGGGCAAGCGCAAATAATATTGTGGTTCCTGACAATAACAGCGTTTGGAAATTAGTAAAAAACAATGCTCTAACGCCAAAAACTCCTATTGAACTAGAATGGAATAATCAAAATGGAATTATTTTTACTAAAAAAATAGAAATTGATGAACAATACTTATTCAAAATTAGCGATGGCATAAAAAATAGTTCTAAAAATAAAGTTGATCTTTTTCACTATTCTCAAATTACCAGAAAAGAAAAGCCCTTCGTTCAAGGTTTTTATATTTTACATGAAGGTTTAATTGGAGTGATTGATGAAAATTTAAAAGAAGAAACCTACGATAACATTAAAGATAAAAATCAAAAATATCAGGGGTCTAAAGGTTGGGTTGGTATTACAGACAAATATTGGCTAACCGCAATCGTTCCACAACAAAAACAAGCCTTTAACGCTGAATTTACTTTCAATAATTCTTACAAAGCTAATTATATTTTAACTACCCCGAGTAGCGTCAATCCTGGACAAACCACCTCAAGTTCTGCTCAGCTTTTTATAGGAGCGAAAGAAGTGGAAGTAATTGACGGTTATGCAAAAACTGCTGAGATTAATAAATTTGATTTAGCTATTGATTGGGGTTGGTTTTACTTTTTTACCAAACCTTTATTCTTTATTATTGATTACTTTTTCAAATGGTGTGGAAATTTTGGCGTAGCTATTATTATTCTAACTGCTGGAATAAGATTATTATTTTTTCCACTTGCTAATTACTCATTTGCATCTATGGCAAAAATGAAAGCGCTACAGCCAGAAATGACAAGACTAAAAGATTTGTACAAAGACGATAAACAAAAAATTCAATTAGAAATGATGGCGCTGTATAGAAAAGAAAAAATTAATCCAGTGTCAGGATGTTTGCCGATGCTTATCCAAATTCCTTTCTTCTTTGCCATTTATAAAATGCTATTTGTGACTCTAGAAATGAGACACGCTCCATTTTTTGGATGGATACAAGATTTATCAGCACCAGATCCTACTTCTTTATTTAATTTATTTGGATTAATTCCTTGGAGTCCTCCTTCTTTCTTAATGATTGGCGTCTGGCCTATTTTAATGGGAGTTACTATGTGGATTCAGCAAAAATTAAATCCTGCTCCAACCGATCCTATTCAAGCAAAAATATTCGCATTCTTTCCGTTGTTTTTAACGGTGATGTTAGCATCGTTTCCTTCTGGTCTAGTTGTGTATTGGACCGTCAACAACGTATTAACCATGGCACAGCAGTATATAATTATTAAAAAAACAAAAACAAAAACTGTGTAGATGAATATTGCTGAGTTTTGGCCCAAAGACGCTCCCCCATTAGAAGAAGCAAAAAAGTATATTGAAAAATATCAAGGAAAAAAAATTATATTAAAGTATGGCGGACAAGTCATGGCTAGCGATCAACTGTCCAAAGCCTTTGCGCAAGATGCTGCTGTTTGCAAAAAAATAGGAATCAAGCCGCTGGTTATTCATGGCGGTGGACCGCAAATTCAACAAAAATTAAAAGCTCAAAATATTCAAAGTAAATTTATTTTGGGATTAAGAGTTACTGATGAACATGTAATTAAAATTGTAGAAGAAGTTTTGTTACATGAAATTAATCCAGATTTAGTAAAAACTATTCAATATTATGGAGCTAATGCAGAGCCAGTTACAGTTAAAAATAATAATATTTTTCATGTCATTAAAACTATTAATCCTGAACTAGGATTTGTGGCTGATCCTGAGGAAATTAATGTTGCAACACTCAATTCTTTAATTGAAAAAAATATTATTCCCGTAATTGCACCCATGGGAAAAGACGACAAAGGCCAAGTCTACAATATAAACGCTGATACCGCAGCTGGCACGGTTGCTAATAAGATTAAAGCAGAACGATTACTATTGATGACCGATGTTCCTGGTGTGAATGACAAAAACGGAAAACTAATCTCTAAACTAACTATTGCTGAGGCCGAAGAGCTAATTAAAAACGAAACTATTACAGGTGGCATGATCCCTAAAATTAAAACATGTATCTCTGCTATTAAGGGTGGGGTTAAAGGTGTGGTTATTATTGATGGAAGAAAGCCACATGCGGTTCTTTTTGAACTTTGTTCCAATGAAGGAGCTGGGACATTAATTGTAGAATGATTGAATTAAAAAATATTAGATACTGGGTATTTGATCTAGATAATACCCTGTATCCAAATACTACTAATCTGTTTGCCAAAATAGATGTGTTGATGTGTAAATTTATAGAAACTAATTTGGGCGTTAGCGCAAAAGAAGCATTGGCCATTAAAGACACTTATTTTCATGAACATGGTACTACTTTAAATGGTCTCATGAAAAATCATAAAATTGATGCTGAAGAATTTTTAGAATTTGTGCACGATATTGACTATAGTTTACTAAAAAAAGATGTTGAGCTTGCAAAAGAAATTAAAAAATTACCTGGAGAAAAAATTATCTTCACCAACGGAACTAAAAAACATGCTCAAAAGGTAACGGAACAACTTGGAATAGAAAGCAATTTCTACAAAATATTTGATATTGTGGATGCTCAATTTATTCCCAAACCTGAAATGGAGCCTTATAAAAAATTAATTTCTACTTATCAAATTGATACTAAAAATAGTATTTTTATTGAAGATATTGCAAAAAATTTATTACCAGCACATGAATTAGGAATGAAAACAGCTTGGGTGGAAAATGATGACACCTATTGTAAAGAAGGATTTGATGGAAAACACGTTCATTATAAGATAAAAAAACTTAGTGACTTCTTAAGAACTATTAACGAAAGTATAAATTAACTGTTATGAAATTTGAAAAAATTATTAATCAAGCATGGGATAAAAAAGAAAAAATCTCAAAAAATTCTGATAAAAAAATAATTGAAGCTATCAAAGAAACTATTGATTTAGTCGATCAAGGAATTTTACGTGTTGCGGAAAAAAAAGGTAAAGAGTGGGTGGTTAATCAATGGATTAAAAAAGCAATTCTTTTAAGTTTTAGAACTAATGAAATGCAAACTCTTGCTGGCCCTTATGCAACGTGGTGGGATAAAGTGAGAGGAAAAACTGCTGGTTGGGGAAGAGAAGAACATATCGAAGCTGGATTTAGAATGGTGCCAAATGGTGTAGTTCGACATGGGGCTTATATTGCAAAAAATGTTGTTCTGATGCCTTCCTTTGTAAACCTAGGAGCTTATGTAGATGAAGGTACGATGATTGATACTTGGTCAACAGTAGGATCTTGTGCACAGATAGGAAAAAACTGTCACATCAGCGGTGGTGTAGGAATTGGTGGAGTGCTAGAACCTTTACAGGCCAATCCAGTTATTATTGAAGATAATTGTTTTATAGGAGCAAGATCTGAAGTTGCTGAAGGAGTAATTGTAGGAAAAGGATCTGTAATTTCCATGGGAGTATATCTTGGAGCTTCCACTAAAATTTATGACCGAAAAACAAAAAAAATTACCTTCGGAAAAGTTCCTCCTTACTCGGTAGTAGTTGCTGGTAGCATGCCTAGCAGTAGCGATAAAGATGGTCCCAATTTATATTGTGCAGTTATTGTGAAAACTGTAGATGAAAAAACAAGAAGCAAAACTTCCGTAAATGATTTGCTAAGAGAATAAATGGCTAAAGTTATTAATGAACTTTCGCTAACCAAAGAATTAATACAAATACCAAGTGTAACACCTGTTGATGCAGGGGCTATTGCCGTAGTTGCAAAACACTTAAAATCTCTAGGATTTAAATGTAAGATATTTAATTTTACAGATAAAAATACTCCCTCCATTAAAAATTTGTACGCAAGACTAGGAAATGCCTCCCCTAATTTTTGTTTTGCAGGTCACACCGATGTTGTGCCACCTGGAAATTTAAAATCATGGAAATCAGGTCCTTTTGCAGGTGTGGTGAGACAAGGAAAAATTTATGGCAGAGGTACCAGTGATATGAAAGGCGGTATTGCTTGTTTTATAGCTGCGGTAAGTGAATTTATAAAAAATAAAAAAAAATTTAAAGGATCTATAAGCTTTATTATTACGGGCGATGAAGAGGGTGTTGCTATTAACGGTACAAAAAAAATAGTCGATTATTTAAAAAGAAAAAAAGAAAAAATTGATTTTTGTTTAGTGGGAGAGCCTTCCAATAGAAAGCAAATGGGCCAAATGATGAAAATTGGCAGAAGAGGAAGCATTACTGCTTACCTAACCCTTACAGGTGTTCAAGGGCATGTTGCATATCCTCATGAAGCATGTAACCCGTCAACACCATTAATAAAAATTTTAGATAAATTAAAATCTACTAAATTAGATAATGGAACCAAAAATTTTCAACCCTCTAATTTAGAGGTGACTAAAATAGGAACAGATAGTAATGCTGACAACGTTATACCTGCTACATCTTACGCGACGTTCAATATCCGATTTAATAACAAGCATAACTATGCATCTTTGAAAAAGAAAATTGAGAGCATCATTCATCCTATTGCTCGAAAGTATAAATGTACTGCAAACATAAAATATTCAGAAACTGGGGTAGCATTTATTACTAAGCCAGGAAAAACCGTTCAGATGATGAGCCAAGTAATAAAAAAAATTACTAATCTTAATCCCGTATTGTCCACTACAGGAGGCACATCGGATGCAAGATTTATCAAAGATATTGCACCTTGTGTGGAATTTGGATTGGTGGGGAACACTATGCATAAGGTGAATGAATGCGTGGCATTAAGTGATTTAAAAAAATTAAAAATAATTTACACCAAAATACTAGAGTCTTATTTCGCTTGAGTACCTGTATTATCACAACAGATACCTATCAAGATCATGACACAGGTTTAGGACATCCTGAAAGAATTGATAGAGTTACGGTGGTTAATGAAGGATTAAAAAAAATTCAATCTAAAGATCTTGTTTGGAAAAAACCAAAAACTTTTGATAGTAAATATTTAGAGTTAGCCCACGACTTAACTTATCTAAAAAATTTAGAATTATCTTTTCCTTCTTCAGGAAGTCTTTTTTTAGATGGAGATACTTTAATTACCCCAGGATCGAAACAAGCTGCTTTAGATGCAGTTGGTTCAGTTTTGCTAGCTATTGATGGAGTAATGAACAAAGAATTCACCAATGCCTTTTGTTCTATCAGACCACCAGGACATCATGCTGAAAGCAAAAAAGCTATGGGGTTTTGTATTTATAATAATGTAGCTATTGGTGCCCATTACTTATTAGAAAAATACCAATTAAATAAAGTTGCTATTCTTGATTTTGATGTTCATCACGGTAACGGTACTCAAGAAATTTTTTATGATAATAAACAAGTTTTATATATTTCGTCTCATCAATATCCCTTTTACCCTGGTACTGGCTCTCCTAAGGAACGTGGTCATCATAATAATATTTTGAATATCCCACTTGATGCAGGAACAGCTGGTGATGTTTTTTTTAACGCCTATGAAATAATTTTTAAAAAAATTAAGGAATTTAAACCTGAATTTATTTTATTATCTTCTGGATTTGATGCTCATCAGAGTGATCCTCTGGCTCAAATTAATTTGCAGTCCCAAGATTTTGCTAAACTTACTGATAGAATGATTTTAATTGCAAAAGAAATTTGTGATAACAAAATAGTTTCTGTCCTAGAGGGTGGTTACGATCTAGATGCGCTTCAAGAAAGCACCTCTCTTCATGTGCGCTCATTATTAAAGGCCTAATAATCCACTTTAATTAAATACAGACCACAAGAAGGTGCAAGTGCTGCACATTTTGATCTATCTTTAGCATCTAACGCATTTTTAAGATCTGCCTTATTCCACTTTCCTTCTCCCACTAACTTCAAGGCACCTACCATGGAACGTACTTGATGCTGCAAAAAAGATCTGGATTGAAATGTAATACTAATTTGATCCTGGTCTTGTCTTATCAAAGCCGATTCAATAGTTCTAATAGGCGATGTAGCTTCGCAAGAGGCTGCTCTAAAAGTAGTAAAATCATGCTCGCCCTCAAATACCTGAATGGCTTCTTGCATAGAACTGATATCAAGTGGAGCAGAAATATGCCACGCTCTATTTTTAGTAATTGCTAATGGAGATTGTCTATTGATGATTACATATTCATAAGTTCTCAAAATAGCATCTCTTCTACTATCAAAATTATTATTAACTACTTCCACATGTAAGATGCTTATCAATTTTTTTTTTAAGTAGTGATTGAGTGCGCTGGTCATTTTATGCTCATCCATTTCTGTATCCACATCAAAATGCATCACTTGACCTTTTGCGTGAACTCCAGAATCCGTTCTGCCCGATCCATGAATTCTAATATTTTTTTGAAAAATACTTTCTAAACTGCTCTCAATAGCCTCTTGAACCGAATAACCATTTAGTTGTCTCTGCCAACCAACAAAATCGGTACCATCATATTCTACGATGCATTTGTATCGTTTCATTATTAATCTAATGTTGCGCCTTTTAAGATAGGAAACCCTAATAAAAATTCTTTCGCTTTCTGTATTTTTTTTCCTGGTCTTTGTATTTCTTCAATAATCAAAGATGAATCTCCGCAGGCAATTTGCAAAGAATTATTGATGACAGTTCCTGCCTCTCCTGTTTGTTCGGAATAGGAAGCCTTCCATATTTTAATTTTTTCTCCCCTATATTCAAAATAAGCACCGGGTCTTGGATTTAGTGCGTGTATTTGAGCAATAATTGCTTTGGCATGTTTATTCCAATCTATTTTTTCATCTTCTTTTTTAATTTTTTTTGCATACGTCGATTGATCATCATTTTGTTTTATAAAATTTGCTTTATGTTGTTGAATAAGATTGATTGCTTCTACAATTTTACTAGCTCCTAACTGTGCAAGCTTAGCTTCAATTTCTCCTGCAGTACTGTCTAAATTTAAATTAATTGTTTCTGTTAATAACACTGGACCCGCATCTAACTGTTCTTCAATTTTCATAATAGAAATTCCAGTATAGGAATCTTGCGCCATAATTGATCTTTGAATAGGAGCTGCTCCTCTCCACTTCGGAAGAATAGATGCATGAATGTTTAAAAATCCATGCTTAGATAGTTGTAAAAATTCTTTAGAAATAATCTGTCCATAAGCAACTACTATGACTAGATCAATATGTAGAGATTGAAAAAAAGCAAAATCATCATGTAATTTATTAGGAGTACGTACATTAAGATTATTTTTTTCAGCAAAAAGTTGAACAGGGCTTTTTTCCAATTTCATGCCTCGATTAGATTTTTTTGGTGGCTGAGAATAAACTTGTTTGATAGTCACATTGCTTTTGCTGAGTTGTTCTAGGGTAGGAACAGCAAAATCAGGGGTTCCCATAAAAACAATGTTAAACGACATGTATAATTATTGATTGTTTTTAGCTTTTATTAATTTTTTCATAATAAAAGCTTTTTTAAGTTTAGATAAATAATCTATAAATAAAATTCCATCACAATGATCTATTTCATGTTGAATACAGGTAGCAAGCAAACCTTCTGCTTTTAATATTTTTTCCTTACCTTGCTCGTTCCAATACTTAACATGACAAGCATTAGGTCTTTTTATTTCAGCAAAGTAATCAGGAATAGATAAACATCCTTCTTCTTTTTTTTCTAATACATCCGATTTCCAAATAATTTCTGGATTAACAAAAAACATCGGATCCTTTGATTTGGGATCCTTAGAAATATCTATAACAACTACTCTTTTTAAAACTCCCACCTGGGGGGCTGCAAGACCAATGCCTGGTGCTGCATACATGGTCTCCAACATATCGTTCATTAATTTTTTTATGTCTCTATCTACGGTTTCAACCGGCAATGATTTTTTTCTTAATATAGGATCTGGTTCTTTTAAGATGGTCAAAACACTCATGGTTATTAATTTAATCTGAAATTAATGAATTACGAAATTTAAAAGCAGAAAATAAAGTTCCATCATCCAAATACTCGATCTCGCCTCCCACAGGAAGACCATGGGCTAATTTAGTTACTTTTACTCCTAAATCTTTAATACAATCATTAATATAATGAGCAGTAGTCTGTCCCTCAATAGTGGCTGAGGTAGCTAGTATAACTTCTTTTACTTTATTTTTTTTTATTCTGTTAACTAAAGAATTGATTAAAAGATCTTCAGGGTTAGATCCGTTTAATGCAGAAAGCGTTCCTCCCAGAATATGGTAATGCCCCTGAAATACATTGGTGCTTTCCATGGCCCACATATCTGCAATATTTTCAACCACACAAATTTGATCGTAACTTTTCTTAAAATAAAAACATTGTTCTAAATTACATTGCGATTCACTGGATTTAATATTTCCACACAAATTGCATCTAATAACTTTGGTATGAACTTTTAATAGAGCCTCGGATAAAGGTTTCATTACATTGTCTTTATTTTTTAATAAATACAAAGCAATTCTTCTTGCAGATTTTGGACCAAGACCTGGCAATTTTGCAACCAAGGTAATTAATTCATTTAAATCTGGTTCTGTAGAAAATTTCATTTAATTAAAAAGGAAATTTAAAACCTTCGGGCAACTTAATTCCCCCGGTCAGTTTTGACATTTCCTCTTGGATTTTAGACTCAATACTTTTTTTTGCATTATTAGTAGCTGCCACAATCAAATCTTCCACTATACTTTTTTCTTCTTTCAATGTTTCTGGACTAATCGTAACTGATATCATTTCGTGATTTCCATTCATAACCACTTTCACCGCCCCACCCCCTGCCTCGGCTTCTGTAGTAATATTTTTTAAAGAATCTTTTGCCTCTGTCATCTTTTTTTGCATTTCTTGGGCCTGCTGTAGCATTTTACTAAAATCCATAATTATTCCTTCTCTTCTTCTTTTACATCTATTAACTCTGCATCAGGAAATACTTCTAAAATTTTTCTGTACTCCTCAGATTGTTTCATTTCTTCTAAAAGTTCAGACTTTAATTTGTTTTTCTTTTCAAAAACCGTGGTTTGACCCTCCTCTTTCGATAGAGAGATAATCCAACGTTTTCCTGTCCATTCATTTAATTTTTGTGAAAGATTTTTAATAAAATCTTTAGATAAATTTTCATTAAAAGAAATATCAATTTTTCCCTCTTCAAATTTTACCACACGTACATTTCTTTCTAGATCAAACTTCAACTCGATTTCTTTATGCTGATTAGCTAAATCAATTAAACTTTGAAACGACTTAATAGAATGTTCATTTTTTACTTCTTTTGCTTCATTTAAAATTTCTGGTTTAATTTTAGGTGCTTCTTTTTTTTCTTGAGTGGTATTTTTTATTTGTGTTTTAGAAATGACTGGCTCAACTGCAATAGAGTCTGTTTCGTTTAAATCTTCTGTTTCCAATTCAGTTGTAATGTCATGATCTATATCCTTATCTTGCAACAAAGCTTGGGGATCTGGCATGTTTTTTAAATGAGCCAATCTAATCAATATCATTTGAAAAGATAAAAAAGGATTAGGCATAAAGTTTAATTCTTCGATGCCTTTTAAGGTAAAATGCCAAAGCATCGAAATATAAGTAAGGTCCACAACATCTGCAATTTTTTTAATTTGTAACGATTCTTCTTCTGAAACGCTTAAATCATTTTCGATCTTTCCTAGAGCTTTAGTTCTTGAAATTAAATAAATGATTTCTAGCATGCTTTGCAAAATTAATTTTGGATCAGCTCCTATATTAAAGATTTCTTCTGACTCTTTGATTGCTTCTTGTTGAGATCCTTTAATAATATGAGACAACAATTCAATGACTCTGGTTTGATCTGCAAGACCAAGCATATCTCGAACTTTGGTCTCATTTATTTCTTCATTTTGTAAATTAAAGGTAATGATCGCTTGATCTAGAATAGACAAACCATCACGAACAGAACCTTCAGAAGCTTTTGCAATGATCGCAAGTGCCTTGTCGTCAATTTTAGCTTGTTCTTTTTCAGCAATGCTTCTTAAAAATTTTTGCATTTCATCTATTTTAATTCTTCGTAAATCAAAACGTTGGCATCTTGATAAAATAGTAACGGGAATTTTTTTAACTTCAGTCGTTGCTAAAATAAATTTTAAATGAGCCGGTGGTTCTTCTAGAGTTTTTAACAATGCATTAAATGCCTGTTTCGATAACATGTGCACTTCATCAATAATAAATACTTTATACTTTGCACTAGAGGGTAAATACTGTGACGAGTCTAAAATTTCTCTAATATCATCAATTCCTGTTTTAGATGCAGCGTCCATCTCCAAAATATCCATATGACTGGAATCGATGATTGCTTCACAATGACAATATTCTTCCTTGGAACATTGTTCATTAGTTCCAAATTTTTTATTGCAATTGATTGCCTTGGCAATAATTCTTGCCGTTGTAGTTTTTCCTACGCCACGAATTCCAGTTAAAAGATAAGCATTAGGAATCCTGTCCATAGCAATTGCATTTTGTATAGCTATGCTCATAGACTCTTGACCAATTAATTGATCAAAATTTTGCGGACGATACTTAAGTGATAAAACTTTTCGATTATTCATAACATCAACGGGGAACTGAATAACAACCTGAAAAATTAACGTTACGGCTGCTTTCTTTCGAATCTGACCGGATTAGCGCAACATCCACCTGCCACCAATTCCCCAAGGCAATAGTATAACAAGATAAGAAAAAAACGATAGGAAAGATTCTGTGTATTATTTTTTGTAACGAAATTGGTCTGCTCGATAAATACCCAAAATATCTAATTTTTTTGTATATTTTTTTAGTTCGTGAATTGATTGTTTCACAAACTTATTTTCTGCGTGTCCTTCTATATCTAAATAAAAAATTGTTTGTAAGAATGTATTGTTCACAGAAAAACTCTCTAATTTCGTAAGGTTTACTCTATTTTTAGCAAATCCACCAAGGGCATTAAACAGTGCTCCTGGAGTGCTTTTGATCATAAATATACAAGTGGTAATAAATTTTTTTCCTTTAATATTTTTAGGAAATGTATGATTTTTTTTCATGATCAAAAATCTGGTTGTATTTCCTTTTTTATCTTCAAATTTTTTCTTCAAAATATGTAAGTTATATATTTTAGCTGCAAGAGAAGAGGCAATAGCTGCTTCATGAGTACTATGATGTTCAGAAATATATTTAGCTGAACCTGCAGTATCTGCGGCAACTACTGAGGTTAATTTATATTTATTCAAATTTTTTTGACATTGACCTATGGCATGGGAATGACTTCTGACAAATTTAATATCTTTTAATGTTACACCCTTGTTAGCTAATAAGCAGTGCTCTACTGGATGAAAATATTCTCCAATAATTTTTAATTTATATTTGGGTAATAAATAATGAATATCAGCTACTCTGCCTGCTAAAGAATTTTCAATGGGAATAACTGAAATTACATTTTTATTTTTTTTACAAAGCTCAAAAACATCTTCAAAGGTCTTGCAGGGTGCAACATTAATATTTTTAAATAATCTTGTTGCAGCAAGATGGGAATATGCTCCTAACTCTCCTTGAATGGCTATTCTATGTTTCATTATACATCAATCTAATTTTATCTAAATCTGCTTGCGTATCAACACCTAACGGATAGTCATTAATAAAACCTACCTGTATTTTAATTTGATTATCCAAGGCTCGCATTTGTTCTAAACTTCTTTCTAACTCATTTTTAGTTTTCTTCAACCCAACATATTTTTTTAAAACGGTATATTGATACGCATAAATACCCACGTGATGGTACAAATGGTTTCTACTTTCATCTTTTATTCTAAAAAAATCTTTTGCATAAGCAAAATTATTTCGATCAATTTCTTTTTCTGTTTCTACTTTAACTACATTGGGATTAGATAGATCTTCACTTTTCAATGTACTTGCCAAGGTAGACATCTCGGCAGAACTATTTTGCATAAAATTAGCTAAATAATTTATGGCCTCTGGTTTAATTAAGGGCATATCTCCTTGAACATTAATAATAAGATCAGGTTTCGACTTTAAGGTTTCTACTGCTTCAAAAATTCTATCCGATCCATTGGTGTGATGGCTTGCCGTCAGTACGCTGGTTCCCCCATGTTCTGTGATAACATTAAAAATTTCCCTATCAGATGTTGCTACAATAACTTCATCTATATTTGTTTTTTTTGCCTGCTTCCAAACATGTACGATCATAGGTTCATTATGAATTAACAATAATGGTTTATTTGGTAATCTTTTTGCGCCTAAATGACTGGGTATAATTATTGCTGTTTTCATAATTAAAATTCTAGAAACTGCGACATCTATAGCTTTATTTTATACTCTAAAACTATCTCAAAATACTATATGAATTCGTTTAATAATTATGGATAGTTTTGAATTTAATAAAATTGCAGCAGCAGTCCTTGTTACTATTTTGGTTATAATTGGTGTTAAAGAAGTTGCTAACGAAATTTTTCATGTAAAAAAACCAAAACAATCTGCCTACAAAATTGAAGGTGTAGAAACAAAAGAAGAAGCAAAAACAGAAACTGCCAAAGCTGAAGAAAAACTTGCACCGATCACTCCTATGCTTGCCTCAGCTAGTATTGATGCGGGAAAAGATGCTTTCAAAAAATGTGCCGCTTGTCATAGTGCCGATAAAGGTGGAGCAAACAAAATTGGCCCAGCTTTATGGGGAGTAGTGAATAAAAAAGTTGGCTCACATGAAGGATTTAAATATTCCTCAGCACTTCAAGGATATGGAAAAAATTGGACGTTTGAAGAATTGAATGGTTTCTTAAACGCACCAACTAAATATATCAAAGGTACTAAAATGGCATTTGCAGGATTAAGAAAAGATAGCGAAAGAGCTAATGTAATTGCCTACTTAAATAGCTTAAGCGATAGTCCAGCTCCCTTAAAATAATATCTAAATTATTTATTTATTGTATAAGTTCCATTATTAATTAATGAACCTTTCATACATTAAACCATTACTAAATAAAAAATCACTAGGAATGGCTTTGTTTGGTTTTTCAGCCGGTCTTCCGTTACTTTTAATTTTTTCAACTCTTTCCGTGTGGTTAGTAAATGCTGGTGTGGAGAGAAGTACGATTACTTTATTTAGCTGGGCTGGTTTTGCTTACTCGTTCAAATTTTTGTGGACTCCAATCGTAGATCATTGTCGCTTACCCTATCTATCTAAACTAGGCCATAGAAAAAGTTGGTTATTATTTTCTCAACTAATGATCATCTTATCTATATTGTTCACATCATATACAGATCCTGCTCAAAATTTATTTTATACTGCTTTTGGAATAGTCTTAATTGCCTTTTCTAGCGCTACTCAAGATATTGTGATTGATGCATTCAGAATAGAGTCTGAAACCATAAAAAAACAGGGAGCTCTTTCGTCTATGTATCTGGCGGGATACAGAATAGCTATGATTGTTTCTGGGGCTGGCAGTTTATGGTTAGCAGCACATTTTGGAGCTGATACTTATAATGTGAATACTTGGAAAAAAGTTTACCAAATAATGGCTTGTTTTATGCTTGTTGGGATCTTGGCTACTTTAATTTCACAAGAACCATCTATAACTAAAAAAAATAAAACTACTTCGCAATTATCTTTTGTATTTATTTTAATTTTATCAATCATTATTTTTTTCTGTGTTTACAATTTTCTACCTCAATTTTTTTATGCGGAGTCCAATTTATTAAATTCTCTTGATGAAATGTTAAGAATAATCATTTCATTTATTAGCTGCATAGCAACTTTGGTATTCTTTAGTAAAATTAATTTTATTTCCATTCACTCGGCAAAATTAGCTTACATTGATCCACTTCGAGATTTTTTTCAAAGATATAAAAAAGTTGCCATTTTGATTTTAATGCTGATCGGTCTTTATAGAATTGCAGATATTGTAATGGGTGTAATGGCAAATGTATTTTATTTAGAAAAGGGATATAAAATCGAAGAAATTGCAACTTATTCTAAATTTTTTGGTTTATTTGCAACGATACTAGGTGGATTTCTTGGAGGTCTTTATTCCGTTCATCGAGGTGTAATTCAAAGCTTATTAATCGGAGCTGTTATTGCTGCTTTAAGCAACGTTTTATTTGCCTGGCTTGCAATTAGCGACATAAGCATTCTGTTTTTAATTGTAGTAATTAGTATAGACAATATAGCGAGCGGATTTGCTGGCGCAGCATTTATTGTTTACCTATCTTCACTCACCTCTGTAAAATTTACTGCAACTCAATATGCTTTATTTAGCTCATTAATGTTATTTCTTCCAAAATTAATCGCAGGTTATGCGGGTGGAATAGTAAACGCAATTGGGTACCCTTCTTTTTTTATTTTTACTGCGATTTTAGGTGTACCAGTACTATTCTTGGTTTATTTAA
>Ga0222714_10003600_pt1 | contig 15648 bp, 5 predicted proteins | sample C33_3DmetaG_FD_165048 | JGI IMG/M metagenome (GOLD analysis project Ga0222714, IMG submission 165048) | Estuarine water microbial communities from San Francisco Bay, California, United States - C33_3D | ecosystem: Environmental > Aquatic > Marine > Unclassified | place: USA: California...
ATGGTGCAGTAATTACGTGGAGTGCAACTACAATTCCCGCTTCTATTGTCGGAGTGAATCCAACTACGGGTAATGCCATCATCCCAAGCTTCACGTTAACGAATAACAGTTCAGTTCCACAGATTATCCAAATTCTTGCTTCCGCAATTACTCCAGGGAATGTGGCTTGTCCAGGGGGTGGCACACCATACACCATTACCGTGAATCCAACCCCAGCAGTTACAGCACCTGCAAATCAAGTTGTATGTCATAATTCGAATACAAGTGCAGTATCATTCTCTGGAACGGGAACGTCATACACATGGACTAATGATCAAACTTCTATTGGATTAGCTGCTAGCGGTACAGGAAATATAGTATCTTTTAATGCCACAAATCTATCGAATTCGTTGATTTCAACGGCTACGGTATCGGTTACGCCACAATTCACAAACAATACGGTCACCTGCCCAGGTCCTGTTCAAACATTTACAATTACCGTGAATCCAATTCCTGTAGTTACACCCATGGCAAATGCAACATTTTGTAATGGTACCAATACAAGTTTAATTACAATCAACGGAACCGGAACTTCTTATGCATGGACGAATTCAACCACAAGCATTGGATTAGGGGCATCAGGTGCTGGTAATATTGCACCTTTTGCAGCAACTAATGTTGGTTCCACACCAGTGAATGCAACTATTGGAATCATTCCATCATTTACCAATGCCGGTGTAACCTGCGCGGGTCTAAATTCCAACTCAACCATTACGATTAATCCAACTCCAACGGTCAATAATGTCAATAGTCAAGTGATTTGTAATAATACAAACACTGCGGCAATTACCTTTAGTGGTACAGGGAATTCTTACACCTGGTCGAACAATACGCCAAGCATTGGCCTTGCCATTGCGGGAACAGGAAATATCGCTTCGTTTGTTGGACTAAATGCAAGTAATGCCAATGCTTCTATTGCAACAATTACAGTAACTCCTCAGTATTTAAATAATGGCGTGAATTGCAGCGGAAATACTACGAATTTCACCATTACAATAAATCCAACGCCAAGCGCTAATGTACCAAGTAGTCAGACCTTGTGTAATGGAGCTACCACGACACAGGTGAATTTTTCAGGAACAGGCACTTCATACAACTGGACTAATTCCATAGCAACTATTGGTATTCCGGCTTCGGGATCTGGGAATATTACGCCGTTTGTGGCGGTTAATAATGGCTTAAATCCAGTAAGTGCGCAACTGGCAGTTACACCAATTTTCACTGGGAATGGGGTAAGCTGTTCAGGTACAGCACAGAATTTTAGCATTACCATTAATCCAACGCCAGTAGTACAAGTTCCATCGAATCAAGTAATTTGTGATGGAAATTTATCCAATGCAGTTAATTTTTCTGGAAATGGCACGAGTTATCAGTGGACGAATAGCAATCCATCCGTTGGACTGGCGGCGACTGGAACTGGGAATATTTCTTCCTTTACGACAATCAATATGACTACAAACCCAGTTACTGCAACAATAACCGTTTCGCCAAGCTTTGCAGGAGGTAATGCAAGTTGTCCGGGGTCGCCACAATCTTTTACAATTACGGTTAATCCAACTCCTTTGGTTGACCCAATAAATAGTCAAGTGCTTTGTTCAGGAACTCAAACCCAAGCGGTTGCATTTTCTGGTACTGGAACATCTTATGCCTGGGCAAACAACACGGTTGGAATTGGTTTGGCTGCCAGCGGCAGTGGGAATATCGCGTCATTTACTGCCACCAATGCGAGTTCTTCAAACCCATTGGTAGGTTCCATAACAGTTACACCGCAATATGCCAATGCAGGGTTAACCTGCTCTGGTACTGTACAACAATTCACAATTACAGTAAATCCAACTCCGGTAGCTAATCAAATTGCTAACGTTACAGTCTGCAATGGATCAAATACCCCGGTTATTAGTTTTGCGGGTACTGGAACCAGTTATAATTGGAGTAATAATAACAACACCATCGGACTTGTGCCATCAGGAACAGGATTAACACTAGCATCATTTCAGGCGATTAACCAAAGTACGCAATCTGTAAACGCATTGATTACTGTCACACCAAACTTTACTGCAAATGGTGTAACTTGTCCAGGAAACAATACCACGTTTACAATTTTTGTAAGTCCAACTCCAGATGTGCTTGCACCTGCGAACCAGGTAGTCTGTAATGGATCGCCAACTGCAGCGGTCACATTCAATGGATCTGTTGCGAACACGACCTATAATTGGACGAATAGTATCCCTTCAATTGGAATTGCTGGAACGGGTACAGGTAATATCTCAGCTTTTAATGCGGTGAATAATGGTAACGCAGCCATTTTCGCTCAAATAAATGTTACTCCAACCTTTATTCAAAATTCCGTTTCATGTCCCGGCTCACCACAAAGTTATACCTATCAAATCAATCCAACCCCTAGTGTTACTAATCCTGGCTCTCAATACGTATGCGATGGTACCAATACTCAATTATTGAATTTCACAGGAACGGGAACTTCATATCAATGGACGGCAGTAAATACCGCCATTGGAATTGGTGCGAATGGTACCAATTCGATTCCAGCCTTTATTGGTCAAAATGGCACCAATGCTGTTGTTTCTTCGCAAGTTACGGTGACTCCAATTTTCACCCAAGGAATTGCATGTTCAGGACCTAATCAAAGCTTTACCTATTATGTATTACCTATACCTTCCGTAGCACCAATCAATAATCAAAACCATTGTCATCAAACCGCTGTGAATGCTTTGCCGATCATTGGTTCTGGCACATCTTACAACTGGATTAATTCAAACACTGCCATTGGATTAGTTGCAAGTGGAAGTAATACAATAAATGCCTTCAATGCAACCAATCCAGGGACTAGTGCTATTTCAGGAAATGTCGACATTACTCCAATTTTTACATTCCAAGGTCAAAGTTGCAACGGACCGGTTTCCACGTACAGCATTACGGTGAACCCAACACCATACGTAAATGCTTTAAACGATACAGTAATTTGTAATAATCAGTATACGGGGGTAAACATTTCTACGAATATTCCTGCAAACATCACCTGGTTTGCCACACAAAATCCAAATGTGAATGGAGAATTAACAACCATCCAGACAAGTCCTTTTATCAATGACTCCCTCTCAAATACGAGTGGAGTACCGCAAAATGTTACATATACGATTACGCCCACTACGTTAGCGGGGTGTATTGGCCCGGATTCATTTTTGGTAGTTCAAGTTCAGCCTGATGTATTACTCAATATTCCTCAGAATTTAGAGATTTGCAGTGGGGCAGGAGTAAATGCCATTTTGAACGCAAATATTCCTTCTAATTTTTCATGGTTCTGTACAGTGAATAACCCAAATGTAAATGGGGAGTCTTTGATTACAAATAGTGGTGCAGTGATCAATGATGTATTGGTTAATAATTCGAATCAAAACCAGTTGGTTGTATATTCGGTAACACCAACCTCCATACAAGGCAATTGTCAGGGACCTTCTCAAACAATTACGGTTATCGTAAAACCGCCATTAGCATTGTTAAATCAAGATACGGTAACCATCTGTAGTAATGGATATGTGAATCTGAATTTAGTTGCTAATACAAGCGTAACCTTCAATTGGTATGCGGATCCAAACGTAAATGTATTAAACGAAACTACGAATATCACTACCTCTGCAATCATAAATGATCAGTTAATTAATCCAACCGGTGCGGTGGAGGAAGTTACCTATCATGTAATTGGCACTTCTATTGCAAACGGTTGTAGTAGCCCAGTAATTCCAATAACGGTATTCGTGAATCCAATTCCATCGGTTAATCCGAATCTAGATTTAAACGTTTGTCATAATCAATGGAATCCTCAAGTATTGTTCAGTGGGAGTGCGCCAGGAACTGTTTATTCATGGAGTGCGGCTGGATCAAATGTCGGGCTTCAACCATTGGGAGGTGTGGATTCCTTAAATGCATTTGTTGCTACTAACCCTGGGGTGGCGCCTATTAGTGCAACGATCATAGTGTCACCTTTCTTCACGTTAAATAATGTGAGCTGTCCAGGAGCTATAGATACTTTTTTAATTGTCGTAAATCCTGAACCTTCGGTATTTGCCTTGAATAATATGATCATTTGCGAGGACATTAATTCAGCAAGCGTACCCTTAATTGGTCCTATCGGGGGCACTATATTTAATTGGGTTAATTCAAATGCTGCGGTAGGGTTGGCATCCACTGGGACTGGTAATATTCCAGTATTCCTAGCTCAAAATCCAACTTCTCTACCGATTCAATCCGTAGTTACGGTAACCCCTGTATTTATAAATGGAGCTACACAATGTTCAGGCGTGAATCAGACTTTTACCATCACCGTAAATCCAACACCTAACGTCATTACTCAGGATGTTACGATATGCGCTGGGCAAGGAGTCAATTTGAATTTGCTTGCAGATATTCCGAGTACTTTCCAATGGTATGCCACACCAAATCCTAATGTGGTGGGGGAGACTTACTCTCCAACTCAAATAAGTTCGCTAATTAATGACGTTTTAATTCAAACTACCAATGCACCACAAACTGTGCAGTATCACGTTACTGCATCGTCAATTCCTTTTGGCTGTTTAGGTCCTGACTCTGTAATGACGGTTACGATTAATCCTTGGCCTATTGTTGCGTTTAATACCTTGAATCCACCGTACTGTGATTTAACCCCTGTTGCTTTTCAAAATATGTCGGTAGGAGCCTATGATTATAATTGGGACTTTGACGATGGGAGCAGTGCTTTTGTTTCAAACCCAACACATCAATTCCCTTCGCAAGGCACATACAATGTGGTATTAACTGCAACTGACCCAATTACAGGATGTATTGATAGTGTAATGCATCCTGTTACGATTGCGCCAACACCAAATCCTGATTTTAGTTATTCTGATTCAATAGGTTGCGGATACTTGGATGTGCTATATACCGCTGCTGTGTATAACCCCTCATGGAATTATATTTGGAATTTTGGAAATGGTACATCGACAGAACAAGTAGGACAAGTAGGATATCAGTTTACGCAGCAAGGATGCTATGACATCACTTTAACTGTTACGAATCCTCAAGGGTGTACCGCAACGGAAACGAATTTTAATGTGGCTTGTGTGTATGAATCACCCATTGCAGTGGCTGGGGCGGATCCTACCGAAATTACAACCTTAGAACCATTGGTGGAATTCTCTAATAATTCTGAAAACGCGTCTTCGTATGAGTGGAATTTTGGAGATGGGACATATGGATTTGGTTTTGAACCTTTTCATTTATTCCCGGCTGAACCTGCAGATTATGTGGTTTCGCTTGTGGCAATGAATGAGGTTGGATGTACAGATACGGCCTATGTAAGCATACATGTAGAAGAGAATTTGATTTTTTATGTCCCCAATACATTTACACCAAATGACGACGAAAAGAATCAAGTATTCCTCCCAATCATTTCTCAAGGATTTAAATCAGGAACCTATTTACTGAGGATTTTCAACCGTTGGGGCGAACTTGTTTTTGAATCCAGAGATCCAAATACCGGTTGGGGTGGAGATTACGGACCAACCCATACCAATTGCCAGTCTGGCACGTATACTTGGGTACTTAATTTCCAGGTGTTGCAATCACAAGAAGATAAGGAATATGTGGGTCATGTAAATTTGATAAAATAGTATCTCTGGGCTTAGAGGAATTAATGTTTCTCAAACCACCATTTCTTTTCCACACTTAAAATGACTTTCGGGGCATTCTTTTTTTCCGTGCAAGCCGCAAGGTCGGCAGACCAGCCCCTTAACTTCTTTAACCTCTGAATTATCAGACAAGGGTCCAAAGCCATAGTCTGTAACGGTAGAACAAAAATAGGCTGTTACCGGGGCATTCACCGCTGAAGCGAAATGTAAGGGACCTGAATCATTTACATAATTTCGAACGGCACCCTTCATCAGTGCGATTGATTCCATGACCGAAAGGTTACCTGCTAAATTCATTGTTTGACTTGGACATTGTGTTCTTATAGTTTCACACAACGAATGGTCACTTGGACCACCCAGTAGATAAATCACGCAATCTTGTTTTTTTGAAAGCTCGACCCATTTTTCTATCGGAAGTTGCTTCGTTGCCCACACCGAGGCCGGCGCGAAACACACATACGGCATTTCCTGATATTCCCGAACCTTTTTCATTACGTCCTCGCTTGGTACGATAGACGGTTTTACCAAGTGCTTCACGCCAAGCGCAGCGATTAAGGTGAAATTCCGGTCTATTTCATGAATGCCTTTTGAGATGGGATGCGGCAGTTTCAAGGTATAAAATCGTGACAAGGGGTTTTTATCAAACCCTATGGTTTTAGTTCGGCTTAGCACAGCAATGAGTCCGGAAGAAGTAAAGCGATGCAGATTTACAATGAAGCCATAGCGAGTTGCTCGGTTGGCACGAATGAGTCGTAGGATGTCCCGCCATTTCCTGGATTTGTCAAAGGTGAGCACCCGATCTATATTGGGGTGACTAAGCACTAAGTGTTCATTTCCTTTTTTAACCAGTAAATCAACCTTAGCCTCAGGGTATTGGGCTTTGATGGAATTTGCCACGGAAGTAGCGAGTATAACATCGCCAAGGAAGGCGGTTTGAATAATTAAAATGCGTTCATTGTTAGCGAATAACATAAACCTCTCCTCGTTTGATTAATTGATTCCCTGCGGCATCATAAAATTCCATAACATAAATGTACATATCGTTTGGCACTAATTCGTTTGTGGATTGTAATCTACCATTCCATCCCAGGTTGTAATCTGTTGTTTCAAAGATAATATTGCTCCAACGATTCATGATCGTCATGTTAAACTTGCTCGGGTCGATGTTGGTGGCAACAGGTTTGAATACGTTATTTATACCATCCGGAAAAACACTGTTTGGTATGTAAATGATGGGGGCATAGGTGAGGCAAACCGTATTACTCGCGCACCGTTCTTCTATTCCGTAATTGTTGATGAGTTCGCGGGCTTCGATGTAGTAACAGATTTCTCCGGGGTACGGACCAGAATCTACACTGTCCTCGATGCTGTATTGGCCATTAGGAACCGTTTGAATAAGTGTAGTAGAACCATCTGGTTCGATTCGGTACACCTCATAAGCGCTCACCCCAACCTCAAAACCAAGGTAAGGGCTCCAACTGATTACATTGATTTGCGTTTCGTCGTTCGCAATCCCCGTAGCTAAGATAGTGGTGGACGTATTGGATGAACTGCCTAAGTTACCGCACGTGTCTATGTATTTTGAACGATACGTATTGGTTTGATTCATTACATCCACTTGCACATCTGTAAACTGAGCCAAGTTATTTACGACCGTTGCCATTCCGATTGCTGAAAAATTTCCTGGGGTTTCCTCTCGTTCAATTTGCACCTGGTTAATCCCAGCGTTTTGATCTACATAGACCCGCACATCCACTGAATTCCCACTTACGCTTGCCGCTTGTAAGTAGTGGAAGTTGGGTTGTCCGGGAAGGGGCACCACGAAGGTATACGGATTTGAAAGCACCGAATTCCCATTGCTAAGGTTTGCTTGAACATATAAGGTGTAGGTAGTTCCGCCAACGACGTCAATGGTACTGTTTAAGGCAGAGGTGGTTCCCAACAAAATTAACTGACCACTTTCATAGGAAAATATCTGATAAGAACTAACACTCCACCCGAGGTAGGCTGTCCACGTTAAGTCGATGGATTGATCACAGGCATTAATGGCGCCGTCAAAGCGAATGCTGCTGTTTAAAGGTGCTTTCCCTGAGGTCTGGTAGGTAACAGGAACAGAAGTAGTAAAACAAGAATCAAATGCTGCTACGGAAAAAGTAAAGGGACCGGAACCATTAGGAACGTAATTAAAGGAGGTATTTGCAATACCCCAAACGGTATCTATTTCATAGAGTACATTATTGGCATCCATGGTGTAAATTACATAGCCATAGGTGTCTATTTGACTATTTTGATTCCAAGTGAGCACTATATTTCCACTTCCGGGGTCAAACCCGACGCCTTGAATGATAGGTATGGAGGGAGTAAGCATATCTTCAAACTGATCGCTTGGTGTGTTTGATTCAAAAGTACACCCGCTTTGTGGATAGATGATTTGATAACCTAATGTACCATTGCAAACGCGCACTGTGTCTTTGTAGAAGGTAGTACCATACGAAACGCTGTCGTATAAAACCCACGGACCGTTGCCTATTTGCTGATATATGTAATAATATCCCCCAAGATTTGTAGCACTTGGTGCGTTCCATTGCAGCAAAGCTGTTCCATTATTGGGATTAGTTAATTGAAGAACAAGGGGGTGAAGGGTATCGCTGAATCGTGTAACGCTTCCATTGCAGCCAGATACTATACCCAAATAAAAATCTTGATTTGCTTGTGCTGGACCGATTGAAAAAGTCGTTGTGTTGATGTCGTTAATGCTAGTAATCAAACCATTTTGAAGTGAATACAGTGAATATGAAACAAAAGTGTTCATTGGATTTGAAACGGGATTCCACGAAAGTTCATAATTCCCATTTAAATAATTAATACAATTTAAAGACGGGGCAGGGATGATTCCAGGATTTCGAACATTGATTTGAATAGTGGCATAACTTACCTTTGGAACTTGACAATAATTGTCCTGCGCTTTAAATACAAAATAATAGGGGACTGATTCTGCGACAATGCCAAACGAATTCATGAGGTGGTCGCAATCGGTTTGCCATGTAAAGGGTACACTAACTTGTCCAACCCCGTTAGCAGGTAGTCCATTGGTAAAAGCGCAGGGTTCTATTCCACACCCAGTGGCTACAGTAAAATTGGTTCCAAACATGGGTCCTGTTGCACTGATGCTCACGGATTGGGCCGCACCGTTTTGCAAAAATCCATTATCTGATGCCAAGAGATTGAAATTCACCATGGTTCCGGCATCTACAGTGGTAATAAATGAACCACTGAAAGGGGGAGTGAATTGCGGTGCATTATTGGCTTGACAAGGAACCACGATAAGTTGCATTTCTCGTTCCACTAGTGAAATTAATTGTCCTAAACGGTAAGAGGAGACCTTAATTTTAACTACGAAATTTCCTTGAAGGGTGGAGGTAAAGGTTAATTCCCCGTTTTGAGGGTTTAGCTGTGCGGGAATACTACCGGGGCTCAATGCAGCTGATGGGGTTGGAGATTGATATGTAAATCCAAGGTCAAAGGGCACTGGGGTTGGGTTTATAGGTGGGTTGAAGCTTCCTTGTGGGAAGTTATTAAGGGGCGCGCTAAATTCAAAAAGTAAGGAATCCATATCAGGATCAATGGCGTTCATATTGTACACAAAGGGATCACCAACGCAACTAACAAAATATGGCGATTGCAGAAATTGTGGAGAATTGTCCTGACATCCGGATTGTCCTCCAATAGCAAACATAGTTGCCGAGATGGTCATTCCATATGTTGAGGGATTGGTTAAATTGGTAATGGCATTCGATCGCGCGAAATTCTCGTAGGTAAAAATCCATCCTTGAGCTGGTGGGGTTCCTGAAAGCATAATTTCGTTTGACCGATAAATAATTTTCTCAGTCGCGCCAATACCATTACCGCCATTGGACCCTGTTCCACAATCAAGCGGTAGCGGCCCACCTGAAACTTGCGTACAGGCTGGTGAAATATCCGTTCTAGAGATATAATTTACCGTGATGTTCGTTATGTTAGGATGGTTCCAGACCCGAATGTTTTCTGAAAGTACATTAACCTCTGCGCCGTTACAATCTCGATAAAATACCAATTCAAAAAGATACCCTCCATTTCCGCCGCATTTCCAGGTGATTTCTCCACCCATCACATGTGAGGCATAGGATAGATTAAATCCTAAAAGAAATAAACTGAAAAGTATGAAATATCTCATGCGCGCGTGAGAAAACGTATTGATTTTAAGAAAATTGTACGATCGTAACGGAAAGAAGTTGCTATCCCGCAGTAACAATCAACATTTCTTCGGAATTTATATGTGCTGCCGCCGTTTCCATAATCTCTTCGGAAGTAATGCCTTTAATCGTTTGCAAGGCGTTTTGGTAGAATGTGTAATCTAAACCTCTAATTTCTACCATTGAAAATAATTCCATCATGGCAAAGGGTCCATCTGCACTTCGTAGGAATTGACCGGATAAATAATTCTTCACCAAGCTTAATTCGTTCTGGGGAACTAATTCAGTGCGCATGCGTTCAATTTCTAGTTTAATTTGTACTAAGGTGTCGGCTAAAAATTCATTCCCCACTTCCGTCGCAACAACAAAATATCCGTTGGATTGATTCTCCCCAAGATAACTACCGATGCCATAGGTATATCCTTTATCCTCTCGAATATTCGACATCAAACGACTTCCGAAGTATTCGCCCAAGATCGTATTAACCACAGTCATTTTATGGTAATCTGGATGAGATCGGTCAAACAGTATTTTACCCATTCGAATGCCCGTTTGTACCGCATCCGCTTTCTTAACTTCAATGCGTTCGGAAGTTGGTGAGTAGCTTACTTTTTCAGGCGGATTAACGGCATTGCTCCAACGTCCGAAATACGTCAAAATAATTTCTAATTGCGCCGGGCTTGGATTTCCAACCCAATTGATTTTTCGCAGTCCTTTTTTAAAATATGTTTCGAAAAATGCTAGGATGTCACTTCGAGTAACATCATCAAAGTCGCCCGGTTGATTAATTCTACCGTAGGGTGTTCCCTTAAACAGCTGTTGTTGGAAAGCTCGTTGCGCTAGGGTACTTACTTTTTCTAAAGACACCATTAAGTTTTGTTTTCGCTCGGCTTTCAGTTGTATCAATTCGCTTTCAGGAAAGTTGGCATGGTACAGTGATTTCTCTATAAGTTGAACCAATTGATCCATGGATTCATTCAACCCGAATATGTTCAGGTAGGCATGGTCTGCGCTTACACTAGCATTGAAGTACCCTCCGTGGTCATCAATCATATCGTTGATTTCTGCCATACTTTTGTCAGCGGTACCTGCTAAAAGCATCCCAGTGGTTAAACCAGCTACCGGCTTTTCATGATACATAGACCCAGCATCAAAAATTAAATCCAATTTAACGGCTTCGCTGGTTTCATTTCGCATCAAATACACGGGCACACCTGCCGGTGTAAGATAGCGCTCCGGCTCAATGTAATTAATGTCATTGGAAATTGAAATTACTGGAGCCTGCTTGCGATTTAAAGTATCTGTCATGTTAGTTGGTTTCAGATTCAATGAATAATCGGGAACAGTTGCTTGTCTTGAAGAGCGATTTGGCATAGTCTTGTAAATGATGCGCTTCAATAGCATTGTAGATTGCTTCCTCTTCGTTAATTCCATGAGCATCTCCCAATAATTCGAAGAACGAAAGATTCATCGCACGGTTTAAAAGTCCTTGCTCTTGAAATGCCTTAGAGGTCTTCCCTTTCATGCGTAATCTGTTTAAATCAGGGGAGGAAATCAAGTTATTTTTAAAGGATTCCAATACCTCCCATAATGCTTCATCCAAGGCTTCGAAGGTTTTTTCTGGCATGAGCTTACCAGAAACAACAAATAATCCCTCATCAAGTGATCCAATTATATAGGCATTGATCTCATGAACCAACGCCTTTTCTTTTTTAAGGCTTACATACAGCTTTCCTGATTTGTCTTTTCCTATTTCATCTGAGAGTAAGTCGGCAATGTAGTATCCTTCCGATTTACGTTCCGACATTTTAAAAGCGTAATAGAACGCAGAGGCTGGTACGTTTCGCTTAAGCGTCAAGGTTCTATATTCGTTTTGAAGCGGTTCCTGCATCAAGATCCGAGCCCCTTTCTTTTTACCTGGAATGTTTCCATACCACTTAGATACCAAGTCCTCGATTTGGTTGTTTTCGTAGTTTCCGGCAATCGTTAGTATGGCATTTCCGGGGTGATAATGTGTCCCAAAAAAGGAACGCACATCATCCATGGTGGCTTGTTCAATGTGGCTGATTTCTTTCCCAATCGTTGCCCATTGATATGGATGGACCTTATACGCTAAAGGTCTTAATTCCAACCACACATCGCCATAGGGTTGATTTAAATAACGCTGTTTGAATTCTTCAATAACCACGCTGCGTTGCACCTCTAAACTTTTATCAGAAAAGGCTAGGGATAACATGCGATCGCTTTCCAACCATAAGGCGGTTTCAATGTTTTGCGATGGAAGTACATCATAATAATTCGTGATGTCGTTGCTTGTAAATGCATTGCTTTCGCCTCCGGCACGTTGCAATGGGGCATCAAAATCTGGAATATTCACTGAACCACCGAACATCAAATGTTCGAATAAATGAGCGAACCCGGTATGGTTAGGGTCTTCATCCCGCGCGCCAACATCATAGAGGGTATTAACTACCGCCATGGGGGTCGTTATATCTTGGTGAAAAATCACCTTTAGCCCATTGGGAAGTGTAAAGCGATGAAAGTTAATCATAATGTTAAATTCGTAATTCTTTGCGCAACAAGGTTAAATTCTTCGATCATTTCGTTGACAATTTCTCCAGCAGGTTTTAAGGTGTGAATCATTGCTGAGATTTGTCCTACCTCTAATTCCCCTGCATTCAAGTCTCCTTCGAACATGCCTTTTTTCGCTCGACCTCTTCCAAGGTGAGCGGCTAATTCTTCTGTCGTGCCATGACGTTTATAAATTGCTTCAATTTCTTGATAGAATGTGTTATTGAGTAGTCTAACGGGTGTTAATTCTTTAAGTGTTAGTTTGGTTTCACCCTCTTCTGCGGCTAGTATTCGTTCTTTGAAAGCTCGATGAGCGCTTGATTCTGGTGTAGCGATGAAACGGCTACCCACTTGCACGCCTTCTGCCCCTAAAATCATGGCCGCCAACATTGCTTTTCCACTACCAATGCCACCGGCGGCTATGAGCGGGATGTTTACGACTTTAGCAACAGAAGGAATTAAACATAATGTGGTAGTTTCCTCACGACCATTGTGTCCGCCCGCTTCAAATCCTTCCGCAACAATTGCGTCAACTCCAGCCTCCTCTGCTTTGAGCGCAAATTTCATAGATGAAACTACATGAACTACGGTAATTCCCGCTGCCTTAAGTCGCGCAGTATGAGTTTTTGGATTTCCCGCAGAGGTAAATACTATAGGAACTTTGAGCTCAATGATGGTTTTGATGTGTTCTTCAATATTGGGGTAAAGCAAAGGAATATTTACTCCAAACGGAGAGTTAGTTGCTGCTTGGCATTTCAGAATTTGATCCCTTAAGATTTCCGGATACATTGACCCAGAGCCAATTAAACCAAGTCCACCTGCGTTTGAAACTGCAGCGGCTAATTCCCATCCTGAGCACCAGATCATTCCGCCTTGTATAAGTGGGTATTTAATCTTAAAAAGTTCGGTAACTCGATTCATAAAAATTCGGCTGAAGGAGGAGTAAAAATACAAAAAAGTGCGATGTACTTTGATTACTTTTTTTCACCTGAATAAAATCCGTATTTTTAATGCGATGAAGAGGTGGGTAATATTTATTGGATTATTGTATTGGTTTGTAGGGGTTCATGCACAGATGCCCCAAGGTACGTTTCAATCCATGCCTTCAAAGAATTCTACGCATTTCTTTGAGAATAAAGGGCAATGGCCTTCCGATGTAATTTTCAAAGCGGAAAAAGAGGGTGGTAAACTTTGGGTAATGAAAAATAAGCTGATTTTTCATCAGCAAGATTTAAGTGCTATGACGCATGCTCATGATCAAGGTGAAAAACAAAAAAATCAAGAAATTCGAGAACATGTAGTGCACATGAATTTTTTAAATTCACTTCCATATTTAACGGCTGAGAAAATGGGTCCTACTTCGTTTTATCATAATTATTTTCATGGAAAAGATTCAACAAAGTGGGCCGTTGGTGTGCGTGGATATGACCGCGTAGTAAGGCATCAACTGTATCCTGGAATTGACCTCATATTAAATGCAACCGGTTTAAATCAAGAATATGGATTCATAGTTTCACCTGGTGCCGACCCTTCTCAAATTCGTATGCAATACGCAGGGCAGAGCAAACTTAGCATAGATAGAAAAGGGAATTTAATTATACAAACTCCTTTGGGTCAAATTAAACAGGAGCAATTAGCAGCATTTCAGGATATCAATGGGCAAAGGACATGGGTGGATTGTAAATTCATTCTTCAAGGAAATGACGTGGTATTTCGCTTGGGTTCATACAACGGGGAGATTCCATTAGTCATCGATCCAGTGTTGGTTTTTGCTACGTATAACGGGGCATTTTCTGATAATTTTGGAATGACAGCAACCTATGGGCAAAGCGGTGCGGCATATTCTGCTGGAATGGTATATGGCAATAACTTTCCGATTCCTAATGGCAATTCGTATGATCCTACCGGCAATTTTGTAGCTATTGGTGGTAACTATGGAGTTACCGACGTGTTTATTACCAAATATAATCCAACGGGAACAGCAATGCTTTGGGCTACTTATTTAGGAGGAGGAGACATGGTACAAGGAACAGAAACAGCCCATAGCTTAATCTGTGATTCCGTGGATAACATATACATTTTCGGTGCCACGTCGAGTATTGATTTCCCGACCACCAACGGTGCTTATCAACCCGCCCACGCAGGGGGATCCCCCAACGCAAATTTTCTTTTTAATGGGGTCTATTTTTTGAATCAGGGCACGGATATATTCGTTTCTAAATTGAGTGCTAACGGACAGAATTTATTAGCTTCTACCTATGTTGGAGGAACTGGAAATGATGGGGTTAATTATAAAATCACTTCCTTGCCATATAATGGCGCGTTTTTATATGATTCGTTGACAACCAACTATGGCGATCAGTTTCGAGGTGAAATCATGCTGGATAAAGCTGGTAATGTGTTAATTGCCTCCTGTACACGGTCAACAAATTTTCCAACTATGAATCCGTTTCAAGCGACGAATGCCGGCGGACAAGATGGTGTACTTTTCAGGTTGAATCCATCTTTCAATTCTTTACAATTTTCCTCCTACTATGGTGGAATTCAAAACGATGCGTGTTATTCGGTGAAGGTAGATACGCTCAATAATATTTTTACTTGCGGAGGAACGTCTTCGACCAATTTATCGGGTACAGTTGGAGGACTTATGGGCGCTTATCAAGGGGGGAAATCGGATGGATTTGTGATTAGACTAAACCCTGCTGGAACTGCAATAACGGCGGGAACGTACTTGGGAAGGAATGATTACGACCAAGCATTTTTTGTAGAGGTTGATCGCAACAATAACGTGTTTGTTCTAGGCCAATCTGTTGGGGGTATTTTTCCAATATGGAATGCACCTTACTATAACCCCAACTCCAGCCAATTTGTAATTAAATTAACCAATAACTTATCTACGAATCAAGCAAGTGCGACCATTGGAAACGGCAGTAGCCAAATTAATATCTCGCCTTCTGCGTTCCTTGTAGACATTTGCGGAAACATATATATATCGGGTTGGGGTGCTAATATCTTGCAAAATGTACCAATTTCTGGAATGCCCATTTCAGGTAATGCTTATCAGCCGAATACCACCGGATTCGATTTCTACTTGATGGTCATAGAACATGATTTTTTGAATTTGC
>Ga0222714_10003601_pt1 | contig 15644 bp, 7 predicted proteins | sample C33_3DmetaG_FD_165048 | JGI IMG/M metagenome (GOLD analysis project Ga0222714, IMG submission 165048) | Estuarine water microbial communities from San Francisco Bay, California, United States - C33_3D | ecosystem: Environmental > Aquatic > Marine > Unclassified | place: USA: California...
GAGTAATATATCCTCGGGTACAATTAGCAACGATTTATTACCGGACACAATCAATGTTACCGATTTGATTGGGGGTGGTTCAGGTCTTAATAGTTTAAACGCGAGTAATATATCCTCGGGTACAATTGATATCTCTTATATTGCTGATGAGAGTATAACTTTGGCAAAATTGAATAGTGATGTAACGCTCGCTGGTGTAACAGTACATGGTGCGACAACTTCTGATATTGTATCGTTCACCAATACTACCGATGCAGCGGATGGTGTGGGTGCAGTTAAAATAACAGGTGGTTTGTACGTTGCTAAAAAGATTTACGCAGGCGATGATATCACGGCATTCTCGGATCGACGTAAGAAGTCAAACATTGAAAGAATTGAAAATGCTCTTGATAAAGTATCTCAATTGAATGGCTACACATTCGATTACAACGGGGAACGGAAAACAGGTGTCATCGCACAAGAGGTAAACGAAGTTCTTCCAGAAGCGGTATACGGGTCTGAGGACACAACATACTCGGTGGCATATGGTAACTTGGTCGGTATCCTCATCGAGGCCATTAAAGAGTTGAAAAACGAGATCAATCAATTAAAAAACACATAAATACAAACTTTTTTACCAAGTTTCATAAATCAAACGAGGTAAAAAAGATACACTTTTACTTTTGCATGGAATCAGTTATGGCTAAAATAAGAACACCCGCGATGAATGCCATCACGATGTAATTACACTCGGTTTCTTCGAAACCCATCCTGGGTTCGGGCTGTTTAGCGACAGCCACCTGTGGTTGTCGCACAGGAGGTTCTTCCTCCAGGGGACAGTAACCTATCATTTATACTGTATCTAGAGATTAATTTCTGTCTTCTTCTTTCGCCGGGTCTTCTTGGGTTTGGATGCATCTACATTTACTTCTTTCACCTCCCCCCCAGTTGATTCTCCTGATATAGATACGATGTCCGACATATCATCGTCATCCAATTCTGGCTCGGAACGATTCACAATGGGTGACGTATTCATTGGGGGTGGTGGTGGCATCATAATGCCACCCATGAGACTGGAAATATCTAAACCTGGGCCTCGCATTTCATAATTGCCTGTACCACCAACGGGGGCTGCCTGTTCAGGTGCTCTCGTTGTGTTCTGAACAGCGGCCATCATATTTTTAACAAGATCTGGGTTTTGCTTAATGACATCATTCATATTTGGTAGTGCCGACTTGAACATGCTATTTGTCAAGTGGAACATCATCGCAGATCCACCAAGCATCATGATGAGGCGGATTTCTGGGGCAACGGTGACCTTGGATCTATACTTCACGTAGAGTTCTTCGAACACTGTATCGTAGTCATCCACATTTTCCATCACACTCTCCGACCATCCCTCAAGTTGAATTTCAAATGGGTTGTATCTTTTGTTCAAGAACTCAAGACCCGTCACACACGCAACCAACATACGTCTCGAAAATCGAATTGATTGTTCGACATCTATACTATATGTGATACGCTTAACTTCTGTACGGAGTTCTTCTACACTTGAATATGCCGTAAGGCGCTTATTCACGGCAAAGCCTTTCTTCTCGAGACGTCCAAGTTTATTCAAGAGATCACTCTTTTCCTCGTCAATTGAACTGTATCCCTTTGAGGGTTGTTCTTCCTGTCCACCAGGGGATTCATCGTCGTCAAAGAACATTGGTTCGTCTTCACCGTAATCAATCTCTTCATCCATTCGGGGTTGCGCTGGGGCTGATTGTTTGTTTGGATTTACAAACGCATCCATCGCCTCTTGGTGTTGGTGTTGCTGTTGCTGGGGTCGCTGTTTGTAACTTTCAGGATTATTTCGTTTCACAGGCTGAGGACGGGGAATTGATATTTCAATTTCATCCATCAGAGCTTGTTCGTCAGCGTCAAGTTTCATGACATGTGTACTTCCTCTGTCGAGTACGATTTCTTCGTCCATCTACTCTCTATAGGGAAACTATTAAATTACCTTTAACGCACTTTAGAAAAAATATGTACACATAGTATAAATGTTTACGTTCAACAAGGCCAACCGTAATGCGATCACATCCATCTTTGTTTTGTTGGCGATTATCGTCGCACTCACTGCCACGAGAAGTACCTACCAACCCAGACCAATCGCCATTAAGGCGATCAGTGAAGAATCCCTCTTCAACCTTGAACACAAGATTGAGTGTGCCGCTGGAACACCTGTTGGGGAATCGCCATACAGTAAGTCTTTGACTCCAGGTGGTGTGTGTGGTGCCCAAAAACTTGTCGATGACCAAGCTGGGTATGCGATCGAGGATGGAATTGGCGGATCTTTAATCTAAGCTAATACTAAATGGCTTTGATCACTTCATTAACCGAGAGTATCCCGGATCTCAATTATGAGTACCATACAATTACCATAGATTCAATTGGTCAATCCAGTGCCAATACATTTACGTGTTATCTCGAACAACCTATTCGCAATGTTGTTCAGGCCAGACTTCTTGCGGCTCACATTCATTCTAATATTTCCACCGAACACTGTTACATTTCCATTGATGAACTTGACACCAACTTCAACGACCGTGCCTCAAATACACTTGGTGGTCAGTCGACGATGACAGTTCTTCGCAACTCGTTTGCGAGTCTTGTTACAGCGGACACGGAACTTATTACTTTCAAGGATGACTACCCCATTGTGACACAATACATTGACCCAATTCGTAGCATTGATAGATTTAGAGTGGCAATCCGGGATCAAAATGGTGCTACGATTAAGAACCCCGACATCGCGGGTCACAACTTTTTAGTTATTCGATTCGTGTGTAGAAAACCAAACTTGTAATTTTCTCGTATTAAAGTAGTATACAATGTCTGCGGGTATTGTTCAACTTGTATGTATCGGTGCTCAGGATGAATACATTGTTGGAAGTCCGGAGATATCATTCTTCAATTCGACATTTAAGAGACACTCTAATTTTTCGCAATCCATTGAGAAGCAAACTATACATGGACATGTGAAAAATAACTCTCTATCGACAATTCGTATAGAACGAAGTGGTGATCTTTTGGGATACACGTACTTTACGATTGATAACGGTGGTCAAGCCATGGACACTACAAACTGGGAAAGTCTCATTGAAAGTGTTCAACTTGTGATTGGTGGTCAGGTCATCGATGAACAAGATTCTACATTTTGTGAAAACATTGCGGTTGATCTTCTTGCACAAAATCTCAGTAAATGCTCAAATGGGCCACACCCAGGTGGTAATAGCGCAAGCTCCTACTTCTACCCACTTCGATTTTTCTTTTGCGAAGGTGCGCAATCCGCGATACCACTCACAGCACTTCAATATCACGATGTTGAATTGAGAGTACGATGGGGATCGAGTGCTTCAAACTATAACTGGGAATGCCATTCGAACTATTATTATCTTGATAACGAAGAGCGTGGTAATATTGCGTCACGTAGTCATGATATGTTGATTTACCAAGTACAAAAGAATATTGGTTCCGGGGATCACATTCAAAGTCTCAACTTTAATCACCCTGTAAAGTTCATTGTAAGTTCAAACAATAGTGGGTCGAGCCCCTTGACGTCCACATCAAATCGAATTAAATTGAGTATAAATGGAGTTGATCTTTCAAATTACAAATGGGCGAGACCACATTTTATGGACGTTTCGCACTACTACCACACAAACTATGTGACTTCACCCGATATATTCATGCACCCATTCTGTATCACAACAAGCCTTCACCAACCAACTGGATCTCTCAACTTTAGTCGAATTGAAAACGCTAAAATACACAGTGAAAGTCAAATATTAAATGATACGATTTACGCTGTAAACTACAACATTCTCAGGATAGAAAATGGTATGGCGGGTTTGGTGTATGCAAATTAAAATCAGGGAATATATAAATGGTTAAAACTACTGGTGTAACCCAACCCACGCACAAGGTGCGTCTTGGTCGTTTTACAGAGTGTGATCAACCACATAATTCAATAGTACTTAATGCTTCGAATGCAAATATTGACAACATCGAACACAGTGGATTTTATGTGACACCAATTAGGTATGGACACGCGTCCAACCTTCTCGCATATGATTGTACAACTAAAGAAATAATCGATGTCGGTGGTCAAAAATTGAAGATTTCTTCACTGGAAGTGGAAAATCTCGATGTTGTGAATTCAAATACGATTCATAGTTACTATGTGGATAATCCAATTTTTGAGATTGCAAAGGGTAATACAAAAAATAGTGAAGATGTGGGCATCGTTATGCGTCGAAGTGGTGGCGATGTCGAACTCAAGTTTTCAGAAAAGGACAAACACCTCAATGTGAATAAGGATCTGAAAGTTGATGGGGCTATTCACGCTCGAACATTTTACGGTGATGGGGGACTTCTCTCAAATGTTCAATTTGATTTTGAAATTGGGGATACGTTTGAAAATCTCAATGTGACCAATGCACTGCGTGCAGATGGTGGTCTTCTCTCGAATATATCAATTCAGCAATTGAAAGATCTCAATAATGCATCATTAAATCTCAATAGTGTATACGTCGAAAAAGTCATACATGGGGGGTCGATTGTCTCACGATCCAGTGTCATCGCACCCACATTTATCGGGGATGGGCAAAAACTCACAGGCATTGCGCACACCAAAGATTTGGAATCAAATGTGAGTAGAATTGAAAAACTTGAACTCTTTCCATCGCGTGTTGAGTTGGTCGAGTTGGGTGTCAAGGGGGTTCAAGATGAAATAAAACGGATCGCACCCCTCGAAGAGAAAGCCATCCAAGTCGCACATGCGATCGATGCATTGAAGCCACTTGAACCAAAAGTTCAAATACTTGAAAACTATGTGACATCGACATCCACCCACCAACTTCCACAACGCATGAGTTATTTGGAGAAAGAAGTTAAGTCTATAAAACCTACAATTCCAGATGTAACACAAATCATTCAAGATGTGAATACCGTCCGAGAAAAACTTACATCTATACCGTTACTTGAAGATTCCATCAGAACTGTAGAACGTGTTATTCCCCGAGTACGACACCTTGAAAGTGTGATTGGTGGGATAGATACAAACGCATCAAAGATTTCGGGTTTAACTACAAAAGTTACAACGATTGAATCCATCATAAAAAAGATTGACGACATTGAACCTATACAATTACAATTGAGTACACTCGCGCGAAATACACCCAACCAAATTAAGTACTTGGAAACACACGTATCCAAGCGTATAGACGATGTTGCCAAGGAAATTGTGCGCTTTAATCCACTCGAAGCCCTCGTGTCAAATATTCACACATCCGAAACTGACATCTCTACACTCAAAATACAACTTCCTACCATTGACACACGAATAAAGGTCCTTGAAGATGTACCAGTTCCAACTCTACACAGTGTGACATCATGTCAAAGTAACACCGTAAATACACTCACACTTGAAAATCAAAATGTATCGTTAACAACTTTTGGTAATATTGGGGTGGGTACAACCCAACCAACATCAAAAATATCTATTTTCAGTCTACCAAATGCCGTATCATCGTTGGGTGAAGTCGACGCGATTAAAATTAATGAACTCGCGCAAATTAACGCGTATACCAAGGCTAACGCAGGTCTAAGCTCTGGTCGCCCGGGTGGTCTCGTTTTCAAAACAAAGAGACCTAATGGTGAACTTACGGATAGTATGACCATAGACGGTAACGGTTCAGTCACGGTTGGCTCATCAACACCTTGTGCGTCTGCGGCACTCGCGATAAACTCCACAACGCGTGGTTTATTAGTTCCCCGTATGACGACGGAGGACATTCAAAATATTCGAAAACCCGAACCGGGTCTCATAGTGTATGATACAGAATTGGATACATTTATGGGATACAAAAAGACTGGTTGGACTCAAATGTAATAAATTAAAATGACTTATTATATAAATGGTGAAGAACTTGAACACTATTGAAAGATCCGAGAGGATCAGAATAGGTAAATACACTCCAGATGAACAGGCGGAAAATTCTATAATCATCAATGCGTCGTCAGAAATTATTGATGCACCTGTGAGTGGATTTCACGTAGCCCCTATTCGTTACGTGTCAAATGTTCTATCAAACACACTAGTATATAATACAGTGACACATGAAGTTGTAGATTCTGGAGAAAATATAAACAAATCACTTGACGATGTATTGGCTGTCGGTAATGTTGCATCATATACAGTTGAATTTCAAAATACAGCGACAAGTTTTGTGACATATGGACCGGTGGGTATAGCTAATACAAATCCAATACACACAGTTGATATAGGTTCAAACGTATTCGTTGATGACACTGGATCAAATGTTATGAATATCACAGGTAATGTATTTGTTTCAGACACCCTATTCGTCGTCGGTAACTTGGAAGTTTTGGGGGATACAACACTCACAACCCAACAAAATCTTCTCATTGATGATTCCATTGTTGAACTTGGTAAAAACAATTATGATTCGGCCGCGGGTTTTGATTTGGGTTTTGTGATGACACGTTCATCTGCACTATCAAATGTGGGTATAGGTTACCGAGAGACCCAAGATGAGTTTTTCATTGGATACACCAATAATAATGCATATGAACATTATTTAACACCCAATGACGACAATAACGTTAAAGTTCACGTGTATGGTTCTCTGGTCACGAATTCGAATGTCGGTGTGGGAAATACGTCACCAACGCACACGTTAGATGTTGGCTCAAATGTATACATTGATGACACAGCGTCAAATATTTTAGTTGTTCGGGGGGATACTAAAATTGATGAAACACTATACGCAAATACTATTTCAATTTCAAACACTGCAACAATCGGTGGAAACTTAAATCTGTTGTCAGAGTTGGATGTCCTTGGAGATGTGCGCGCGTCGTCAAATCTAGAAGTGTCCAAGGAACTCATTATTGGTGGGAATGTACATGCGTACTCAAATGTAGATGTGTCGAAAGAATTCAATGTAGTTGGTAACGTTCATGCATCATCAAATGTTAATGTATCAAAGGCGCTCAATGTCACCGGGAATACAAACGCACTCGCACAACTCAACGTGACTGGGAATGTATATGCGTCATCAAATGTCAATGTCTCCAAGGAACTGAATGTGACCGGGAATGTGTACGCGTCATCGAATGTTGACATCTCAAAGGAACTCATTGTGTCCGGGAACGTCTACGCGTTATCGAATGTTGATGTCTCCAAGCAACTCAATGTCACTGGGAATGTGTATGCGTCATCGAATGTCAATGTCTCCAAGGAACTGAATGTCACTGGGAATGTGTATGCGTCATCGAATGTGAATATAACAAAAGATCTAAATGTCACGAGACATATTTACGCGGCCTCGAATGTTGTGGTATCTAAAGATCTTGCAGTTGTTCGAGATATTTACGCATCAAATATAAATGTCAACAAAGATCTTACGGTTACCGACGATATCAGAGCCTTATCAAATGTTGATGTCTCACAAGATATAAATGTCACCGGGAATGTGTATGCGTTGTCAAATGTTATTGTGTCCCGAGATATTGATGTATATGGAAACATTCATGCGTTGACGAATGTCGATGTATCCAAAGATGTAAATGTCACGGGTAACATATATGCGTTATCTAACATCGTTGTATCACACGAGGCTGTGGTTCGAGGTGATTTACACACACAAGGAAATGCATTTATTACGAAGCAACTCACCGTAACCAGTAATATAAACGCCTTGTCAAATGTAAATATAACAAAAGACTTAACAGTAGATGGAAATGTATTTGCAAAATCAAATGTGAGTGTTTCGAAACAATTGGATGTGAGTGGAAATGTCTATATGAAATCAAATGCCATCGTATCAAAGCAATTGTATGTAACGGGTGACATAGTTGCCTCTTCGAGTATAGACGTGACGAGAGATGTAAATGTAACGAGGGATGTAAATGTTACAGGTAACGTTTCGGCTTCATATTATAATGGAAATGGTAGTAATTTAACAAATATTACCCTTGAACAGGTCACGTCATATGGAAATACAACGTCTAACACGATATTTTTCAACAACCCGGACATTTCCTTGGTGACTGTGGGTGATATGGGCGTTGGCACGGATACACCCGATTACAAACTTCACGTCGCGGGGGATATCGGCGCTGATGCTGATATTTACGCTGTAAAATATCACGGTGATGGCGGTTTACTTTCAAATGTGACTCTTCAAGTTGTTAGTGACAAGGGAAACACAACTTCAAACACTCTTCAGTTTACAAACGCACATACCGCGTTTACTACAGACCTGACGTCTAATGTAGAAGTTAAACTCGATCAATTGAACAGTGTCACAATTGATGGTCTTGCAGAAGACCAATTGCTTGTGTATGATGGTACCAAATGGGTGAATGAATACAATCTTCATAACTTCATACGGGTTCGCAACAGGTCGGGTGTGAATATGTTCAGAGGTAATGTTGTATACATCGTGGATTCTTTTAACTCCAACATTGCTAATGTTGCGTTGGCCAAGGCTGATTCTACCACCACAATGCCGGCGATTGGTGTGTTACACGAAGACCTCACCATCGGTGCTACAGGTATGGCTGTGGCGTACGGAAAGGTTCAAAATGTCAATACGATTGGATTTACAAACGGACAAACCATTTACGTGAGTAACGTGACAGCCGGTAGATTCATGAATTCTAAGCCATATGGTCTCAATGATCAAATCCAAAACGTAGGTATATGTATACAAGGTGGTTCTACAAATGGTACCATATTCGTGACCGGTGTCGGTCGTTCAAATGATATTCCAAATGCACCCATAGAAACAGTGACTCCGCCATATGTGTACGTAAACACTGCAAATAATAATCTTCGAAAAATTGTTCCCTCAAACCTTCTCACAAAACTTCAAACACTTGCGCAAGTTGTGAACACCGGGAACACCGTGGCAAATACAATTAACGTAACGGGTCTCACAACAACTGGCAATGTAAATGTTGGGAGTAACATATCTGTGGCGAGTCTTACACCCAACTATTTACCGATAGTTGATGCGAATCGTTATCTTGTAGACTCCCCCATACGAAAGGACAACGGGAATATTATTATTAGCGCAGATACAGAAATTACAGGTAATTTATATATAACTGGTAATTCAATTTCGATTTCATCAAATAGTCTTACCATTAGCGATCGTATTTTAGGTATCGCAAACAATAATCCAAGTCATGATTTGGATACAGGTATAATTATGGAACATCCCGGGCACAATGTGGCGCTCATTCATCACGGGGACGAAGATAGATTTTCAATGGGATACACACAAAACACAGTAACAGACGAACACGTACTTCCAGATGTAAGTAATATATTCTTCTTAGATGTTTTGGGGAATGTTCAAATTCAAAACAGTTTAACTGTGAATGAAACCGTGTATGCGGATTTTTTTGACGGTGATGGTGGTCTTCTTTCGAATATAGCGTCAGATTTTGAACAGATTGTTATTAATGGAAATGTGACATCAAATACAGTTGAGTTTAGAAACGCGATAAGTATAGTGACAACGGGTTCGGTGGGAATCGCAAATACTTCGCCTCAACACGACCTCTCCGTGGGTTCAAATCTGTATATTGATGATACGGGGTCAAACATTATACATGCGACTGGCAATATATATGCCACGCGTTTTATTGGGGATGGTTCGTATCTCACAGGTCTCGTGACCACATTTGAAGATGTTATTATTAATGGAAATGCGACATCAAACACCGTTGAGTTTAGAAATACAGATCTCAGTCTCGTGGCTTCAGGTAACGTCCAAGCTGTTCGCTTCATTGGTGATGGTGGTCTTCTTTCGAATATAGCGACGAATTTTGAAGAAATTATTATTAATGGAAATGTAACATCAAACACCGTTGAGTTTAGAAATACAGACGTCAGTCTCGTAGCTTTGGGTAACGTCCAAGCTGTCCGCTTCATTGGTGATGGTTCATTTCTTTCGAATTTGGCGACAGATTTTGAAGAAATTATTATTAATGGAAATGTAACATCAAACACCGTTGAGTTTAGAAATGCAACAAGTATAATCACAACGGGTTCAGTGGGAATCGCAAATAGTGCACCAGGTCACGACCTTTCAGTTGGATCAAACTTATGGATTGAAGATGTGGGGTCAAATGTATTATATGTGAATGGAAATGTATACGCCACACGTTTCCAAGGTGATGGGGGACTTCTCTCAAATATTGCGTCAAACTTGGAGCAAATCGTTCTCAATGGAAATGTTACGACCCAAACGATTGAACTACAAAACGCGATAAGTTTAATTACAGTGGGTTCGGTGGGAATCGCAAATAGTTCTCCGGGTCACGATCTCTCAGTTGGATCAAACTTGTGGATCGAAGATACTGGGTCAAATGTACTCGTGGTTGATGGGAATATTTTGGCGCATCGAATAACATTGGATAGTATTCAAATTGCATCTGTTTATGCGTTAGAATACGTCACAGCTGAGGGTAACACGACATCTAACACAATTGAGTTTACAAATCCAACAACAGGTCTCGTATCTTATGGTAACGTGGGAATCGCAAATACTCTCGCGATACATACACTCGACGTGGGTTCAAACTTATACGTCGAAGATGAGGGCGCAAACGTGTTGTATGTGCGTGGAAATACATGGTCCGATGAAGTGTATACAAATAAACTTGGTGTTGGGAATACAAACTCTACGTATGATTTCACCGTCGCATCAAACTTATATGTGGATGACGACGGTTCAAATGTACTTGTTGTGAATGGGAATGTATCCGTTGGCACAACACTAACGTTGGGTGCGATTCAAATAACTCCAGCGTACAATTTAGAAGAAGTCACTGGACAGGGTAATACAACGTCAAACACCATTCAGTTTACAAACTCGGATTTGGGTATAGTCGCGAATGGTGGTATTGTGACACACAAAAATGCATACGCATGTAAACAATATTCATACAGTAACGTTAATATACCTATAACATTTTCGAATGTTGGTATGACATTCAGTTCTAATGTTTTTTATGCAAAGCTTACAGCTCAATTAGTTCATGGAAACGAAGAAGTGAGTACATTACGTGCAGATGTTCAGGGTGGAACCCGAGATGGTACAGAATCATCACTCGATATCGCGACTGGAACGGTGTCTTTATTCGGAAATACAAATACAAAACCTTGGAGTTCCGCAATCACAACGACACCGACGATGGTCATCATAGAACCCAGTGCGATTGGTGGAACCACATATGGATGTGACATCTTTGTAGAATATATGTCATCATCTCCAGATGGCAAATTAGAAACAATTAGTGTAGATGGAAATAGTGTAAAATCTTTTATATATTAATATTAATGGCGTCGACACACGTACAAACTTTTCCCGGAAAAGTTGGTATCGCAAATGTGAATCCTATACATACACTCGACATTGGATCGAATGTATATATAGACGATACAGGAATAAATAAACTTACAGTGTTTGGTAATATTCATGCATCTGGAATGACAGTGGATGGTACGGTGACTGTTATAGATACGGATAATCTCAACGTAAAAGACCCAATTATCCTACTCGCATCCGAAAGTACGGGTACTACGGACACGGGTATAATCATGAAACGTGCCGATGGTGACTCGAATGTTGCCGTTTTTTATGATGAGGGTGTAGGTCTCACACTGGCACACACACTCTCCAGTGCGTCGGATATTCATATCGCAGTTGATACAAATAGTCCATTACCTACACGTATTCACGGTCCATTGACTGTTGTCAACTCGACGAATCAATCACTCTCAGTACAAGGTGGGGCTGAAATATCTGGAAATCTGGCAGTTGGAACACTAAACCTTTTGGTGGATGGGACTACTGGTAATGTGGGGATCGGGACAATCGTACCTGGATACACCCTAGACGTTGCGGGTGAAGCTAATGTCGGTGCTCTCACAGTCACGAGCATCGCGGGTAATGGTTCTGCACTCTCAGGGATTCAGTCGTCAAATGTGAGCGACTTTGCCTCCAACGTGGCGAGAATTGCGTCCCTTGAGACCTCCAACGTAAGCATTTGGTCAAACTTAGCTTCAAACGTGGCGAGAATTGTGTCATTGGAATCGGAGGATATGACTATTTCGGGAGAGAAGACGTTTAGTTCTAATCTAGAGGTTGGGACTGCGAACCTCTTCGTGGACACGACGACTGGCTTTGTGGGGGTGGGGACGGACACTCCCGCCTACGCATTGGACGTCGCAGGGCCCATCAACCTCACGAGCAACATCGTGATGAGTGGTGAAGTCTTCGTGAAAGCACACGATGCGACGAAGAATTACGTCGCGGTTGGGGTCTCTGCGGGTGAGACCAGTCAAGGCACCAACGCTGTCGCTGTGGGGTACTTGGCGGGTAATACCTCTCAAGGTGACTCCGCCACCGCTGTGGGTCGCTTAGCGGGTGAGACCAACCAAGAGGTTTCTGGTACGGCTGTGGGGAACCAAGCGGGTCGGTACAATCAAGGCAACTCCGCCGTCGCTGTGGGACGCGTAGCGGGTCTGACCTCTCAAGGTGGCTCCGCCGTCGCTGTCGGTGAACTGGCTGGGAACACCAATCAAGGCGCCTCCGCCGTCGCGATGGGGCTCAATGCTGGTCAAACGGCTCAAGGCAACCAAGCCGTCGCTGTGGGGCGCTTAGCGGGTCAGACCAGTCAAAGCGTCAACGCCACCGCTGTGGGGAACGAAGCGGGTGAGACCAATCAAGGCGACTACGCCGTCGCGATGGGGAATGTCGCGGGTACGACCTCTCAAGGTGCCTCCGCCGTCGCTGTGGGACGGGGTGCGGGTAAGACGGCTCAAGGCGCCAACGCCACCGCTGTGGGGTACTTCGCGGGTGAGACATCTCAAAGCAACAACGCCACCGCCGTTGGGCGTGAGGCGGGTCAGTCGGGTCAGGGCTCGCAAGGCGTCGCCGTGGGGTACCAAGCAGGTAATACCTCTCAAGGCATTAACGCTGTCGCTGTGGGGTACCAAGCGGGTTTGACGGAACAAACAAGAGAAGCCGTCGCTGTAGGCTATGGCGCGGGGAAGACTTCCCAAGGAGATGGCGCCATCGCCATAGGTCAGACTGCGGGGGAGACGGCCCAAAACACCAATGCAATCGCCATAGGTGGTAACGCGGGTAACACCTCCCAAGGGGAGTCCGCTGTCGCTGTGGGAGTGGGTGCGGGTCAGTTTAATCAAAGCACATCCGCCACTGCTGTTGGACAGTCAGCGGGACGGTACAATCAAGGGATTTCAAGTACTGCTGTGGGCTACCTTGCGGGACACACAAGTCAGGGTGATCGAACCGTCGCTATAGGACGTGAAGCGGGTTTGACCTCTCAAGGCAACTACGGCATCGCTATAGGGTACGTCGCGGCGGAGTCTACTCAAAGTGTTAACTCCATCGCAATAGGACGGGGTGCGGCTCAGTTTAATCAGGGCACTGAAGCCCTCGCTATGGGCTTCATCGCGGGTCGGTACAATCAAGGCGCCAACGCCGTCGCTTTGGGGTACGCCGCAGGTGAGACCTCTCAACACGCGAATTCCATCGTCCTCAATGCGTCCGGGTCCGCCCTAAACACCGTGGGCACGGGGCGAACCTACATCAAACCTCTCCGGGTCGCCACGGTGGCGTCGAATGTGATGACCTACGACCAGACCACTGGGGAAGTCATGGACTCTGGGGGGCTCTTCACGAACAGACTCGCAGTGGTGTCTGAACAACCCCCGAGCGCGTTGACTGGGACGAGGACGACTGTGACTGGACATGGCGACTATGTGGTGACGAGTTCGATACCGAGCACCACTGGATCCGGCTATGAACATTGGCAAGTATTTAATAAACAACTTGGACTTAGCGAGGGTTGGTCATCGGGTGCGAATAAATATGAAACAAATGGAACTTACACATTGAGTAGTACTCTCGGTGGTGTATCCGGTGAGTGGGTCAAGATGGAATTGCCCTACAAGACAAAATTGAGACATATATCTTTGGAATCACGGAACACTAATGATACTGCTGGTATGCCAAGCGCATTTTCAATTATAGGTTCAAATGACGATACAACTTGGACCACATTGGGTTCTTTTAGTGGATTAATCGGGGACGATTATCTTCAAAAAACTACAGACCCCGAAGACACAACTGTAGTTCTATCCACTACCACTATTCAAAAACAATTCGCCATAAACGCAACGGAACAATACAAATACTACGCTATAGTCGTACAGCAAACGGCGACACATTTCGCCCAAATAGGTGAACTCCGCTTCCACACGGAATCGTTCAGTGTCGATGGGGGCATCGTCACGACCTCCGCGGTGTCCGATTTGGCGACTTCGCGCCTAGAGGTCACTGGAAATGCCTACGTGAGCTCAAACCTCACCGTGGGAACTGCAAATCTTCATGTGGACACGACGACCTCAAATGTTGGTATAGGGACATCAACACCTGGGTATACCCTCGACGTTGTAGGTGACATCAACCTTTCGGGTGACTTTTATCAAGGCGGAGAACCATTTGTGAGTTCTTTGTGGACAAGTGGTGCAAATTCACTCTATTATCGTTCAAATGTGGAAGTTGGAACTGCGAACCTCTTTGTAGATACGACGACCGGGAACGTTGGTGTGGGGACAGCTTCCCCCACCTACAAGCTGGACGTCCATGGAACCTCAAACGTTGGCGCGCTCACAGCTACCTCTGGGACCTTCTCCGGTGATATTAGTGGGGGTAGTTTCAAATTAAATAATGGTGGTGGTACAGAGATTGGTATTTCCGATGCTTATCTTAATTATAGCCCATATACATATTTCCGAAACTCGAATGATAATGATGCATCTTATTTCAAGTTTTTACACAATTACACGACTGTAACACAAGCTGGTTCAGGTCCCAATAGTGAGATTATGTCTTTACAAGTACAAGGTATTACCAACGGTACAACCGATGCGGATACACGTGTATATATTCCAGGTAGACTTGGTATCAAAACATCGTCTCCCGGGTATGACTTGGACATCCACGGGACCTCAAACGTTGGTGCCCTCACGGCGACGACTGGGACCTTTACGGGGGACCTCGCAGTAAGTGGCAACCTCACAGTCTCTGGGACCACAACAACCGTGGATACAACCAATCTCACAATCAAGGACGCCATCGTGGAATTGGGTAAAGACAATACGACGGGTACGACCGATTTGGGTATCATTATGCGACGCCCGGGGTCAAACGTTGGGATTATTTACGATGGGAGTGCATCCAAGTTAGAAATTGGTCACACACTCAGTGGTGGGTCCGAGGGTACGATTACGATGGACACCTCGAACGCCCTCGCGGTGAATGTAAATGGTGCCCTCACGGCGACGACTGGAGCCTTTTCGGATGACCTCGCCGTTGGGACTTCAAAGCTCTTTGTCGATGTGTCAACTGGCAACGTCGGGATTGGGACGGCGAGTCCAGCTCGATTATTTCACGTCCAAGGTGATAATGCTATATGGAGAATTGATAGAGATAGAAATTCAGCGGCTCTTCAATTTCATAGATTTCCGGTTGGAGATTTTACTACAC
>Ga0222714_10003608_pt1 | contig 15611 bp, 12 predicted proteins | sample C33_3DmetaG_FD_165048 | JGI IMG/M metagenome (GOLD analysis project Ga0222714, IMG submission 165048) | Estuarine water microbial communities from San Francisco Bay, California, United States - C33_3D | ecosystem: Environmental > Aquatic > Marine > Unclassified | place: USA: California...
AACCAGCTGAGTGCATGTGCCGACTGGTTAGACCATGATATCGGCCAGCTAAACTACGGAAATACAATAGACCTCTGCGCTGAAACAGCTGGTAAAGTTGTTCTACTAGTAAACACTGCAAGCTATTGTGGATATACATATCAGTTCAGTGGTTTAGAGGCACTTTATCAACGGTATAAGGATCAGGGTTTAGTACTTGTCGGTTTCCCTTCTGATGATTTCAACCAAGAAGATGATGATGCTGCCAAAACAGCTGAAATTTGCTACGTTAACTATGGTGTTACCTTTCCGATGACAACTATTATCAAGGTAAGGGGTGCTGATGCGCATAGCATTTTTGCCCATCTAGCGAGCGAAACAGCCCCCCCAAACTGGAATTTCAATAAGTACTTAGTTGATCGTAGTGGGCAGGTCATAGAGCTGTTTCGCAGCGGCGTAAATCCAGACAGCGAGAGACTTGTCAGGGCAATAGAAGCTTCACTTTAATATGATACATGCCAAGCTGAATCTCCCATCAAAAAATTTGGGAGCATTACTTTCGTTCATTCAACAGGCAGAGAATAGGAGCTTAATAGTTAATTTGAGCTTGCCACACCCTTTATAATAATCTCTGTAGGGAAACTATCGTGATCAGGCTCTGTCTGGGTCAGTCTGACTTTAGGCTCAACATAGCTAGCAAACTTATCCCATGCCTCTATGCTAGCCTTTATTACTGTGGGCTGAATGCTATTTAGGGCTAACTCATATAGGTTCTGAAGCTATTCTGCCATCTTTATAATATGGTGAAATAAAAAGCTGCTTTTAAAGCAGCTTTATATTTCAATAGATATCAGAAATTTTTCCTTATTGTAATACCGAAGGTTCTCGGTTCTCTTGGGTAGGCGCTCATTTTCCCATCCTGAAGAGGAGTATCAAAAGCGGTTCCATACCAACCCTCATCAGTGATATTTCTTGCCCATAGCATAGCAGAAAAACTATTAGGTAAGTTTAATAAAGCCCTAACATTTACGAAATCGGTAGAATCTTGTAGTGAGAATGGGTCGTTATTATTATTCATTATTTGATCAGAATAACTAATATACTCAGCACCAACTACTAAACCTAGATTTCCAATTCTAAACTCTTTAGAAATATCAAAGTTTAAGTAATTATCCGCTGTATTGCCCACCCGATCTCCTGATCTTGAGCAAAATCCATTAGAAGAAAATTGAGCTGCTTCGACTAAATCGCCTGTGTGAAAAATATTAGAAATTTGGCAATTTCCACTCTCAAAATTATTAAACTCTGCATCCGTATATACATAACCTAGTTGGAGATCTAGCATATCAGCAGGAGACCACCAAGCCTCCAGCTCAAGGCCTTGAACATTCACTTTGCCAGCATTCTGCAGATTGAAAGCAGTCCCAGTAAATGTGTTGGTCTGAAGGTCATCAACCTCCATATCATATATAGTTGCATTTATTCTCAGGTTTTGGTCTGGGAAATCCCTTTTAATTCCTATTTCTATATTTGTTGTTTCTTCAGAACTAAAAACAGGGTTGAAACCAAAACCTATCCTGTCCGTATTTGTCCCTCCTGATTTATAGCCTGTGGCATAAGATAAGTAGAGAAGAGTGTTCTCATCTGATCTCCATGAGAGCCCGATATTTCCAGACAAGTTCTCATCATCCATATCGACATCTAAATTAGGTCTGGGGCAAAATCTGTCGGAAACTCCACAATTTGCCCAGCCAGGCTGAAATAACGCGTAAACAGCGGGAAGGTAGGGTGTTGGGTCCATTGATGCTAGGGTGGCATTATATGTCCCTCCTGTGCCATCTCCAGCAGGCGCTCCATTGGCTCGTGCAAGTTGCGCTCCTGCTATGCCAAGAGCAGCTCCAATTGCTGTTGTATTCACGTCAGATCGACTAGGAATACTTGGTGATTCAGAAAACACACTTGTCATGTCCTTGGACTCAGATGTGTATCTCAAGCCAAAATTTAACTCCAAAGAATCTGTAATATCAAAATCTATTCGACCAAAAATTGCGTTAGCTGAATGATCTTGATTACTGCTGTCATAGATCACACTGTTAGGTATGATTGGGGCTGCTGCTCCAGTGGTTGGGTAGCTGGTTCCATAGACAGCATTCACAGCTGCCCAAGTTTGTGCATCAGTGCTCATCAAAGCGCCAATAAGCTTAGGAGATGCTGCAGTCACGTAAGCCGGTAGTCTTGGTCCCAATGTTAGGTTGTCTCTTGACTTAAGGTCTTGACCATAAAAATATATACCAGCAAGGTAACTTAACCTTTTAGAGTCATCGCTGGTTATCCTGAATTCTTGCGACCACATTGACTGTTCAGCTATCTGATCCCTGCTAGCCAAATCTACATCAGTAAAGTCAGCATCGATTGCGTCATGAATATCAAATTTTCTGTAAGCGGTTATGGAGGTTAAGGTGTAATCAGTTATCTCGTGATTAATTTCAAGAGAAATACCGCTGTCAGTATTCTCAGACACAGGTAATGAGTTCAGAGAAAGTCTATGATTATCAAAAGAACCTGTTCTATATATAGTTCCACCTAGTGCGCTAAGGATAGCATCTGGTCCAGGTATTGCAGCTCCATTGTCAAACCTATTGGATGCAAATAGTCCATCTTTGAGAGTAAGGGCGGCGCAGCAGGTTTCATCTATTTCTGAGTAATCCAAGATTATTCTTGCAGATGTTCTCTCGTTAGGCTGATATAGGAATTGCTGCCTTAAACCGAATCTTGATCTGTCATTGAGCTCGCCCAACCCTACAGCATCAACCCACCCATCTCTGTAGCCTGTAAAAAAAGTAGTCCGTGCGGATATCTCAGGTGAAACATTCCAGTTTGATGCACCTTGAAAATTCGCAAGTGAATAATTACCAGCTGTAAATTGCAGATATGCATTTCTACTATCTTGTTCTGGAGCAATCGTTTTCAGAAGGAGCGCCCCCGATGCTGAATTTTTTCCAAAAAGAGTTCCCTGAGGTCCTCGTAGAACCTCTACTGCCTCGATATCAGCAAGCTGATTGAATAATGAAGCTTGCCGAGCTCGATATACGCCATCGACATACAAGCCTACTGATGATTCCAGTCCAAAATTTTGAGCCCCTGTCCCAATACCGCGAATTGAGAAATTACCGGTACCAGAGCTTTGATTTGTTCCAACAGTTAAATTTGGTACGGACCACATTAGCTCTTGCACATCGTTGATAGATTTATTCTGCAGGTCTTCACCGCTTACTATCGACTCAGAAATTGGAACATCTTGAAGATTCTCTTCTCTCAGCTGGCCTGAAACTACTATTTCTTCTAGAGTTTGGGAATTTGCGGATGCCGCAACTATAGATAAAGAAATTAATGAGACTATTTTGCTAAGTTTGGAACAAGAAAATCTATAATTCACGCTTTCAATAACTGCAAAAAATTTTTTTTCGTTCACAGGGGTTTCCTCAATATATAAGAGTCTTTTTTTCATTATATTAGTTACAAAAAATGCTTACAACTAGTTAATCATTGATATTACAATTCGTTACTAAACCTTTTTTGCTACAGATTCCATAATAGCTACTGAAGCATCCTCAGTTGCTGATGCTTCTGATGATAAATATGATATCTTTTTTAGATGAAGCAGTTCGCGCTCCAAAGCGTTGACTTCATCCCACATAATCGGAATTTCATCCAAAAGTGAAAGCACTTTGCTTTCAATAACTGCAATTTCTTCTTCAAGTGTTTTCAATTAAGCGTCTCATGAATAACTTCAAAAAATTTGGGAGCATTACTTTCGTTCATTCAACAGGCAAAGAATAGGAGCTTAATAGTTAATTTGAGCTTGCCACACCCTTGATAATAATCTCTGTAGGGAAACCGACAAGCACTAAACCCTGATCCTTATACAGTTGATAAAGTGCCTCTAAACCACTGAACTGATATGTATATCCACAATAGCTTGCAGTGTTTACTAGTAGAACAACTTTACCAGCTGTTTCAGCGCAGAGGTCTATTGTATTTTCGTAGTTTAGCTGGCCGATATCATGGTCTAACCAGTCGGCACATGCACTCAGCTGGTTCTGGGTAATTTCCTGAGCATGAGCGGTGATCGAGATGACTATGGGAAGAAGCAAAAAAACCAAGTAAGGTCTGTACATAAGAATACCTATTTAATTGAGAGATATTATTTGTATATACGCTTGATAAAAGTGATTAGATTATTAAGAATGTAGCTAGCCCAAATTAGCCGCTTAGTTTTATAATTTGACGGTATAATTGACGGTATATATAAATAAAAATGTAAGAATATATAATTATATCAATAATATAAATTAACTATTCAGGCTAACTCGACATCTTTAAATTATTTGTAGACTACGTTTAAAACTCCTATACCGAAGACAGCATCCATTAAACCTGATCCACTTCCTGAATTACTCAGGGAAAATCCGGTAGTAAAGCCGTCACCATAGAAGCTGGTATCTTCAGTGAATACTCCTTTTATTTGACCTGTAATACAGTTCAGGCAACTTATGCCTAAAGTGCTATTTGAAAAATCGCCATTAATTCCTGTAAATTCAACAAAAGAACCATTGATATTTCCTCCAGTAAAAACTGCATTCCATAGTTCATTTTCAGAAGTATTTCCAACCTGTAAGATTCCATTAGTTACTGTTGTTGTATCAAAATTCATATCAAAGCTCATGTTGAATAGATCAATTTCACCACTGATACTTGATAGACCAAGGAATTCTCCAGTGTCTGCATATTCAACTGTCCCTGTTCTACTGGAAATATCCGTCGGCTCAGGGTTTGCCCAAAGCATATCCTGTGAGAGTGCTGCCAATTGTGATGCATCAAACTGGTTATGCATGATGCTCATGTTTTCGGATTCCCAGTAACCCATATCAGTCATAATATTGCTAGATTGCACCACTGTAGAAGAAGTACCAGTAAGCACCTCATCGAATGGACCGGTGTTATCGATTTTTGTAATGGTTTGATTGCCACGATCATTAATAGCCACACTTGGTGAGGCGCCCCCAGCATAACTAGATGGGTGGGAAGCAAGACCAAATGAAACAGAATTCTTATCGACTATAAGACCTAGATGGCGTTGCATTTGAAATAGTTCACTTGAATTAAGACGAGCTTCACGTTCAGCCAAGAAGAGACCGCTTAAGAAATATGAGGTCTCAGAGCCGTCTTTGGTAAAGTTAAAACCGCCAGCAAAGGCATTATATGGCGCCGATGGGTCATTATCGTTTAAGCCAGTAAAGACACCTGCTATTTCTCCGCTTATAGCGAAAGAATACGTTGATAGATAAGGAGTGAATGAACCACTCAAGCTAGTTGAATTCAAAAAGCCGCCACTGATGGCCCCACTAAAGTCTGATTCCCATAAATTTCCTGCATCGGTTTTAACATCTAAAAAGCCATTACTCACCATGGCAGTAGTAAAATCCACATCGAAGGCTGTAAACATGCTGGCTATTTCTTCACTATCATTTCCACCAAGAAATTCGGTGATATGTGTGTAGGTAGCCGTTCCATCATATGAAGTGATTTGAGGGTTGTTAACTAATAACCAGGGCATTGTTGCGAAATCGTTTTCGTTGGAATTTAGATCCTGGGCGTCGGTATAGGCGAACAAACCATTAATGCTTGACCCAGGGCTATCCCAAATACCCCAGGTGACATTGTACCCGCCGACATTTCTAACAAAAGTATCGGTATAGGTGCTATCGTTCTCGTTAACTAATACTCTTTCCAAGCTTAAATTATATGGGTTAGATGCACTGTAGGTAGGCGTAAACTGTCCAAGAACTGCTCGGTCTTGCTTAGAAGTGGTATTTGAACCAAAGACGGGATAGATGTAGTCAATTGTTTCTCTACCTATTCTGGTTGAGACTCCACCTGGGTTTCCGACTACAGCGATACCTAAATTAACCAGATCAGATTTAAGAATACCGCCTGACTCAATATCAGGGTTATCAAACCGCAAATCAGGTAATGTTCCAGCGAGAGTTGATGCTGGAACTTCAGGCTCTAATCCAAGAAGGGTTAATGCCAGACCTGTAACAGATCTTCTAGGAGAAGACCCAAGGGTCTCACGGAAGAAAAAGCTGCTCAACAAAGCTGGCCTAGGACTAGAAGATATATTGTAATCATTAAGAATTACACCTTTCATATTACTGTCATTGCTGTCTAAATTATTATCGAACTCTGGAGTAGCGGTTAGAGGATTTACTAAATAAATACCAGCCAACTCAGAAGAGTCAGATGGATTTGAACTGAGCAGGTTAAAATCAACCATATTGCGACTCAAACCACCTTCAAAGAAGATCAGCCAAGACTCATCTTCAGTATCATGAGACGCAACATTAATGAACATTTTGCCGTTTTCGATATTGTTCATCGCAGTACTGGCTGAGAAATTAATATCAAAACTCATCACGATATCAGAGATACGTGCACCTTCACTATTCTCTCCCATAAAGGCTAAAACATTTTCATAACGCCCTGTAATATCAGTCATTTCTGAAATATCAAAGGTAGCAAAGAAGGCAACGTCATCAATTTCATCGAGAGCACCATCTTGAACAATTGAATCATCCAAGTTGTCCGTCAAGGTAAGTAATGGCCCCTTCCAACGCTCCCAATTGAGGCTAAAAGCTTCACTTATAGTGGGAGCAAGACCTTGATTTACTTGTGAAATAGATATCGGATAATCCCCTTCTTGAATAATCAGTCTCGGTCTTGAGCGCCTATCTAAAAACAAAATAGAGCTATTAGCTGTTTCTTGACTATAACCTAATAAGTTTCTGGCATAGCTTTCTTGTATAAGAAATGCATCATCACCAAGAGATTGGTCAAAATCGATTTTGCTTAAGCGCAGTTCTTTTTCGATTAGAAAAACACCATCTACGGTAGTGTCTGGAATATCTACTCCCACGCTATTAAGTGAATTTCTAAAAACATCTAGAAAAACACCATCTACGGTAGTGTCTGGAATATCTACTCCCACGCTATTAAGTGAATTTCTAAAAACATCAAGGTCATCGTCATAAAACAGATTAAAACCGCCAACAAAGCCTTCAGCGTTAGCGCCGGTAAAAACACCATCGATAAATCCAAATATGCTGGCAGGTTCATCGTTGATATAACCCTGATTGTTAACTGGACTTGCTACCACAAAGCCATTAACAACTTCACCGGTATAATTAAATCTCCAGAACTGAGCATTGCTGCCTGAGCAGTTAGATTCACCTCCAAGGCAAAATTCCATCGCGCCATCAGTGATCAATGAGGTACTAAAATTGACATTAAAGACCGTCAAAAAATTAGTAAGAGCACCCGCACTTGAGCCACCTAAAAATCGATCAAAGTTTGACAGATAAATAACGCTTCCCGTTAGTGAAGAAAGTGGAGCAGGGTCGACACTGACAACAAATAAGGGATCTTCGATTTGTTTAAAGACATTTTTATCCGTGAAATCAGAAAATAGAGATATAGGGTTACTTGAACCACCCCAGACTCCAATTTCAAAGTCATAAGGCCTCTCACCTGACTCGGTGATAGTGCCATCGGTGAGGCTAATGAAACTGCCAGCAGCTCTGAAAATATAAGGTGGTTCAGAATCAAGCGTGAATGGTGAGCTTAAATCGTTGCCGGCGAGAATAACTTCTTGTCCAGCATTTAGCTCGGTGACATTGCCTGGGAAAATAACTCCTGGAGCAGCGTTACGACTAAGTACAAAGCCGATACGATCGCTTATTCTGGCATTATCAGCTGTGCTCAAAACTCCCGCAATAGAGCCGACACCTGTTTCCTCAAACTCTTCAACTTCCCTAATATTATTAGCTGGGTTAACAGCGGTTTCTGTTGTTCGAGATTCATCACCTGTTGGATCGAAGTTGGTATTTCCTGGACCAGCCAGGACACTAGCAGGGTTATTCCCCGGCGGATTTGTTGGGGCCGAACCTCCTGCTTCTTCATTGTTTGCGCCAGCTACACCGTCATTGCCGTCTCCTTCGTTGTTGTTGTCATTACCACCATCGTTATTGTTAGCATCACCATCACCATCACCATCACCATCAGAGCCATTATCATTGCCATCATCGTTTCCATCACCATCTTCACCGTCGTCGCCATCGTCGTCGCTATCATTAACACCAGCAGCGGCAGCATTAATATTGATTCGACCTAATTGCGCAGGTTGCTGAAGCAGACCCTGCGGGGCTTGACCGGGAAAAGTTTGGGTGTAATCGAAGTTGGTTCCTTCACCGGTGTCAAGACTACCTTGACCATTTGAGATAGTGGTGCCACCATCATAGACGCCCGTTAATAATGCGCCGGCGTCAATAACGGCCTCGTGGGTAGTGCCGCGAATACCAATATTTGCAAATCGGGTTGAAACTTGATAAACGTCAGCACTGTCGTCTCCGATAGTCCCCGATATAGTGCGAAAACCACCACGAACCATTTCCATCAGAGCACTGTCGGCAGCGCCGCCAGGGCCATCAGAACTGTATTCGTAAAAAGTGAATTCGGTATCTTCTTTGAAAGAAATCTGGGCGGAGTCAACCATGCGTATTTGCGCAAAGCCATTAGGGCCTGTGATGACGGTGTCGCCAATAAAAATATCAGAACGGCGGCTGAGTTCTCGTAAGGCACCACTAAGGCCTCTTGCTGTCACTGAGCCTGTTGTGCTCAATACACGACCGATTGCCTGCACTTCTTGTGCATAGCCAGAAACAGGGCTAAAAATATAGAAAATCAAACTGAGAGTAGCCAAGAAACGAATTCCTTTTCGTAATGGTTGGAAAAAATTCATGCTACGCTGCCGTAAAAAATGTGTCCTATGGGCGTATTTTTCAATAGATTTAATAGAAATGAATGTATTTTGAAGGTAAGAGATGTTAGCGCCTATTATAGAGCTGGAGTTAAGCAGTTGTCAGAATAGAAAATAACGTCGAAACACGCAAGTGATATTAAACATTTTAGGAGAGCTTTAATAAAACTTAAGTGACTTATATTAATGGGTAATTAGTTTTATATCCCTAAGGTCCAATTGATCTATTTGTAAGGATTCGTTAAGCAATTCATTCCCAATAGCAAGCACCTGATATTTGTTTGTTGCTAATACGGCAATATCAATAATTTCACCTGCAGTCTTATTTTCAGTGGTGCTAATAAGCATATTCTTTTTGGGGCTGGAATCAGCGGTAATTTGCAGTAAATAAAGTCGCTTCTTGGCTTTGCCAAGGTAATGCATGCGCGCTACAATTTCCTGGCCTGTATAACAACCCTTGGTGAAGCTGATATGCCCCAGTTGATCGTAGTTTAATTCCTGAGGCGTATAAAGCGCAGCATCATCGGCTTGTATTCTGTAGAGGCCTAGGGATTGATCAAACAGTTTCCAATTTTTCAACTTTCCTTCAGGCAGATCAAAATCAGCATCAGATTGAATGGAATTAGTGGGAGCCCCTTGTTGCCATAATTCATAGCGCCTATTGATCGGGTCAGCTAATCGTAAATAGCTTTCATCTTTTTGTTCGACTCGGTTGACCTCAGATGGGATTTTGCTGAAATGGGTTGCAAGATAACGCTCTGCTCCAGGCCCAATCAAGCCGAATCGAGCAAAGGCGCCATTTTCGATGGCAATGTTACTTTTATAAAATACACTATATTTTTTCAGGTGTTGTTTAGCCAAAGTAGCTACACCGGCCTCCATTTCCATGTAGAATACATCGGCTATTTTCCAGAGAGTGAAGCTTGCAATGACGCGACCCTTGTTATCACACAAACAGCCCAGGCAACTATCCAACGCTGAAAGAGAACCCAGGTCGCAACTTAACTGGCCCTGGAGAAAACGTTCACTATCAATTCCACTAACCACAAGCAGTTCCCGATAGTTTAAATTCACATAATAATTATCCATAGCGTCTGATTATACGGGCCAGAGCTCAACGAACAAAGTTAATATAATGAATGAAATTGAATTAAAAAAAATGTGGTGGCATAGCCGAAGAGGGATGTTGGAATTAGACCTGCTTTTACTTCCGTTTGTGACAGACAAACTCCCGGGTCTGCAAGAAGGTCAGCAAAAGATATATCAACGGTTGTTAGAGCAGGAAGATCAGGATTTATTTACCTGGCTTATTGAAAAAGAAACAGCTCCGGATGAAGAATTAAAACAGATGGTTCAACAGATTCTGGCAAACAATGAGCGCCAAATAAAAAAATGATTTAAGAATTCTCAGGATCTAAAATTGTATCAGTGCTGTTTTCAAGTTGATTGGGGTAGTCTAAAGTAAAATGCAGACCTCGACTTTCCTTTCTGTGGATTGCCGATCTGATAATAAGCTCCGCTACCAAAGCCAGATTTCGAAGCTCCAGCAAATTTGTACTGATCTTGTAATTGCCGTAATACTCCTGAATTTCATGCTTCAAAAGTTCAATACGATTGGCAGCTCGTCGCAGCCTTTTATCAGTTCTTACTATGCCAACATAATCCCACATAAGCCGTCTAATTTCTTCCCAATTATGGGAAATCACGACGTCCTCATCCGAATCTGTCACGCGGCTCTCGTCCCAAATAGGGGGCTTGGCATTGAACTTGGTAGTATCGAGTTTTTGTTGAATATGCTCTGCCGCTGAAAAAGCAAAAACGAAACATTCCAGCAGGGAGTTGCTGGCCATTCTGTTGGCTCCGTGCAAACCTGTGAAGCTGGTTTCGCCGATGGCATAGAGGTTTGTGACATCAGTTTTTCCATCTTTATCGACCATAATTCCGCCACAACTATAATGGGCAGCAGGTACCACAGGAATTTGTTCGGTTCGTATATCAATGCCGTACTTCAGGCACTTTTTCAGAATGCCTGGGAAATGCTCTTGAATAAATTCCGGTGATTTATTAGTAATATCCAGAAAAACGCAATTGCAGCCCAAGCGTTTCATCTCTGAGTCGATGGCACGTGCAACAATATCTCTGGGGGCTAACTCGGCTCGTTTATCATAAGCAGGCATAAAACGGTGTCCATCAGGTAAACGTAATATTCCACCTTCACCCCTAATGGCCTCTGTAATCAAAAATGACTTGGCATGAGGGTGGTAAAGGCAGGTAGGGTGAAACTGATTAAATTCCAGATTAGCCACGCGACAACCAGCACGCCATGCCATTGCAATACCATCGCCACTGGCTCCATCGGGGTTTGAGGTGTAAAGATACGCCTTACTGGCTCCACCGGTCGCCAAAACAACGAATCGGGCATTGTATGTGCTGATAGCTCCGGTATTCTCATCCAGAATATAGGCACCTGTACAACGTTTGTCTTTATCGCCTGGCTTTCCACTAATAATGAGATCAATTGCCACAGTATTAGTCAGTACCCTAATGTTTGTATTAGCGAGTACTTTTTCGGAAAGGCTTTTAAAAATAGCTTTGCCGGTTGCGTCGGCGGCATGAATGACACGGCGGTGACTGTGGCCGCCTTCCTGGGTTAAATGAAAATCTGAAAATGTTGAGGCGTTATTTGAGGCTGATTCGTGTTTATGCCCTTTATCCAGAAGGCTGAATTGAACACCTTGATGCATTAACCATTCTATGCATTCAGGACCCCGACTTACGGCATATTCAACAATATCTCTATGGCATAGTCCCGCACCGGCAAGCAAAGTATCTTCAACATGTGAGATTTCACTGTCCTGCATGTCTAATACTGCAGCTATACCACCTTGCGCATAATAGGTACTTCCTTGGCGCAGGGAACTTTTTGATAGAATAGTGACCTTAGTAAACTCTGCTATTTTTAGTGCTAAGCTGAGGCCTGCAGCGCCGCCACCTATGACAAGTACATCATGATTGCTGTATGCTGACGATGAGTAAGTTTTTTTCATTCTGGGTATCTTAGTAAGATTTTAAACATTTTACCTATTTGGGTCGGGTAAGTAATTAAAAAGGAATAAACAAGTTGAATACGGGCAAGTCCAAACAAACGGATCAACAATTAGTTGATCAGGTTTTCAAAGGTAATAAACATGCCTTTGATCTGTTGGTTTTGCGATATCAACATAGAATATTAGCTTTGGTATCTCGTTTTATACGTGACCAGAGTGAAGTTGAAGATGTCTGTCAGGAAGCCTTTATCAAAGCTTATAAGGCGCTGCCTAAATTCAGAGGTGATAGCGCTTTTTATACCTGGCTCTATCGTATTGCAATAAATACAGCTAAAAATCATATGGTCACCAAGGGAAGAAGACCTCCAGGTACAGACGTAGATCTGGGGGATGCTGATCTAGCAGAGTTGCCATCTGAGTTGGTTGACAGCGGTAGCCCGGAAGACAAGTTATCAAGTAATGAATTACATCTGCTCATCAATAATGCGATTGAAGAACTCCCTGAAGACTTGAGAACAGCATTTACTTTACGTGAGTTTGGTGGCTTGAGCTACGAAGAAATCACGCAGATTATGGATTGTCCGGTGGGCACTGTTCGCTCAAGAATATTTCGAGCCAGGGAAGCATTGGATGCCGTTATTGACCCCTATATAAAAAGTGGTCAGGTTGTTCTGGGAGAGCCCCTAGACAGCAAGAAAAGCGATTTAAACAAGAAATAAATGCGAATTTTGGAATTTTTTCAGAAATCTGTTGTCTAGTTTGAAGTGCTCTGTCTTTCAGCGCTTGCTATAGATGTGAAATGCCAGTTGATAGCAATTGGGGAAATAACAAAAAATTGAATAATAAAGTCAGTTTCATAAAGAGAAAAACAATATGAGTAAAGGTCAAGAAAAGCTTAAAGAATCATTGTCAGCGCTTATGGACAATGAGGTGAGTGAATTCGAATTTAGACGTATTCTTAAAGAATCTGAAGCCAATCCTGAATTGAAGCAAAAATGGGAACGATTTCATATGCTTAGCGCTGCTATCAGAGGAGAGCTGGATAATAGAATCAATGCTGGACTTCCGATTGTGTCAAGTGAAGCAGACAAATCTGGCGAAAAGCGACCTGACTTGCTTGCTCGTATTAATGCCGAGTTGGATGGTGTCGCCAGAGACAGTGAAGGTGGAAGCGATGCTGCTTCAAGTGCCTTGACTTACACAGGCGGTGCCAACACTGATAACACTGATACCACCAGTATTTTCAAGCGCTTAGGGCAGGGAGCCATTGCTGCATCGGTAGCAGCTATAGTTCTGATTGCCGGAGGAAGTCTGAATTCATCGCAGCCTTTTGGGACTGAAATGCAAATGGCTGAGCAGACTCAGGTTGTTGAAGAAAGTGTTCCTCAATTTAATGATGCCTATTCTCCTTCCCAATTTAGCCGTGTTCCGCAATTTAATACTGAAGTTGCAGGAACTGAGTCCACAGACGATGCTGCTCGCGTCCGCCTTAGACAGGCCGTTTTCCAGGAGTTTGTTGGAGAGCCTCAAGAGTCATTGGAATTGCCGGTCAACTTCAGCGTTATTATAGAAGAAGAGTAAAGTATTCTTATCGAGCTCAATAAGGATTACCCTATTTTTTAAATCACCTTTTCCCGGCCTGATTTTCTGGCATACTTAGCTTTTTTGAAAAGCGATATTGATAATATGCTTAGCGAAATAGTCAAATTTTCGTCAATCGAACCGAGGTTTATAAAACTCCAGCCCTTTAACAATAGCAGCTGCACAAGCTGTTCGATTAAGCCCACATGTGGGCGATATTTATTGAATTCACTTTACGCAAATCGGCAAATAGAATTGCCACTGAGTATGTTGCCAAAAGAAATTGATATCCAATCCTTGAAAAAGGGCACTCAGATCCTAATTAATATAGAAGCGAGCAAGTTAGTCCGCTTATCCATCCTACTGTACTTGGCCCCCTTGCTTAGCATATTGTTGATGACTTTATTGGGCCAATTTGCTGGTTTTAATGAGCTGGTAATTCTGGCATTGGATATAATGGTTCTATTCTTAAGCATGCGAATATTACATCAATATTTAAAGAGTCATGCTGGTTTGGAAGACGTCAATTTGAGTTTAATATCAGCTAGTCACTAGCTAATTAAATTAAAATATGAAAAAGTTAAATAGATTTAGTTAAATCGAAAAAGAGAATAGATATGTCTAAAGTTTTATTTTTAAACCTGCTGCGGTCTGTAATATTAATCTTTGCCTTTACATTATCAGCTCAGGTTTCTGCGCAGTTTTTACCTGATTTCACCGAGCTTGTTGAAAAAACTGCGCCCGCGATTGTTAATGTCAGGATTCGTAGCACGGTAAGTGCCAGTGACAGGTTTGATGATTTTGAAGGTGATAGACAGGAGCTAGAAGAGTTTCTTGAGTTTTTTGGTGATCGATTTCCCGATGGTTTTGATTTGGGAGAACGAGAGGGTGGGTCTCTTGGTTCGGGTTTCATAATTGCTGAAGATGGATACATAGTAACTAATCATCATGTGATCGATGGTGCAGATGACATCACAATTACATTGAATGATCAGCGTCAGTTTAAAGCTGAAATTATCGGTTCTGATCAGCGTTCAGATTTAGCCCTTTTAAAAATAGACGCGGAAGGTTTACCTACCGTGCCTTTTGGTCACGTGGAAGATGTGAAAGTAGGGCAGTGGGTATTAGCTATTGGCTCGCCCTTTAATTTAAGTCATTCGGTTGCTGCAGGAATTGTCAGCTTTGTTGGTAGAAGCCTGCCCCCGCAGATTACCGGTCAAGGTAATTATGTGTCATTTATTCAGACAGATGTGGCTATAAATCCAGGTCATTCCGGAGGCCCCTTATTTAATCTGGCTGGAGAAGTCATCGGCGTAAACTCTCAAATATATTCGAATTCAGGTGGCTCCATTGGTCTGTCTTTTGCGATACCTGTCGATATTGCGTCTAATGTAATAAATCAATTAATGCAATCTGGCAATGTATCCAGGGGATGGATGGGAGTAGCAATTGCCGATGTGACACAGAGCAAGCCAATATATATAACCTAGCAACGCCAAAAGGTGCTTTTGTAAATGATGTTTTACCAGGTGGCCCAGCTGAAGCTGCTGGTTTTCAGGCCGAAGATATTATTCTCAGATACAATGGTGACGAGATCAGAAATAGTGCTGACTTGCCTTATCACGTTGGCCTTTCAATGCCAGGCAGCGAAGTCGAAGTTGAGTTAATTCGGAACGGGCGACTTGAAAATATTCGTATGCTGGTTGGCGACCTGGATGCTGCATCTAGCCAACAGCAATTGCAATTAGGCTCGATTGCGCCGATTGAAAACTCGCTCGGCTTATCCGTGACAGAGCTGTCAGAAACAGAAAAACAGCGACTTGGCCTTGAACACGGTCTTAGGATTACTGAGGTGATAGGACAAGTTGCCCAGAGAGCCGGCTTACAAGTGGGGGACATTATTTTAAGCCTCAATGGTAGAAATCTGGATTCGCTCGCTGACCTCTCAGAAATTAATAACAGCCTGCCTGTAGGTAGTCCGCTTCCGCTTCTTGTTGAACGAGATGGACAACAATCATTTTTCACAATAATGATTGACGGATAAGCAAGTAATTACTACAGCTTTGACCCTGTTAATTTCAGCAGGGTGTTCTTCATGTTAAAGGCGAGTTACTGTAGACTTGCGGAGT
>Ga0222714_10003611_pt1 | contig 15603 bp, 16 predicted proteins | sample C33_3DmetaG_FD_165048 | JGI IMG/M metagenome (GOLD analysis project Ga0222714, IMG submission 165048) | Estuarine water microbial communities from San Francisco Bay, California, United States - C33_3D | ecosystem: Environmental > Aquatic > Marine > Unclassified | place: USA: California...
CAAATGCTTTTGATACAAAGAAAAAAGAAATAAAAAATGACATAAAGAAAGAGGATATATAGATGAAAGTTTCTTTGTTAGCTAGAAAAAGTTTAGCAGAGTTTTTTGGTACATTTATGATTGTTTTTATCGGTTTAGGAACGGTTTACTTTGCATCTGATGCAAGTATATTAACAATTGCTTTAGCATTTGGTTTAGCAGTGACTGCAGGCATCTTTACATTAGGTCATATTTCTGGAGGCCATTTCAATCCAGCTGTTTCTACAGCAATGCTCATTGATAAAAGATTAACACTAAAAGAATTTACAGTCTATGTCGTTTCTCAGTTTGCAGGAGCATTATTTGGATTAGCATTGTTACTGGTTGCATCTCCAGAAGTTTCTGAATTTACAGCACCAAATTCTAACATCGTCATTATATTATTTGAAATGTTTGTGACATATATTTTTGCGTATGTGATACTTGCTGTTTCTCAAAGAAAATTATTTGCACCTCATGTTGCAATCATCGTTGGTCTCACTTTAGCAGCATTAATTCTCGTAAGTACAACTGTTACAGGTGCCGCACTTAATCCAGCAGTTATTTTTGCCGCACTTTTAATGAACCAAGGTCTAGGCACATACTTTGCTTATTTCATCGGTACCTTATCAGGTGCTGTCCTTGCAGCATTTACATATAAAATATTAAAATTTAAAGATGATCAAACAGTAGAATAAAAAAAAGCGATGTCTATGACATCGTTTTTTTTAACTTATTAAAAATTGCAACAGTTATAAAGTAAAGGATGAATGTCGCAAGCCAGTTAATAATGACAATCCCGACCCATACCCCATCAATCCCTAAATTCAAGGTTGTTCCTAAAAGTGGAAATACAATGAGCGGTAATAATTGTCTAAAGACACCAATAACAAGTGCAAATATCGGTTTTTTAATCCCTTGTAAAGCCGAAGTGTTAACGTTGATGATTAAGTACGTCACAAAACCGATCGTATCAATTCTTAAATATCTTGCACCGATTCTAATGACATCAGGATTAGAGTTAAAGATGGACATCAATAGTGGTGCAAATGCGAATACAATGATTCCACCCGTAATGACAAGAAACAGTCCCATTTTCATGGCTGTTTTTTTTGTTTCAACCATTCGATCAAATTGTTTCGCACCTAAGTTTTGACCAATAATCGTAATAATCGCAACATTAAGTCCAAGTGAAGGGAGAAGGGCAACTTGTTGAATCCTTATGGCTGCACCGTAGGAGGCAACAGAAATGTCTCCACCATAAAGAAGCACATAATAATTAATAACAAAGATACCAATTGCAATCGCTGCTAAATTTAATGAAGATGGAATCCCTTGAACAAAAATATCAAGCATGACCTTAGGAGACGTATCTTTAAGCGTCATTTTTTTAATATCAAATAATTCTGATTTTAATACTTGTGATCCCATATAAACCGTCCCAAATGCTTGAACAAAGATGGTTGCAAGCGCAACCCCTTGAGTACCAAGTTCTGGAAGTCCAAACCAACCAAATATAAATAGAGGATCTAAAATAAGATTTAAGAAAAACCCAATGACTAAATAATTTCTAAAAGGTTTTGTATTTCCTTGAGAAGATAAAATGGCATTAAATACAAAATTAAGTAAAAAGAAAATTGCACCTATAAAAATCGTGTTCGTATAGTCAAGACCGTATTGTAAGGATTGTCCAGAGGCACCAGCTAATTCAAATAAAGGAGATATGATGTTGGGTAATACAAAAATAAATAACAACCCAAAAACAAAACTGATAAGTATTGAATTAATAATGAGTTTATGAAAATCATGAATCTCTTTTTTACCAAGAGCAACTGAGATTAATGCCGTCAAACCATTTCCAAATCCTGATGCAATCGCAATGATAATAAAGAAAATAGGAAAGGACAATGTTAATCCAGATAAAGCGTCAGTTGATATTTGACCAGCAAATATCGTGTCAACGACATTGAATAAGGTATTAAATAAAAACCCAATCGATGTTGGAATTGCAATACGTTTGATATGACTAGAAATAGAGCCTTGAGTTAAATTTGATCGTTGCATTGTGACCTCACTAGCTACATCATATATAAAAAAACAACATAAGTCTAATTGAATGACTTTTAGTAATATTTCATTTATAACTTTACAAGACAACAAAAAGGCAATGTGATATAATTACTTTGAAAAATTAAAGGATATTCTAATTTAATCTAAATAGCCACATAAAAATTTATTTTTGAGCGGACATTTTTGTATAATTGACTATCTATAAAAACGAAATATTTCGGAGGATTCATTATGCTAGAAGTTTTAAGCAGACTTCAGTTTGCCCTTACAGTCGCGTTTCATTTTATATTTGTCCCATTTACAATTGGTTTGATTATTTTTGTTTTAATATTTGAGCATAGGTATTATAAAACAGATGATCAAAAATTTAAAAAATTATCAGAGTTTTTTGGAAATATTTTTATCATTAATTACGCCTTTGGAATTGTTACTGGAATTGTTATGACAGTTCAATTCGGAACAAATTGGAGCGAATACGTTAGAGCAATGGGTGATGTTTTTGGATCACCACTTGTAATTGAAGCATTGCTTGCTTTTTTTCTTGAAGCAACGTTTGCAGGTATATGGGCATTTAGAAGAAACAAAATTTCAAAAACATTTAGACTCATTACATTATGGATGATTTTCATTGGTGTGATGTTATCAGCACTTTGGATTATCACCGCTAATGGATTTATGCAAAATCCAGTAGGTGCAACATGGCTTGTTGATGAAGGAAAAGTAATATTTGATAATTTTGGTAATTTATTTTTCAATCCGTATGCATGGTATATGTTCACTCACAATCATTTAGCATCTATAATGTTGACAAGTTTTATCGTTTTAGCGATTTCTATGTATCACATTCAGAAAAAACACAATGCTGATGCATTTAAAATTTCCGCTAAAATTGCTGCATGGGTGATTTTAATAACGGCTGTTTTAATGCCTATTACTGGTAATCTTTATATGAATTTAATTGCTGTTGTTCAACCAGATAAACTGAACATGATTCAAAATGGTGTTTCAGTATCTCAAGATGTTGGTGAAATATTACCAATTTATGTAAGGGGAGCTTTTTTAGTAATGGTTGGTTTAGGTACATTTTTTATCTTATTTGGTTTGTATGTTGTTATTTACTTTGAACGTATCTATACCTCAAATACATTGAAAAAAATCATGTATGCGTTTATTCCACTCCCTTATATAGCAATCATGACAGGGTGGATGGTAGCTGAAATGGGAAGACAACCTTGGATCATTTATAATATGATGAAAGTTAGTGAGGGTATTTCACAAGTACCAGTAGCTCAAGTATGGTTTAGTATTATCTTATTAATATCTTTTTATGTTTTATTATTCTTCATGGACTATTACTTATCTATAAAGACAATTAGAAAAGGTTTTGATGGAGATTTATCATGAATCAAGAGATATTGGCACACATACTTTATGGAGTTATCGGACTTGCTTATTTCATTTATCTTGTTCAAGAAATTCCTACGATTGGTGTAGGGATTTTTAACATTTTTATTGCAAAAAGTAATGAAGATAAAAAGAAACTTCAATCTATTTCAGGATTATATTCTGATGGGATTGAAGTGTGGTTAATTGCTGCTGTAGGATTAACATTTGCTACATTTCCAGAGGCATTCGGTGAATTATTTAGTGGCATCTATGTTGCTGCATATTTATTACTTATCGCAATTATTTTTAGAGGTTTAAGCGTTGAATTGATTTTTAAGGATGATCACCCAAAATGGATCAAGTACATGAGTTTAGCTTGGAGCATATCAGGTTTACTACTCATGTTTGTTTTAGGTGTCTATTTTGTAAATATTTTCACAGGATTTACTTATGAAAATCAATCGATGGATATGAACATATTTAGTATTTTTTCAACTGCATCAATCAGTGGAGGATTATTATTTATAGCTCTATCGTTTGTACTTTCTTCTGTTTGGATGAAATTCAATGGTTTAGAGGACTTGTCATCTAAGGCATTTCAATTTATCAAAAAATACGGCATTATTTATTCAATCCCGTTATTATTTTCACTAGTTCTTATGGGTATTAATAATAATATTGTCTCTATTATTTCAGGGGAGTTATTTACTAAATACACATGGCTTATTGCAATTCCAATTGCATCTTTGCTATTTTTCATGTTAGTAACATTATTCTCTTACTTAGTGAAGCCGTTAATCACCTATGTATCTTATTTTTTGGGATTAGCATTCTTTTTTATATCAGGATTTTTAGGAACATTTCCTTACACATTATTTTCTAACGTGGCTTTTGAAGAAGGTTTGACAATATCAGAAACGATGTCATCACCACTTGCGCTCACTGTTTTAAGTGTAGTTTTAGTAATTATTCTTCCAATTGTCATTTTATATCAAGGTCAAAAATATGTTTATTTTCTTAGAAAGGATAAACATTAATCATGTCAAAAAAAGCACTAAATGTCTTTGAAAAGACATCTTTATTTAATGAGTCATTTACAAAACATATCAAGGTTTCATTAATCATATTAGTCAGTTACTTTATATTAATGACAATATTAAACTACGGATTTATATTTGGTATCCAACATATGATTAATGTAGTAATTATTATTTTTGCAGTGAGAGAAACTGAAATTTTATTTTATTCTCACGACAAAAATTACAATAGAGAAGAATCGAAAGCTTTTGTTTTAAAAAATCAGTATTTAATCACTGCACTTACAATCAGCATATTCATACCCTATTTCACACCAGTTGTGATTAGCATCATTACCACAATCGTTTCAGTCATGATAACAAAACTTGTATTTGGTGGTTATTTACATAGAATATTTTCACCAGCACTCGTTTCTATTTTAATATTATCAATTGGTTTTAGAATTTCATTAACTTCATCTATAATTCCATCTACATTTGATAACCAAATTTTTATCGCATTAAGTAAAACCAGATTATTTTCAGAATTTCTAAATTTTCAATTAAGTTTAGATCCTAGTTCTACATTAACGAAAATACTGCTAAGTGGGTTTGCACTTTTTGTTATTTATTTTATTAGATTTATGATAAAAAATTTTAAATTAATGATCTATCCAATCTTAGCGATTACCTTTTATCTGTTAAGCAATATAGTCATACAAGGAAATATCACATTTGATGAATTATTTTTGAATGTTGCCGCATTATTTATCTTTACGTTTGTATTATCAGACGCACTTATTTCACCAATGAGTCAAAACTCAAAAATGATATCAGCACTTTTATTCGGTATATTATCAGGACTGTTGAATACAATTAATCAAGAATTTTCAATTGTTTACGCAGCCTTGTTTGTTCAAATGCTCACGCCAATGATGGATCAAAATGCATGGCTCACACCATCTGAAAACACGACTAATTTAAAGGGACCTAAATATACTAAATATACGATTAATTTTGGCTTTATTATGATTGTTTTACTTGTGTTTATTCAAGCAGGATGGTCATTTTATGGACCGTTAATTGGGAAGCCAAAAATTAATGTGATTCAATATTTTGAAGTCTATAACAATGAACAATATACACAGAATCTTACACCTTCAAGAGACTATTTAGCAAGCGATTATGAATCAATACAAGATGTCTATGAAATTATAAATAACGAGACATCTGAAGTTGAAGTACTTATGTACAATATGGTAAGTACAGGATTTTGGGGTCCCATCAATGTCATTGTTGTGGTAGATCCATATACTGATACAATCGTTGATTATTATGTTGTCAGACACGAAGAAGTACAAGGCGCGGCATACTTCGATCAAGAATCAATTGATTCAGTGATTGGGTTATCGGTTGATAATTTTGATATTCCTCAAGATTTAAATGCTGGTGCGACTGGTACTTGGAACGCACTTCAATCTATTGTGAGTGATTTGATTCAAAACTACAATGATCAGGAGGTAAGTTTAAATGAAAGATCCAATTAAAGTAGATACGCCTCAAAAATCATTTGATTTTGATTTTAAAGGGAATTTAAATGAAATGGTGTTTAAGACCAATCCGATATTTACGCTTGCGCTATCATTAACTCCTGTACTCATATTTACAAAAGATTTGAATCAATCAGTCGTTATTAGTATCACACTGTTAATCATTTTAACGCTAGCAACATTTATGTTTTCAATTTTTAATAAGTTCATTCCTGAAAATATGAAGGATATAACATGGCTTATACTCTTTGCATTTTTGATCACTTTTTCAGAAATCATCTTACAAGTGATTGACCTAACGATGTATGAAACCTTAGGAATATATGTACCACTATTGTCATTAAGTGGATTGATTCTATATCAAGCATTGGTAAAAAATCTTGAAAACAATATTGTAAAAGACACTTTACGTGCAAGTATCTTTGGACTTTCATTTATGCTTTCAATGGTAGTCATATCAATTTTAAGATCTATAATCACAACAGGTGCAGTAAGACTATTTGGTATTCAAATGCGTCTTTTTGATGTTGTTTATAGTTTTACTTTATTGGATGTGCATTTGGAGCTTTTGTTTTGTTGGGTTTACTATTAGGATTTTTTCGATCAAAAATAACTAGAGGTGAACAAAAATGATTGAGTTTACAACCTTTATTCAACTTTTAGTAGCATCATTTTTCTTAAATAATATCATTTCGACATATTTTATAGGAATTGAAACACTCTCTAAATTAGATACTAAAATTGAAAGTGTATTTAAAAATACAATTGCATTACTTTTAGTTTTGCCCTTTGTAAGTGTCATTAGCTATTTAATTTATCATGGATTGCTTTTAGAAATGAATGATTTAGGTGAAACTCTTAAGGATTATACATATTTTCAAACCATTCTTTATGTTTTCATCATTATCGTTATTTCTCTAATCATCACATCATTGATTCAAAAAGTATTTCCAAAATTGCATCATTATCTTGGATCAAGTTTAAAACACATTACTACAAACACTGCAGTTCTAGGTATTTTATTACTAAATATTTTAAGTGTTAGTAGTGTTGTAGAAAGTTTCATGTTTGCAGTAATGATGTCATTGGGTTATGGATTTGTACTATTAATTATAACGTATATAGAAAAACAATTAGAAAAAGCACCGCTACCAAGTAATTTTAAAGGCTTACCACTACAATTTATAATATTAGCTATTATTGCGCTTATTTTTAGTGGATTTGGAAATTAAGGAGACAACATGAATCAAAAAGCAAAAATTCATTTAAAAAAAGAAAACCCTAGAGTGAATATACGAAATTTAAGTATCATGGCGATTCTATTATCTGTATTATTACTTATTGCAGCATTTGTATACACGCCCTATGTGTTATTAATGGGGTTAGTTGCAGTGATTACAGGTGTTGGTTTAGAGTATGCTTTTACAAAAATCAGAAAAAGACCATATAAATTAGATGCCGGAGCATTTATCACGCCCCTTATCTTTGTATTATTAATGCCACCACAATTACCATTATATATGGTTATTATAGGTGCATTTTTTGGTGTTTTCTTTGGGAAAATGATATTTGGTGGAAATGGAAGAAATATATTTAATCCAGCAATCACAGCTTATTTGTTTTTACTAGTGACTTTTCCTTTTGATGTTGGTGCAAGTTTCATTGACCCAATCACAGGAAGCATCGTAGAAAATATCAATCTAGCAGATGCTACATTTACAGGAACAACTGAACAATTATTTGGATTACTATTAGGTCAATATGCAAATTCAATTGGTGCAACTTTTGTTTTAGGTGTTTGGATTGTAGGTGCAATTCTATTATTTTTAAAAGTTGCAGATTGGAGAATTCCACTCACTATTTTAATTTCAACTGCTGTGTTTACTGCAATATTTGGCAATTTTTATCCTGGTCAATTTAGTAATGCATTTGTAGCTTTATTTCAAGGTCAGCTTATGTTTGTCGCGTTTTTCGTTGCTACAGATCCTATCACTGCCCCTAGAACAAGTAAAGCTAGAATTTATTATGCGATTGGTATCGCATTAATCACTGTTATTATTCGTGGACTCGCTAATGCTGCCGAAGGTATTGTATATGCAGTGATCATTATGAATGCTGTTGGACCAATGTTTGAACCCTTAGAAGTTATACAGGAGGAGAATACCAAATGAATCAATATATAAAACTATTGATATTTATTACGATTGTTGCATTTTTCACTTCATTTGCATTTATTGCTATGGATCTATTGTTTTCTGAGAAAATTGAACAAAATCAAAACAAGGCTTACTATACAACAGTTTTAGATCATAATGAAATTGAATATGAGGATGCAACGGTATTTGATATATTTGACGCGAGTATTAACATAAACACTTTTCAATATAATGGTAAAGAACTAGTTATTTATTCAGATACGAATACTGGGAATGTTTCATTTATATTTGGTTTATTTGATGAATCTGGTGTTTGGGGAGATATTATTGGTATTGTCACTCTTGATGCATCTTTTCAAACCATTGTAAATATTAGTGTGTTACAGCAAGAAGAACAACTTGGTAAAGATGTTTCATCAAGAGGATTTTTGGACCAATTCGTGGGTCTTCAATTAGATGTTAACTCACTTTCTCCTGTAATCGTCGGTTCAATTGGTGACAATGGTGACTTACCGAATGAAGTTGATCAACTTGCAGGAGCAACAGGAACATCAAATGGCATTCAGAATATCATTAATGAGAGTTATTTTATTTATAGAGATTTGTGGGAAAGTAGGAGCGAATCATGAAGCTTATAAGGATAAGATATACGAAGTGGTATAACATCTTAAAAAATGGAATGAAAACAAATAATCCTGTTTTCGTCGCTGTTTTAGGTATTTGTAGTTCACTAGCAATTTCAAACACCTTACCTAATGCCATCGCGATGGGTTTTGGTGTGACTTTTGTGACGATGTTTAGTTCAATGTTTGTGTCAATGTTTAGAAATTTCATCCCTGCAAAATTGCGAATAGTGACCTACATGATTATCATTTCTACATTTACGATTTTTGTTCAAAAGTTTTTACAAGCATATTTTCCTGATATTTATGCATCTTTAGGGGCTTATGTAGGATTAATTATTACTAACTGCATCGTCATGGGTCGCGCTGAGGCATTTGCCATCAAAAATCCTTGGAAGTATTCAATCATTGATGGATTTTTTAGTGGTATGGGTTATACGTTTGTATTAGTTTTAATATCGATTATACGCGAGCCATTGGCATTTGGAACGATTTTTGGATATCGAATCATGCCTGAAAACTTTACAGTATGGGCATCTATGGGAACAGCTTCTGGCGCATTTTTCATTGTTGGATTGATGATCTGGTTACTTAGAAATTGGGCCAAATCTTATGAGGAGGCGTAATCTATGTTAGATTTTTTTATATCCACGATTTTAAGTAACAATATTGCACTTACATTAATTTTAGGAATGTGTCCACTTATTGCAATTTCAACAAATGTTAAAAATGCAAGAGGAATGGGGATCGCAGTTGTTATTGTTGTTACACTTACCGCTGTAATTAACTATCCAATTTATCAATTATTAGTATTAACTGGAACAACGGATTTAAGTTTACTTACATTTATCATCACAATTGCTGCTGTTGTTCAAGTTCTCGAAATTTTACTTGAAAAATATATTCCTTCATTATATAGTGCATTTGGTGTGTATTTACCACTTATCACTGTGAATTGTGTTGTTCTTGCTGTAAGTCAATTCTTTGTTACTAGAGATTATAATTTTACAGAAACGACAGTATTTGCATTTGGATCTTCTGTTGGATGGTTACTTGCAATTGTATTAGTAGCAGCAATAAGAGAAAAATTAACCGTTTACGGTGATTTACCTAAAGGATTAAGAGGTCGTGCCATTGTGTTTATTATTTTAGGAATTCTTGCATTAGCTTTTTCTGGCTTTGCAGGATTATCCTTCTAGGAGGCAATAAATGAATATATTTTTACCACTCATTATTTTTGGTATATTAATTCTCATTACAGGGCTACTTATTTTACTTGACTATTTACTTGGTGGTAGTGGTCAAAAAACGATTATGATCAACGGAGATACTTCAATTGTTGTTTATGGTGATGATACTGTCTTATCAACACTTGCACAAAATAAAGTATTTATTCCATCAGCATGTGGGGGTAAAGCGACATGTGGAACATGTAAGTTTAGACTCGTAGACAATGTACCTAGTGTTAAACCAACGGAACAACCATTTTTATCACCTAAAGAGGTAGAAGATGGTGTTCGATTATCATGTCAACAAAAAGTGACTGATAACATGCATATTATGCTACCAACGGAATTATTATCAGCTAGAGATTTTGAAACACTTGTTGAAGTCGTAGAAGATTTAACTTATGATATTAAGTTGATAAGATTTAAACTTATCGAACCATCAACTGTAGATTTTAAACCAGGTCAATTTATGCAAATAAAAGTACCTGGTATTGATGTCGTAAGAGCTTATTCTTTAGCATCTGATCCTTCAAAAAAAGATTTTGTTGAAATGATGATACGTTATGTACCGAATGGGCAAGCGACAACTTTTGTTCATAAAGCATTAGAAGTTGGTGACAAAATTACGCTCACTGGACCATTTGGTGATTTTTACTTACAAGAGAATTCTGATAAACCAATAATCTGTATTGCAGGTGGATCTGGAAAAGCTCCAATTCGTTCTATTTTATTTAGATTAAAAGAACTTGGCATGAATAGAAAAGTGAAATATTTCTTTGGAGCAAGAGCTGTAAGAGATTTATATTATACTGAAGAATTTAATCAACTCTCTAAAGAATTCCCAAATTTTGAATATATTCCTGCATTATCAGAGCCTCTTCCAGAAGATAATTGGCAAGGTGCAACTGGACTTATTACAGATGTGTTAGATCGTATGATTGGTGATTTATCTAATCATGAGGCCTATTTATGTGGATCTCCGGGAATGATTAATGCATGTATTAATGTTTTGAATAAACATGATATTAAAAAAGAAAATGTGTATTACGATAAATTCTCATAAAAAAAGTACCTATTTAGGTACTTTTTTATTTTTGATTAAATATAAAACAAATATGATTAATGCAATAATTGTTGAAATAATACCAGCAACAACATGCGAATAATAATTTTCAAAGACTTTTAAAATTCTAAAACTCACAGAGATTAAAACATATAAACTAATAAAAGCTGAACTTGAATAAATAAATGCAAGTCGTAATCTCATTTTTTATACTCCTTAATTAATTTGTTATTGATATATAGCGTTATTAAAATGGCATATATGATTTTATCAAACCAATCACCTATCCAAATAAGATGGAGGAATAAAGAAAAATAAATGAGATAAGATGCTTTTTGGATTGTTTTCCAGTCTCTCGGATTTATTTCTCTTCTGATTGTCTTAAATGAAATGATGGTTAGAGGAACCATCAATGCATAAGAGGTGATTCCAAATAAATTAATTCCTTCAAAAATACTAAAAAGATGTAAAAAAGCATGTGGAGAAATAAGAATGAATCCAATGATAGAAAAAGTACCGCGCGTTTTTAACATTAATCGAGTGATCATCCATTTTTCAGGAAAGACACCTGCAAACATAATGATTATGAATAGCGCAATCGAGACGTAACCATGATTAAAATAAATGAAATAGTCTGAAGAACTATAAATGAAACTTAAGATTGCTAAAATTGTTGAAATAATGTATAACATAATTTCATGTTTAAAAAACTTCGGTTTTAAGTATAAAATCAAAAGTATTGAAAAACTTAATAAAACGATGTTAATAGAAATTGGGAATACATTGATCACGATGATAAATAAAAAAAAGAGCAATATTGTTGTCATTTTTACCTCATTAAGCAAATATTTCAAATGTATTCTAACATATAATGTATATTAATATTAAGAATTGAAGTTAGTAAAGTAGATTTGATAAATCGACTTGAAAATAATACACATCAAATTATAATTGAATTTGATAGGTGACTAAGGATGACGCAAGATGATTGAAATCAATTATGATAAATATCACATGAATTGTTAGATGTAGTAAAAATATTATCTTTCAATTTCAAAATAGGAGATTTAATAAATTTTTATTCTTCACGATAGGACTTAATATCAATTTTTGGATTATAATAGGTATATAAATAAGAATTAGGATACTAAACATAAATAAGGAGATCTAATGGAAGCTATTTTTAAGGCTCAACGTTTATTTTTTTTATCTCAACAAACAAAACCATTTGAATTTAGATATCAACAACTAGAAAATTTAAGAAATGCGATTATGAAACACCAAGATGATATTTTAAAAGCCCTTCAAAAAGACTTGCATAAATCGACTTTTGAAGCGTATGCAACAGAGATTGGTTATACTTTAAAATCAATACGATTTGTTCAAAAAAGATTAAAGTCTTGGATGAAAACCAAGAAGGTGAAGACACCTTCATTTCAACTATTAACAAGCTCCTATATACAGCCAGAACCTAAAGGACAAGTGTTATTAATTGGACCATTTAACTATCCTTTTCAACTTGTGATTGAACCCCTTATTGGAGCGATGGCTGCTGGGAATACTGTGATGATTAAACCAAGTGAATTTACACCAAGTGTTGCAAATGTCATAGAGAAAATCATCAGTGAAACATTTGATGAAAATTATATTAAAGTATTTCAAGGTGGCGTTGAAGTCAACCAAGCATTACTAGAATTACCTTTTAATCATATCTTTTTTACAGGATCAACTAAAGTCGGTCAAATCATCTATGAATTGGCCTCAAAAAAGTTAATCCCTGTCACACTTGAACTTGGCGGTAAAAGTCCTACCATTATCGATGAAACTGCAAATTTAAAAGTGACTGCTAGACGCATCATTTACGGTAAGTTTTTAAATGCGGGGCAAACGTGTATCGCTCCAGATTATGTTTATGTTCATAAATTAATCCAAAAACCATTCGAAAAAATTTTATTAGAAACATTAGCTGAGTTTTATCCTGATTATGAATCGATGACGCATATTGTATCAGATCAACATGTTGAAAGACTTAAAAAACTCATCGACAAAAAGAAAGTCATTCACGGTGGGAACATCACTGACAAACACATTGAACCAATTATTTTGAGCAATGTCACTTGGAAAGATGCCGTCATGCAGGATGAAATATTTGGACCAATTTTACCAATTTTAACGTTTGAAACGTTAGATGAAGTCATTGACGTTCTACAAAATAAAGATCAACCACTTGCACTCTATATGTTTTCAAACAATAAGAAAAATATTAAACGGGTTTTTAATGAGCTATCTTTTGGGAATGGTGCTATTAATGATACCATTATGCAAGTTGTCAATCCACATCTTCCGTTTGGTGGTATTGGAATGAGTGGATTTGGTCAGTATCACGGGAAAGCTTCGTTTGATGTGTTTTCTCATATGAAGAACTAAATTAATCACTCCGTCAAATTAGATCCACCGATTGCTTATCCACCCTATACGAAAAAGAAAGAGCAATTTATTAAAAAAGTACTAAAATAAAAGATGCACATGAATGTGCATCTTTTATTATGTTAAATGAATATGTGCTTCTTTTAATATTGTTGCAGATTTTTTAAGTAATACTTTTTCTTCATCAGTGAGTTTAAGTTTGACGATATGGTGAATCCCGTCTTTATTGACAACTGCTGGAAGTCCGATAAATACTTTGTCACAATCATATTCATCTTCATTAAGTACAGATAAAGGAAGAATCGCATTTTCATTATTGAGAATCGCAACAACGATTCTATTGAGTGCCATTCCAATACCATAATATGTTGCTTGCTTTCTAGAGATGATTTCGTATGCTGCTCGTCTGACATCATTTTCAATAACTTTTAAGTCTTCAAATTTTAAGGTATCAATGGTTTCAATGACATCACTAATCGGCTTCGAGCCAACATTCGCATTTGACCAACTGACAAATTCACTATCACCATGTTCACCTAATATATATGCATGGACATTTCTCACATCAATATGAATCCGTTTGGCGATTTCATAACGAAGTCTTGCGGAATCAAGGGATGTTCCACTACCGATGACTTTTGATTTAGGTAAACCTGATGCTTCATAAACCACATATGTTAAAATATCCACCGGATTCGTTGCAACTAAGAAAATTCCATTAAAACCGGATGCCATCACATCTTTAACAACGGATTTCATAATCGCAGCATTGCGTTTTAATAAATCAAGTCTTGTTTCACCAGGTTTTTGATTGACACCTGCAGTGATGACAACGATATCTGCATCTTTACAGTCACTATATTCTCCTGCATAAATATCCATTTTTCTAGGCGCAAATACCAAACCATGATTTAAATCCATGGCTTCGCCAACTGCTTTTTCTTTATTAACATCAATTAAGACAAGCGTTTCAAATGTGCCTTTATTAAGCGCACTATATGCAAAACTCATACCAACAAATCCGCTTCCAATTAAGACGACTTTACTCATTTTAAACTCCTTAAGACGTGTTTTTCTACTTGTTGACCTGATAAAACAACCATTGGCATGCCACCACCAGGATTGGTAGATCCACCTACAAAGAATAAGTTGTCATAAAAAGTAGATGTTTTTGGAACCTTAAACCCTAAATTCATTTTACGATTTGCTTCAACACCATAAATAGAACCTTTATTCGAATAATACTTTTGTTGAATGATTTCTGGTGTCCATAATTCTTTTGAAACGATGTGTTTTCTCAAATCGGTAAGACCCATACGTTCTAATTTTGTTAAAATAGCCTCTTCAAACTGATCATATTCTTCTTTGGTAAAAGCTTGATCACCATTCATGACAGAAATATGAGGTAAAATTTTAATAATTTCATGTCCTTCAGGACCTTGAGATGGGTCTGTTTTCATCGGTGCAACTAAATAAATGGTTGGATCACCTGAAAGCTTATGTTTTTTAAAAATGTTTTCAAAGTTTTGTTTTAAGTCTTCTGAAAAGAAGAAGTTATGGTGCGCAAGTTGTGGATATGTTTTATCTACACCTAAATGTAGAGCAAAACCAGAACATGCAGGACCATATTTTTTCTTTAATATTTTTAGTTTTTGATCAGGCTCTTTCGTAATTTTTTCATAAAAAGGAATAGCTTCCATATTGGATACAACTGCATCGACATTTAACATAGAGCCATCACTTAATGTCACAGAGACAATTTTACCTTTTTGTTTCTTTACAGTTAACACTTCAGTATTTGTTTTGACAGTGATATTAAGTTCAGAAATGAGTTTTTGCATTCCAATAGAGGCTTGATACATGCCACCTTCCACATACCATAATCCAAATTTCCACTGGATATAAGGAAGTAAATTCATTACTGCTGGTGCGTCATAGGGATTAGATCCAACATATTTAATGAAATAATTCATAATATCAATTAAATAAGGATTAGAAATATATTTTCTAATACCTCCATCCATGGTTCTAAAGTAATCACTATCTTTAAATATTTTTAAAGGGC
>Ga0222714_10003613_pt1 | contig 15600 bp, 14 predicted proteins | sample C33_3DmetaG_FD_165048 | JGI IMG/M metagenome (GOLD analysis project Ga0222714, IMG submission 165048) | Estuarine water microbial communities from San Francisco Bay, California, United States - C33_3D | ecosystem: Environmental > Aquatic > Marine > Unclassified | place: USA: California...
GTAGGTACATTCAGTTTCCTACCCTCTTCTACAACCCCTCCGTGTATTGAACCAATTTCTGAAACTCGTCCCGCCTGAACATCTTGATACATGGATGGACGTGCATCTGGAATTTTTGTTGTGAAATCATGAACCCAAGCTATTGGATCATCATACAACAAGGTAATGCCCTTAGCCTTGGCACAAGCCGTGGCTTCTCTCACGCAGTCGAGGCTGAGACCCCAAGCCCACTCGTTTTTCAACACCTGCCCCACCCGCATTCCCGTAAGGGTACAAGTAGCTGAAACAGCGATATTAGCCATCAATTTTGACCAAACTACTGGCCAAATATCCTCATAGACTCCAACGGAAAAACCACTCTCTCGCCAGGCATTCGCCACAACCTCAATACGGTCTGAAATACCCCCAGAGGCCTCAGCTATATTAATGGCTTCCATACCATTGTGGTGCACGTGTCCAGGGGCAACCATTGATGCCCCAAAACCACCGGCGATACCGCAAAGGACGTTGCTGGGATCAACAAGCTCTTGGATTCGCTCAACATTACCGAGGCCATTTTGGAGAGTAAGAACCGCTGTTCGGGGGCCAATCATTGGTCTAGCAGCCTCGACGGCACTCTTTGTATGCATCGCTTTTGTTGCGACTATTGCGAGTTCGCATACGCCTGCCTCATTTGCTTCTGAGGTGGCATTGGTTCGAACAGTTCGGTCACCTGATGCACCTTCAACACGAAGACCCTTAGTCTTCACTGCTGCGATATGCTCAGCCCAATTATCGAACATCCAAACTTCATGCCCAGCGTCCGCCATCAATCCGGCATAAACTGAACCCATAGCTCCTGCGCCGATAATGCCAATCTTCATTGAATTAAATATCTCCAGACGCCAAAATTAAACTTCCAGAACAATTTTGCCCGCAACCTTACGGGAGAGCAAAGCATCAAGTGCATCACCTGCCCTCTCTAAAGGAAAAGTAGCCCCAATAAGCGGCTTTAATTTTCCTTCAGAATGCCAGCTAAAAAGTTGGTGATAATCCTCACGGAGTGTCATCGGCTCTCGCCTTCGATGACTAGACCAAAAAACGCCTATAGCAGAACAACTCTTAACCAAAAGTATATTAGATGGGATTTGGGGGATACGTCCTGCGGCAAATCCAATTATGAGTAATCGTCCGCCCCAATTGATACACCTTAGAGACTGATCGAATACGTCGCCACCAACAGGATCATAAATGACGTCGGCGCCATTACCCTTAGTAAAATTCTTAACTTGGTCTCGGAATTCGGGGGTTTTTGACAGGTTAATAGCAAGGTCAGCGCCGTGTGATTTTGTTATTTCGCATTTTTCATCAGAGCTAGCCGTAGCAATTACATTTGCCCCTGATGCCTTAGCAATTTCCACTGCAGTGAGGCCAACGCCACCGGCAGCACCATGAACCAAGACAGTCTCTCCCGGGTTTAAATGACTACGCCTTAAAAGGCCAACATAGCTGGTGCCATAAGCAACTGGAAACGCTGCTGCTGTTACATAATCCAATCCCTCCGGAATTGGGTGAGCTAGATAATCCTCGACAATTACTTGCTCACGATAAGCTCCATAGTCCATTGTCGCTATGACGCGTGCACCAACCTCAAAATCTGTAACTCCATCGCCTATACCCGACACAACGCCGGCCACTTCAAATCCAGGACTGAATGGAAAATCCGGTTTCAATTGATATTTATGAGATATGATAAGGCTATCAGCGAAATTTAAGGCTGTTGCCTTAACATCTATGCGAACTTGACCAGGACCTGGAACAGGTTCTGGAAGCTCAATGAGCTTTAAATCTTGAGGGTTGGAAACATCCTCCGCAACTATCGCTCGCATAATTTTGGCTCCATCAACACCTAACTAATGGGATATCAACCAGACTGCGCAGACGTCCACTCGTCCAATATCTTATGCGCTTGAGCCTTGTTTTTCGGGATTTCATGACCCTTAGGTGTTGTAAGTTCAATTACGTACCCATTCGGGTCGCGAAAATAGATACTGTCGATGAATCCATGATCCGAAACCCCGCGTGTTTCGATACCCCATTCCTTTCCCTTAGCAAACATTCGCTCCAGAGTATCTCTGTCGACTTCAAGTGCTAGATGAAGATCAAAATCACGTTGTTTTTTAAAGTCAAATGGCTCTCCCGGCTCCTCAAAAAAAGCTATGAAAGAGCCATCTCCCATTTGAAAAAATGTGTGCAACACGTCAGCACCGCGGCCAGTTGCCGTTTTTTCTATTTTTAAGGCATGAGCAAACTTTAGCTCTAAAAAGTCCTCGTAAAATGCTCGGGTGTCAGATGAGTTCTGACAACGATAGGCAGCGTGGTGCAATCCATTTATCATTACGTTCTTCCGCATTGAAAAATTCCAACACACCTTATGTAGGAAGGAACTTAACCAGGGCCAAATTACAAATAACCTGCCGGCAACCGTTCCTCGCAAGGTATTTTTGCAGCAGACAAGAGAGCCTAAAAGGGCGAGCGCACGTCGCCCTATTCAAAATACCTATTAGCCCAAAATTATTAGTCGGCCCACTCTCGTTCAAAATTCCAGACATCCTCGAAACCCATGGCCCGGCTGAATTCCATAAAATCTGCGAGTGGAGCTTCAGCGCCAATTGAGGAACCCGTTGCCTTAATTCTGGAGTAGACTGACTTCAGGGCAGCACCCATTGCTAGGAAACCAGCCCCCGGATAAATGGCAATATTATAGCCAATACGTTGATAATCTGCTGCGGGCAAAACCGGCGTCCGTCCGCCTTCCACGACATTAACCAAGAGCAACGCATCAATGGAGGCGCCAATCTTCTCCATTTCCTCAACGGACTCAGGGCTTTCTACGAATACAATGTCCGCACCTGCCTTCGCGAAAGCTTCTCCCCTTTTTATGGCTTCATCGAGCCCATGACCCGTACGCGCATCAGTCCTAGCTACGATCAAAAAATCCTCAGAATCACGTGCTGCAACAGCTACCTTAATTTTTTTAAGCATATCCTCCAGGGGGATAACCCGACGCATAGGCGTGTGGCCACACTTCTTCGGGAATTCTTGATCTTCTATTTGAATTCCGGCAGCACCCGCCCCTTCATAACCACGAACGGTGTGCTCGACATTTAGTAAACCGCCATAACCTGTGTCACCGTCCGCAATCATTGGAGTTTTAGCGATTGAGGTAAAAACCTTCACCCGCTCGACCATGTCTCGATAGCTAGCAAGGCCAGCATCTGGAAGTCCCAAATGAGAACCCACCGTCCCATAACCAGTCATGTATAACGCATCAAAACCCATCGCCTCGGCAATACGAACAGAGATGCCATCAAAAATTCCTGGAGCCGCGATAAATTGCCCAGCTTCTAGTTTTTGCTTAAGCGAGTTCATACCAATTTCCCCATGGTCAAATTACATGATTTCCTCCACAATACCTTAAATAGGAGAAAGATATATGTCCGAAGTCATCACTGTGTTTTGGCAGCCTCATTGAACAAGCTGTCTAAGGGTTAAGGAATTCCTGTCGGTCCGTGGGATCGAGTTCAAATCAGTAAATGTTGTTGAAGATGCCGAGGGCTTGGCTGAGCTCCGCGCATTGGGAGCTAGATCTGTTCCCGTAGTTTCAAGAGGTGGCAAATTCGTCTTTGCCCAACTTATTAAGGATGTCGTTCAATTCCTTGATATAAAAGAAGATGTAGGTCCAAAATTATCTCCAGAAGAGTTGGTGAAACGCGGAGACTATGTTTGGGAAGCAGCAATCCGTTATTGTCGACAGATGCCTAATGCATCACTGGATAAAGAGCTTCCAAATAGACCACGAAGCTATCGGGTTCTGATGCATCACATTTTCCAGGTGCCAACATGTTTTCTAGAAGCGCGGGACTCGGGCGAGGTGATGTCTTACGAGCGCCTGGTAGCGCCTCCTCCAGCTGGATGTGAAACGTCCGAAGGCATAGCCAGTTTCGGTGAAAACTTACGCGCGAACTTTGCATCGTGGGCTGCGAAAGAAGGTGCCGGCCTCGGACAAGGTAAAATGCCAACTTACTATGGAGAGCAACCCACTCACGAAGTGTTAGAGCGCACTGTCTGGCACTCCACCCAGCATGTAAGACAGGTGATGTCGCTGCTTGAAAGAGAGGGCATAAAGATAGACAAGCCACTCGGACCTGATGCGATACAAGGATTGCCCCTGACTGACAAAATTTGGGATGATTAGTGAGGCCGTGCTCCTTGTAGCATCAACCTGAAAAGGTAACGCATCTCCTGCATATCATAATCCGGGTTTGCTTTATGGAGCAGCACCCTGTTATCCCACATGACGAAATCGCCATTTCGCCACTTATGACGATATTCGTGGGTCGGTTGGATAGCGTGGTCCAGAAGACGGTCTAGAAGAGGCAGGGCATCCGTGTTGCTCATACCAATAATCTGTTCGATCCTTATTGGATTAATATATATGGCTTGCCTGCCCGTCTCATCATGCGTCCGGACTAAGGGGTGAACCACACTCTGCTCAATCTGGGCTTTTCTTTTTTTGGTTAGGCCAACGAGTTTTCTTGAGCTGTGGCTAGATTGATAAACATGCTCGGCTTTCAGCCCCTCAATAATTTCACGTGTACCTTTATCAAGCGTTTCAAAAGCTCTTGCCATATTCACAAATTGGGTATCACCACCCGTCTTTGGCAGCACCTTTGCATGCAGGATGGTCGCCTTAGGAGGGTATTCGGCATTTGAGTGGTCAGTGTGATACCCCGCCCCTGGAATGTAACGGCGGCCGTCGTCATACTTATCCTGATTAGAAATGTAATGAATTTGCGGGCAGTCTTTTATCTGAAAGCGAGTGTTATGTTGGTGAAGAGGCTCACCAAACTGTTTTGCTGCGGCGAGCAATTGGTGAGGGTCGAGGTCTTGGTCACGAATAACCAAAACTGCACTATCTAACCATGCTCGATAAAGGCGGTCTCGTAATTCGGAAGAAAGTGGATGAAGTAAGCTGACACCAGTTACCTCAACACCGGTATGATCGGAGAGAAGTCTAAAGTTAATACTCATCTCTCACTCTCCTTTTACCTCTTTCTATTAAGAAATGACGTCATCAGCCGTTTTGGTTCATCAGTCCGATACGCTTCTACATACGCCTGAATTCCGGCACGAGCGCCGTCAGTAACTGACATTCGGTCCCAATCCATAATCAATCGCTTCTGAATTCTAACAGCCCTTGGCCCACATGCGAGCAGAGACTCAACCCAACTTTGAACTGCATCATCTAGATGCTCCGGCGCAACTAAACGGTTCAGAAAACCAATTCGAAAGGCCTCCTCAGCGTCAATATGATCGCCAGTCAGCACCAGCTCTGTCGCTTTGCCCCAGCCAATCAATCGAGGGAGGGCAGATGCTTCCATCCCTGAAGGTATTCCAAATCGGGTCTCGGGCATCCCAAACTTTGCTCCAATAACACCAACTCGCATGTCAGCACAGGCTGCAAGTTCAAAACCTGAACCAAAGCAGTAGCCGTTAATCCGGGCTATTACTGGAACAGGACATTGACGGACAGCATCACAAACGCGGTGCGTTTTAGTAGAAGAGGCTTCAGCTTGCTGTAAATTAAAGTCTTTCATTTCATCTAGGTTAGTGCCGCCGACGAAGCTGCGCATTCCGGAGCCAGTAATTATAACCGCACGCAGACTTTCATCATGCTTAATGGCTGCCATTCGTTCGATGAAGAGCTCTTTGCCCTTAAGACCAAGTGCATTTCGTTTTGTAGGGTTATTAAACGTTATTCGGGCAACGCGACCAGCATCCTTATAGTCATCAAAATCTATAAGCACTAAATCATCACTCATGCTTATTGCTCCTGAAGATAGGCACCCTGCGCCTTTAATGCCTGACGAATTTCAGGAACAGACAAATTCTTTGCTTCGATGCCCTTGTCAGCCGCTAGAGCAGCAGCAACGCCAGCAGCATGTCCCGTTAACCAACACTGCGGAATTTCCCTCATGAAGGTGTGGGTCTGCGCATCTGTTGAAATATGTCTACCTGCAACCAGAAGATTGTCAGAGTTTTTTGCCAATAGCGCGCCGTATGGAACGGATACGGTTGGTAAGTTAGGACTTAGACTGGGGCTAACACCAATTTCGTCAGGTAAAATTGTACCAGACCGGGTCTCTGACACTGTCATCCGATGCAGACCTACAAGTCGGCGAGAATGCCGTGCTCCGAGCTGCGGTGCTGTCAGCATAAGCCAAGCCTTCTCAAAACCAGGGGCGTTTGCTTTGTAAAAGTTTAGAAGAGCAACAATCGCCTCTCGAGATAAAAGCTCCAAGTGGGTCAAATCATCAATTTTCAGTACATCGAAGCCAGAAAACCTTGGCCCCATGAAGACAACAGTGTCATCACGCCAGCCCGCCATCGGTAGAATAAAGTGCTTCACCGCCTTACGCCCTGCGGCCATAAATTGCTTGAAGCCCTCTGTATCCCCGGTGCGAAAATCCATCCACCGATCAACATCAATGCCAGTTAACAGCGAAGCTGTATTTGCACAGTGATGGATGTTGTCCTTGTCGACATCACCCTCCGTCTCTTCACCGGTTTGCGCAAACATGTCTCCGTCGCCTGAAGCGTCAATAACAGTCTTTGCACGAATAGCCATCCGCCCCTGTTTTGATTCAACAATAGCTCCAGCTAATCTTCCATCTTCATTTAGCGGAGCCGTAACCCAAGTATGCAAAAGGACATCGACGCCAGCTTCCCTGATCATTGAGAGCTTTGCCAGTTTAAGCCATTCTGGATCAATCATTGGAGCCCAAGTGACAGTGCCATGATGCGCAGAGGCCCTGGGTGCCCATTCATTCACGGCAGACTCATCTCTACTTCCCAAAAGCGCCTTCGAAGGGCCTTTTATGGCATCTTTGGGGAGACGATCGAGAATTTCTTCGGCAATCCCTCGGATAACGAGTTTGCCGTCCCAATCAGACATTCTATCAATCCAGATTACGAGACCACCGGTGGCCAAACCACCTAAATGGTTGTACCGCTCAACTAGGATGACACGTGCACCAAGGCGAGCAGCAGAAACCGCCGCCGTTGTACCCGCTGGGCCGCCACCTACGACCAAGACATCGGTCTCGGCAAAGACAGGCAACTTTCGTTCCACCTCAGAGACATGACCTAGGCCAAACCGAGCCGGGCGAACAGCACCGTCGCCAGCCCCAAACATTCCCTTTTGTGCTTCTTGAGTTTCAAGATCTTCGGCCATCTGCTTCTCCATTCGGCTATAAGCTTCTATCGTGCTCTTCCAGCGCGCAAGCTATCTTGAGCATCTGCCTTTGAACGCGTTAGCATCGCAAATAGTCGGAATAGAGGAAAATACTTTGGCAAAATTCCCCAAGCGCGACGCTCTTCGCGTTCACTTCGCTCACCCAGCTTATCAACTTGCAGACCGCTTCGCATTGCGAAATACAGGTATCGAGCATTTCCAGACATTTAACCTCCAGGATACGCAGGAGCGGATTAAAGAAGGAGACGTATTCGTTTGCTCAGGGTTTTGGCAAAACGATTACTTGGAGACAGCCCCAAACATCCGTTTTGTCCAAGTATGTGCGGTTGGCTTTGACCAATTTGACCAGGCCGCTATGGCAAATAAAGGAGTCAAATTAGCAAATGGCGCTGGCGTGAACGCGAATGCCGTCAGCGATCACGCTTTTGCGTTGATACTTGGCTTAACTCGCAAAATTCACGAATCTCGAGACAATCAAGCAAGAGCGTTCTGGCGAGGTATGATCAGTGATATGAACGCGCGTGAAGAAGAACTGCCAGGCAAAACATTACTAATCTACGGAACGGGCGCTATTGGCGGCCGGATTGCCTCGCTAGCGAAGGCGTTCGGTATGTCTACTATCGGGGTAAGACGTGATGCAGCCAAGAATGTAGTCGACGTTGACGAGATGCATGCAAGTGAAAACTTCATAAGTCTTTTACCTAGGGCAGACATTGTCGTTCTTGCCTGCCCATTAAATGATGCGACGAGAGGCCTTATGAATGCAGAGGCTTTCGCCGCAATGAAGAACTCGGCGTATTTTGTAAATGTCGCGCGTGGTGGTTGTATGATTGAAGCAGATCTCGTTGCGGCTATCCGCTCTGGCCAGATTGCGGGAGCTGGCATTGATGTAACAGATCCAGAGCCATTACCGGAAAAATCAGAGCTTTGGGGGCTTAGTGAAGTAATCCTCACCTCACACACCGGTGGGGAAACTAGAGCATATGAAGATAATGTCGTTGATGTGCTGATTGAAAATCTCAATCGGCTTCTCGATGGGCGCGAAGATCTGAAAAACCAGATTGTCTGAATTAATATTGTGCGACGCCGCCAATTTCTGAAAGTTAATTCAGAGATCTTTTAAAACTCCGGCTGCCTCCGCCTCACTCAGACTATTCACACCAATTTGAGTTAGGCGGTAAATACCCCTATCAACCCGTTCAAACCAGCCATAATGATTGGCACGAAGGATAGTACCAGCTCTATTGATACCAGTTTTATCGCGAATATCTGCCAAGCTATTAGGACCTGAGGCAATCGTCCTAGCTAGCCTCAAAGCATCCTGTCTGTAGGCAGTTACTCGCTTAGCTCCTGATGTGCCACCAATATTTGGGTCACCTACACGACGCTCAAATTCAGCTATTAGCTTAGCTGCCTCAGCATTGCGCCTACGTGGTTTATGAGAGCCGGGATCCGAGGGATCTACCAAAGCTTTAACAGCACCTGAACGTGGATCAACCGCCAACAAGCCCAGACCTAGGCGACTACAAAGGTTAAGAATATTGCGCCTATTTTTATTATTTGCAGCGGCAGGTTTAATTGGTGCCACCACGTAAACGCTATTAAAAGCTCGCTGGCGGGTAATACCTTGGTAGACGAGATCCAAAGAAAAACGCAGCTTTAATTCGATTGCTACGGGCGGCTCTTTTCCACGCACAGCAACGGCATCACAGTACCCTACTTCTGCTTTGACCAAGTAGCCTTGCCGTTCTAGGTAGCTTTTTACGATCGGATATAGATCAGCCTCACGCAACCTGCGCAGCCCTCTAGCTTTCCTGAGGCAGAAACACACCTTTCCCAGTTTTCTGCTGGTCGAAAAGCTTATACGCCTCGTCCGCCTGCTCTAATTTCCATTTGTCAGAAAACAAGCCATCGACATCTATCTTCCGGTCAGAAACGAAACGTGCACAGTCTGCCTGGCCCATCTTTGAAAATGTCCAGTGCCCCATTAACGTAACTTGCCGCCGAATTAAATCAGGAGAGACTTCAAGCATTACGTCGCCACCTTCGCCAACGAAGCAAGCTGCACCCCAAGCACGGACCACCTGCACAGCAGCTCTTCGAGCATCTGACGATGAAGAAGCATCAAGTGTTTTGTGAGCACCTTCGCCATGCGTCAGATCCTTGATTGCCGATACAATATCGCCATCTGAAGGATCCAAAGCTACATCGGCTCCCATTTCTATCGCCATCTGTCGACGCTCTGGTGATATATCTACGGCTATGACCCGAGCTCCCATGGCAGCACCAAGCTGAGTGGCCGAGAGACCAACTGGTCCCTGACCAAAAACCGCTAAAGTTTCATCACCCTCCAACCGAAGGCGCTTCAACGCGCCATAAGCTGTTCCAGTTCCGCATGAAATAGCTGCACCAGCTTCGAAGGAGAGATTGTCAGGTAAGCCAACGAGTGTATGTGCTGGGACACGCATGTATTTTGCATGGGCACCATGCCCGACGGAACCAAACACGATCGCACCATCAACGCACATCTGGGACCATCCACCTTGACAGTGCCTACACACACCGCAGCCGTCATAGTGGTGATCCATGACACGATCGCCAACCCGAGCTTCTTTCTCGGAAACCGCAGAGCCAACCTCAACAACCACTCCGCAAGGCTCATGGCCTGCGATCATCGGAGTTGATGATCTTTTTATTCCACCCCGAACAACACCCGGTTCGAATTTTGGCCGGTAAGCTTTTAAATCTGTACCGCACATTCCAGAGGCTCTAATTTCCAGGATCACATCACGTGGTCCTGGAGTTGGGTCCGGAAAATCGCGAAGTTCCACCTGACGTTCACCTAGAAATACGACACCTTTCATCTCTGATCTCCTCAGGCTTCTGGGCGAACGCCAAAAATTGCTTCGAAGCGGTCTTGGAACTTCGGCCAGACTTCTGGGTTCAGCAAGCGTGGTGGCTTTTTACCATTGCGAACTTCAACCAACTGTTCTGCAGCAATCTTTGCAATATTGCTGCGGCTTTCCTTGGTGATGCCCGCCGTATGTGGGGACACAACAACATTTTCTAATTTAAGTAGCTCGTGATCGGTTGGTGGTGGCTCAATGTCAAAAACATCGATACCAGCTCCGTAAAGTTTGCCTGATTTCAGTGCCTCAACCAGAGCATCTTCAACGTGGATATAGCCACGCGCCGTTGCCACGTATATGGCGCCATCTTTCATAGCGTCGAACACTGACTTATCTACCATCCCTCTCGTTGTTGGGATCAAAGGGCAGTTCAATGATACAAAGTCAGCCTGTGCTACCATTTCATGAAGGCTATCGAATTTCTCTGCACCTTTAGCCGCGATTTCCTCTTTTGAAAGTAAGGGGTCGTAGGCAACAATTCGGCAATTAAAAAGACCCTTACAAAGTTCGGCTAAACGACCACCGACATGCCCAATTCCTATAATTCCAACCGTCTTATCCTTAAGTTCAACACCCTTAAAAACATCGCGCTCTTTTATACCGCCCCGACGCACTGCTTTGTCTGCTGGCATGATCCGCTTTGCTACTGTTAGCATCATGGCGAGAGCATGTTCAGCTACGCCCTCCTTATTGCCCCCAGCCTGGTTAACGACCGCAACACCGGCAGCTGTTGCTGCCTCAAGATCACACACGTCGTATCCAGCGCCATAAGTGGACAGCATCAAGATATTTGGACAACGATCAAATAATCCTTTCTCACCCCAAAATTGCCGAGGCAACTCATCCTTAGCGGAGCTGATTGAATAAACGTGGGTCTGATTCAATGCCTCAAACAAAGCATCCTCAGGGTCTGTTAAATGCTTCCTTTCAATGACAAAGCCGCCATCATTATCGAGAACATCAAGGAAAGACTGTTCCATAGGACGAGTAAAATATAGAACACGCATGGCGTTCGTGGCGGCATCTGTCATCTTAATTTATTCCTTAAATTTGGCCTTAGCGCGCTTATGGCTGGGTCTACCCAAAAGCTCGAAACCAAGAATGCAAAAATTGGTGAAAAAGAACCAGGGGTAAATTTAATTGTTACTGATATAGATACAGTCTAGAAACTATCGAATAGCTAATCGCATGATAAAAAATTTTAAAATCATCACTTCCAAATAACCCTCATCCCTTGCGGAAGACAGCAGATCGGCCTATCACGCGCGCCTTACCTAGTAATTCAAAAGTCAGGACCCAATCATTATGGGCTATAAGGTCGCCGTCGCTGGTGCTACAGGTGCCGTAGGGCATACCATCCTCGAATGCTTGGATGAAATCGATTTTCCCATCGATGAAATCGTAGCTTTGGCTTCCTCCGCATCGCAAGGCAAAGACGTATCGTTTGGCGAGCGCGGAACTCTAAAAGTCAAAGACCTGGCAACATTTGATTTTGAAGGCTTCGACATTGCCCTCTTTTCTCCAGGTGGGGCAGTTTCTGCGATCCACGCACCGCGCGCTGCTGAGGCTGGCTGTGTTGTAATTGACAACACAAGTCACTTTCGGATGGACCCAGACGTGCCATTAATTGTGCCTGAAGTGAACCGGTATGCACTTGAAGGTTTCCGTCAGCGAAACATCATTGCAAATCCTAACTGCTCAACAATACAGATGGTGGCTGCACTAAAACCCCTGAACGATATTGCACGAATCAAACGTGTGGTTGTTGCCACTTACCAATCTGTATCTGGCGCTGGTCAGAAGGGCATGAACGAGCTCTACAATCAAACCAAGAGTGTTTATCAACTGGAGGAGCAAGATCCCAAAACATTTCCGGTTCCAATAGCCTTCAACATCATTCCGCACATCGGCTCTTTCCTTCCTAATGGTTTTACCCAGGAGGAACAGAAAATGATTGATGAGACTAAGAAAATTTTGAGCCCTGAAATCGAAGTTGTTGCCACCTGCGCGCGTGTACCAGTATTCGTAAGCCACTCTGAAGCGATAACTGTTGAATTTGACGAACCTATTGATGTTGAGCAAGCAGTGGAAGCTTGGCATGAAACCGATGGAATTCTCTTGTTGGATCGGCCAGAAGACGCCGGCTATGCCACGCCTAAGGATGCTGCTGGCGACAACGCTGTGTTTGTCTCAAGAGTTCGCCAAGATCCGTCAGTGCCATACGGCCTAACATTCTGGTGTGTCTCTGATAACCTCCGAAAAGGTGCAGCTTGGAACGCCGTACAAATTGCGCAGGCTCTTGCCGAAGACTATTTGTAACAGTCAGAAAATACTCAAAATAGTTACCTGTTAAGCAGTAGCCGCCGAAACCGCCAAAGCAGCTTCAGCACCCGACCCTAGAATTTCTGTTAGGGCAATGGCAGGAGGTAGCAGGCGCGCAACAAAAAACCGTGCAACGGCGATACGAGCTTCCGCAAAGGAAGCATCACCTCCTGCCCAGGTCTTAACTGAAGTCGCTCCTTTGGTTAACAACCAAGCTGACACCACTCGACCCGTGAGTTCCAAATAATCAACAGCTGCTGCTGACGCTGCTGCAGGATTAGCTCCAAACCTTTGAAGCTGCGATTTGCTGGCAGCTTCCAAAGCATCCACACCTACGCCCACGCCAGATGCAAGATCATTAAATCCTGCGGCCGCCGATATCTCTAAATCATTGCGCATGAGGTCAATCAGCTCGGCCATTGCCTCGCCTCCGTCCCGCACCAACTTTCGACCCAGCAGATCCATGGCTTGAATGCCATTGGTACCCTCGTAAATTGGCGCAATACGACTGTCGCGGAGAATTTGTGCCGCGCCCGTGTCCTCAATAAACCCCATACCCCCATGCACTTGGACATTTGTCGACGCTACTTCGACCCCTCTGTCCGTGCAGTATGCCTTCACCACTGGAATAAGAAGATCAAGAAGCCGCTGCGACTTAGCACGCACTAACGCGTCCGGTGCTCGTCGTGATTCATCTAAACGAGCTGCGACCCAGTAACAAAGAGCCCGCATTGCTTCAGTTTCAGCTCGCATAGTTGCTAGCATTCTTTTTACGTCTGGATGACGAGATATAGGTGCATTCTCCTCTCCAGTTTCAGGGTCTCTACCCTGCCGTCGCTCAGCAGCAAAAGCTGTGGCCTGTTGCAGGGCTCGTTCCGCCACGGAGAGCCCCTGTAAACCAACACCAAGCCGAGCATTGTTCATCATGGTGAACATAGCCTGAATGCCGCCGTTTTCCTCACCCACTAGCCAGCCAATTGCGCCATCACCATCGCCATACGACATCACACAAGTTGGGCTGCCGTGGATGCCCATCTTGTGTTCCAAAGATACGGGCCTCAAATCATTACGATCGCCTAGAGTGCCATCCTCATTAACTAAATATTTGGGCACCACGAACAGAGAGACGCCGCGAATACCTGCAGGGGCGCCTTCAATGCGGGCAAGAACCATATGCACAATATTGTCGGTTAAATCATGGTCACCATAAGAAATGTATATTTTCTGTCCATGGATGCGGAACTTCTCCCCATCTCTTACTGCCTTTGTACGAAGCGCACCTACATCTGATCCAGCCTGAGGTTCGGTGAGATTCATGGTTCCAGTCCACTCACCCGAGACCATTTTCTCTAGATATTTTTCCTTCTGCTCACTAGTTCCATGGGCCTCAAGAAGATCTATGGCACCCTGGGTGAGCAGAGGCCCGAGGGTGAAAGAAAGGCAGGCCGATCCAAACAATTCGTTCAGGGCTGTGGTAGCTGCCCAAGGCAATCCCCCGCCACCAATTTCTGGATCAAAGGCAGGTCCGTTCCAGCCACCTTCAACGTATTGCTTGTAAGCATCGCGCCACCCTGGAGAAGTCCGCACGACGCCATTTTCTATTTTTGGTGGTTGAGTATCCCCTATTCTTTGAAGAGGTACGAGAACACTTTCAGCTAGCTTGTTAGCTTCGTCTAGGGCTGCACAGATTAGGTCCGGTTGGGCATCTTCCAAGCCAGGTAGTTTGGCCAAATCGGCAAGACCGGCTACTGCCTCCAAGGTAAATTGGATTTCTTTTAAAGGAGCTGAATATCCGGTCATTAACATTCTCCCTGGAAGAGCGATTCATAGCGAACCTGAAGCAAAGGGCAGTCGAAGATTGTGTTTTAACCACATCAAACCGAGAGCCGCCAACTGTTATTGAACTCAGGTTTTAGACAGGATGAATTCAAAAACAACGTGGCACTTTGTAAATCAATTGAATATTTGCGCAGATTCTCGGTTTTCTCTCTGACGCCACGACAAATTAGTTCGGTTTCAAGCTCTAATTTAATTTAAGCTTGAGCTCCTGCAGCAAAGTCGCAACCTTCAATCGAATTCCATGGTTGGTCTCTTGTTCCAGGTAAATTTCCAACTGACGGGTGGCTTCAGATATATTTTCGAGGCGAAGATGAATCATACCGATTTCATGCCTCAGCTCTTTAACCCCGGGAGCAAGCGCAAGCATTCCCTCCACCGTCATCAATGCTCCCGGCAAATCACCAATCCGCAGCCGGCGGAGTTTAATGTTATTTTGGAGGCGGAGCAGGACATCTCTATCATCTACTGGTTGGTAACACGCAGCAGTCAGTTCTGCCTGTTCACCTTGGATCCTTTTTAAAATAGCACGCATATCCGCAGCAGAGAGAGAGCGCCCTCCTCCGAATGGGTCAATCGGCAAACGGTCGGAACCCAAATTCAGACTGACCAGGAAGTGTCCAGGAAAAGCAAGGCCTTGCATTTCCCAACCAAGTCGATAGCAAACACTCAAGTGAAGAATGCCGAGTGCAACGGGCAAACCTCTGCGCCTGTCGATCACTCGGACAAGGTCAGCATTCTGCAGATCATCATAGGTCGCGCTGTCACCTTCATAACCAAACTCTTTATGAATACTTGCTCGCAAAGCCTCAGCATGTGCCTCCGCATCATCCCCAACAAGTAAGCGCTTTGCCCCAAATGCCAATTGGTCAAGATGCGCTAAGTAACTATCGAAGGCCAAACCAGGCCTCTCCCGGGCAGCAAACGCAAGGGCTGCGAGGCCTGGGTCAAAGCGAGAAATCTGCCGGTTACCAATCTCAGCCAAGTAGGCCAGGGGATCATCACCCCAAGGCGCATCCGCCATGATCCACTCCTGTAGCCTAGCTGGATACTTAATCCACTAAATTGTCTCTTAAATTGGGCCGAATTTCAGCCTGTGACAACACCTGAATCAGGGTGCAGTAGCCTCTAAAGTTCCTTTAATTTTTGGTTTTAAGGGCAAGGGCTCGTGTGTAGAGCTGGCTCCTCGGCAAGCCTAATTCATCAGCAGCTGCTTTCGCCGCATCTTTTACAGAT
>Ga0222714_10003614_pt1 | contig 15590 bp, 10 predicted proteins | sample C33_3DmetaG_FD_165048 | JGI IMG/M metagenome (GOLD analysis project Ga0222714, IMG submission 165048) | Estuarine water microbial communities from San Francisco Bay, California, United States - C33_3D | ecosystem: Environmental > Aquatic > Marine > Unclassified | place: USA: California...
GATAGCTCCAGATGTCGCGCACGACGGCGGTATCGACGACGTTGTGCGCGTCATGTCGAATCAAGACGACGGCAACGCCGGCGCCGCCGATGAGAGCTGGAGCGCAAACGCTCTCGCGTGTTTTCGCCGTGATTTGACGCGAACGCGAGAGGCTTGCGTGCAAGGCACTGCGCGACTCGAACGCGCCGGCGTGACTGTCGCGCGAAGCGTCGAAAGCCGCGTCGCCGTCGCGCTCGGGACCTTGCAATTCGTGGGCGTGGGATTCGATCGACCTACGGCGATGCGCATGCGCGCCGATGCCTCGGAGCGATTGGATGCGCTGAAACAACGCGCGCGCGCGGCAATCGGGATGGATATTAACTTGTCCAGCGCCCGGCAGGTGGGCGATGTCTTATATGACACGCTCAAACTTCCGTTACCGAGCGCGACGGCTTCGAAGGGAGTGAAAACGAATCATCGAACGACTAAGGATGACGTTCTCGCAAGTTTAGCTGAGAAGGGACACGAATTTCCTAAAATTATCCTCGAGCATCGAAGTACGCTCAAGGAGCGCGCGATGTGCGACGGGTACGCACGTTTCGCGAATGATGGGCGCATTCACACCGAATGGAACAACACGAAAACCGCCACGGGACGATTATCGTCATCCAATCCAAACATTCAACAAGTGTCGAACGCGAGCAAGGGGGTGAAATTACGCGAAGCGTTTGTGCCTCGCACCGGGCGGGTGTTCCTCGCCGCGGATTACAGTCAAATTGAGCTTCGATGTTTAGCACACGTTTGCGGAGACGCGCGTTTGATTTCTTTACTCAATCGCGCGAGCGATTGCGGTGGCGACGTCTTCGTGGCGATATGGAACGCCGGCAAAGGTTACCCGCTCGATGCGCCGTGCGACAAACACACCAGAGACCTCGCCAAACGTACGGCCTACGCCATTGTATACGGGCAGCACGTCAACGGATTGGCTGAGAAGCTCAACATTCCGCGCGAGCAAGCCAATGAGTACTTTGTGGCGTTCCACCAGGCATTTCCGGCGGTGAAACAATGGATTAACGCCACGGTTCGTCGCGCTGAACAACAAGGCGCCGTCGTACTTCCCATGTCTGGTCGACACCGTGCGCTTCCAAACATCAACTCCCCGCAGTTTGGTGAGCGCGCAGAGGCGCAGCGTCAAGCGGTGAATTCAGTCATTCAAGGCACTGCGGCGGATATGATGAAATGCTGCATGCTACGCTGGGCGTCTGCGATTGGCGCTGGAGCGTTTTCGAGCGATATTGAGCCTGGATCAATTGACGGTTCACGCGTACAACTCGTGGCGCAAATACACGATGAGCTATTATTTGAAGTGGATGAGGATTACGTCGATGTCGTCGCCGCGGCAGTGCGCGCGTGTATGGAACGAGCGATGACGCTCGCGGTGCCGACGCCGATTAAACTGTCCGTCGGCCGAAACTGGGGCTCCATGCGAGACATCAACGACGCGTAACGGCGCTTAGTTTTCAGTAGCGCATATCATAGGTACGTAGAAGAAACACCACCGGTAGAACCGTTGTATTATTACAGTATTGGTAGATGATTATTTATTACACGCGTCAAAAATCAAAGTACTGAGACGAAGCGTTGGCGACATCAACTGGCTTGTTCATCTTCTCCAATTTCTCTTGCGTAGTCAAGCCTTGCACGCCCACTAACGCCGCACGAAGCACGTTATCCGTACACGGATCCTCAATCGAACACGTCGGTTCGACTTTCTCCCCTTTCGCCGCCGTCGCCAAACGCGCGGCGAGATTCTCGCTTTGCTTTTGCGCGTACTCGCGTCGGTCGTTATTACAGTCAAACATATTCGCGCATTTCCACGACGCCGCCTCATCGCGCGAGCGCATGTACTCCGTCACTGACTTATCCACGACAACCATATCAATCGCGTGCGCGCGCGGCGTCGCCAACGACATCATCGTCGTCAACGCCACGGATATCGCCACCGATGATATCGCCACCGCATCGGATTGATGATGATCTCTATCCGCGCGCACGACGACGCGCGAACGCGAACGCGACGCCGCCGCGCGGCGACGCGCATCGCCACCATTCGTCACACCCCGCATCGCCATCGCCGTCGTCATCGTCACCGCCATCGCTGAATAATGACGCGTGCAAGCGCGTGAATGCCGCGCGCGCGCGACATGCCGCGCGTAAGATACGATTCGACACCCCGCGTGCGCGCGACGCCGATGCGTCCGCGCGCGCGCGAGCACGCGCCGATGCGACCGCGCGCGCGAATGCATGAAATTATCGCGCACGCGAAAACGCGCGTCGACCGCGCCGTGGACCGTCGCCGCGCGCGCGAACGCGCCGGTTGTACATCCATGCGCATCACCAATCGCATCGACAGCTCCGAGAGACATTTGAATCAACACCTGAACGCCATTCCTCGCCGCGATATTCATGATTCCCGTCGCGCGCGCGCTCGATGCGTACACCACGGCGTTGAACGCATCGCTCGATGAGCTCGGGCAGTTGCTGTGTTGTCCGGTGTGTTTGTGTTTGCCGACGTCGCCCGTGGCGTTGAAGTGTAATCATTACATGTGTCGCGCGTGCTTGGATGGCGTGTTTAAATCAGCGTCGACGGCGAACGGCGTGCGGTGTCCGACGTGTCGAGCGAAGATATCAAAACGGGAAGTGCGTGAGGATGCGCGGTTTACATCCATGGTTCGCGCGTATCAGGGCGTGATTGCGTGCGCGATGGGGGCGAAAGGGGATGACGAGGGCGACGTGCCGTTTGCGTCGCAAGTGCCGCGAGACGAGTTGGCGAAACGTGGAATCAAGGCGAAGCGGTCGCGGGTGAGCATGGGGGTGGTGAAGGAAATACGTGCAAAGATGCCACGAATTGCCGGTGATTGTGGTCGTGGTGACGGGGATGGTGATGAAAATAAGGATCGAAAAGCAAACAAGGCGCGCGGAAAGGAGGCGCGCGCAACCGCGGGCGAGGCGTCGACGTCGATGGCGCCGCCTGCGTCTCGAGTGACGACAGTGGACGGCGTGCGTGCGGCGCAGGCGATGGTGAAGGATGTTGTTATTGCGGGTGTGAAAAATTTATCTGGTGCGATGGGCGTTGTGGGCGATGAGTGCGCGTTTTGCAAGCGTGGCGCAGAAATCGGCGAACGCGTCACGGCTTTCGTCGAACGCGCGGGGCGCGCGAAGCCGAAGACTACAATGGCGCATGAGACGTGTGCGTTATGGGCCCCGCTCACGACTGAAAGTAATGGCGAGCTCGCAAACGTTGCTAAGGAAGCCGCGCGCTCGTTGAAATTGAAGTGCACGTTTTGTAAGAAAGGCGGCGCGCCGAGCGGGTGCTCAAATCCAAAGTGTCGTAAATCTTATCACATTTGGTGCGCGTTCGCGGATGAAGGCGTGACGTTTAACGAGGCTGGATATTCGTTGACGTGCGCAAAGCATTCGGAAGGCTTGGTGTTGCGTGATCCCATGCTGGCGTTGGCAGACGCTGCAGAAGACCGTCGTCGTTACGCCGCGTTTCAAGCGCCCACGACGTCCACGGCGACTGAGAGCAGCTACGAACTCATCGATACTTCTCGCTTGGCGCCGCGATTTTACATCACCGGTTCGTTTCTCAACGAAAATGAAAAGAAGCTATTGAGAAATTTCTGCGAAAAGCACAATTGCGAGCACGAACCCATCGTCACCGAGCGCACCACGCACGTCGTTTTGTCAAAAGTCGACGATAAAAAGTGCTGCGCAAAGAAGGGTGAAAAGTACTATCAAGGTATTCTTCACGGGGCTTGGATCGTCTCCACGTCGTGGCTTCGAGCGGGCATGAACGAATCTGAACCCGCGCCCGAGAGCGAGTTCGAGGTGCAAATCGACAAGCAAGGTTTCGTCGGCGGGCCGATGCGCGGTCGGATGCGACGAGGAATCAATGGGCCACTCTTTGCGAACACGCACTTTGTGTTTGCTGGACACGTACCAGACGTCAAGCGATTCGAAGTCACCATGGCGTTTGTCCGTACCGGAGGTGCGCGGGTGTCTCAAGTGTCGGAATCTGATCTCGTCGCCCGACGCGTGGCGTTTGATATCGCTCCTGGATCAAAAATTATCCTCCACGTTGAAGAACAAGGCGAACGACGCTACGTTGAACATTACATTCCGTACGCGAAAGTCATCGGCGCGCACGCCATCGTGCACGACCCATTCGTGTCCGATTGCATCTCTCAATTCAAATTCTCAGAAGTCCTCGAAGCGCATCGCATTGAAACATTGGAGTTGAGATACGCCGCCGACCCGGACTCGCAGTCGTTTCCATCTTCGCCGGCGCCGTACGTGGCTTGAAACAAAATTCATCCATGACACACATGCATTCATCTGTACGATACGCACATATATATACACTATTCTGACGATTGTTTAATACATCATTCTTTGCTAAGTTGAAAGTTTTTTGCCTAAACGCCGGTATCCATCACTCAAACGGGTAGCTGCTGCGCCTTGCCTAGTATGGTGGTCACGACGTACTTAATCCCAGGAAGTTGCAACACCGCGCCCACGCCCGGGACGCGTTTGAGAAATATCAACACCGTGGGAAAGAACCCTGAAAATAACGCAATAAACCCATACCCCTCGACGCACAACCCAAAGAACGGCCACCCATACAGCACCAACGCCAACCCAAACAGAAAACAAAACGCCCCGCGCTGGTTCCTGGGCTTCACGAAAAACTTCACCGTCTGCCTCGGGCCGATGGTCGTCGTCACCCCGGACAAGAACATCAAGTTCCCCATCGCCAACAGGCCGCGGTCGAAGAAAAACATCACCCCTAACGCGGTGAACGCGCACCCAAACGTCGTGAGACCGATGCCAATCTCTGCGTGATGCGCGCGCAGTCCATCCGTCAGTCACTCAGTCACTCATGAAGTTGTCACGGCGACGGCACGCGCATCACGAGCGCACGCGAGCGCCGAGGTTTAAACGCACGCGTAACGCGCGCACAACGTACTCTTTCGGTCATCCATCGTCCCCGGCTCCGGCGCGCGCACGACGCGCACACTGCCGAGACCTCGGCACGCGACGTCAACGGATACAGCGTGTGTGCGCCACCAATGTATGCACGCGTCGACGGATGACGCGGACACCACGGAGTTCCGGAACGGCGTCAGAACGACGACGACGAGGACGAGGGAACATGAGCTACGACGGTGGATTGAGCCGCGCGGATGATAAAGGAGCCCCTACGTTCGAGGAGATTGGACAAAGAGTCGAAGATGCCGCCAATGCGGTGGCAAAGTTTGTGCAATTTGGGAAAAATCCAGAAATTCTGTTGCGCATCCGTAAGCAGTTCAACATAAAGATCCCGATCGTGCCGGATGTGTGCATCACGGCTGGGACAGATGTGCCACTGATGAAACGTGCGACGGACTCTCCGTTTGGTGCGGAGATTGGGCGTTATAAGCCAAATTTGCAGTGGAAGGTGACGGATTCGTGGTTTCAAGGAGACCTGAACCTTGACACGAGACAACACACGGTGTATTATGAAAAGATGTTTGATTTGGATGCGGTGCAGTTGAAGGTGTCGGCGAATTATGACTACAAGGATTATGAACCCTATATTGGGTTTCAATTCATCACCTCTCAGGGCGTCACGTCGCCATCGACGGAGAATGGCTTTTCCATCAAGAAGAAAGTCGAAATCAAGGACAGCGCGCACTTAAAGCTCGAAGCCGACATCGAGGCATCATTGAAGCTCGGTGCGACGAGAATGGGAGGGAAAAAGAAACTTGAAACCGCGCCTGCGACGGTGGATGTGCAAGTTGTCACTCTTGACCTGCTTCTCCGATAGAAGAGCCCTCATTCGCGCTCTCTCGCGAATTCGTGAGAATCGACGTCGCTCGGTTCGGGTAATATCTCATTGTAATGATAAACACGTCATCATGATAAATACGCATCATTTATTACAACTCACAACGTCATCAGAGTCGGGCGAAATCAGGATAAAGTCGCGTAGAATTCCTTCTTGAAGATGTTTTCGTCTGGGAACGCCTTCGCTATGGCCGTCATTTGATGCTTCTCCATAAACTTTGGAAATTGAACATGGAACGTTATGACCAAGTTACCAAACTTTTTGAATTGATTATACTTTGGCAACCCTTCATTCTTAATAGTCAGGACATGATTCGGAACTGTGACTTTGTCACGCTCAATCCTCACTTTGTGCCCATCGTAGTGCGTGAACACCTTTGAAAAGCCATTTAACGCCTCGACCAAGGTGATATCCATCGTCATGTGCAAGTCATTGCCCACGCGCTTAATATTACGCTTCTTATCTTCTTGCGTTCGAACGACAAACTGTAAATCGCCTGGATCACCATCAATCAAAGCGTCGCCTTCTTCAAAGAATAAAATTTCATGCCCGTCGGGCGCGCCCGCCTCGACTTCGACGAATAAATCAATCTTCTCCCGAACCAATTTGACGTTCGGGCAATCCTCACATTGTTGTTCGGTGTATTGCTGATACATACCTGGACCCACTTGTCTGGTGACCAACTTTTGTCGGCAGTTACACTTTCTCGTCCCTCGAGCGGCTTTCGTCACGAGTTTATCTCTCGACACGCGCGTGCGCTTTCCGAGATAAATATCCTCCACCGTACACGACATATCCACTCGAATCGTCTGCCCTTTAGGAGTCTCTGGTTCTTGATGTCCACCACCACCACCAAACCCACCAAACCCACCAAAGAACTGGCTAAATATGTCACCGGCGCCGCCGCCGTGACCGCCCTGTTGTTCGTGTTGCTTCAACCCATCCTCGCCGTAGCGATCATAAATCTTACGCTTCTCGTCGTTACTCAACACCTCGTACGCGTTACCAATTTCAGAGAACTTCGACGCCGCGGCTTCATCCCCTGGGTTCTTATCCGGATGGTACTTCAACGCCAACTTACGGTACGCGCGTTTGATCTGATCGCTCGATGACGAGCGCTGCACGCCGAGCGCGGCGTAGTAATCTCCCGACGACCCGGCGCTCGCGACGTGTAAGACGAACGCAACGACGAGGACGATGGATGCTACGAGTCGTCTCGCAAACGACGCGTGCGCGTGCGCGTGACGACGACTGCGCATGATGGGAGCGAGTCGCACAATGAAACAAGATGACGTTCGGGACACCGCGCGTTTGGCGGCCGCCGTAGCGCCCAGACGCGAATGATATACATGCTGGCGTATATGTTACAATATGAATGTGAATATGGCTATGGTGTAGTGATAGTGGTGCTGGTGCTGGTGTCGACGCGAACGCTCGCCAACGCCGCGCGCTCGCGGACGCGCGCGGTTTTGGGGTCGGCGTGCGCGCGCTCGAATGGAATCAAGTATCCCTTCAACACGCGCTCGCCCAATGGCTTGGCGAGCTTTTCATAGTTGTGTCTGAGTAAGTTTTTGGCGCGTCTGAAATCGCGCACCCATGCGTCGGCGTTGAGGGAGATTTGGCGCGTCTGGTGCGGGTGGCGCTCTGCCCACGCGAGCTTTTCTTCCAAATCTGACGCGTCCTCTCGAATCGGAACGTAGTGCACCCATGGAAGCAAAGAGTCAAAGTATGAATCTTTCATGATGGTTTCATGGTGAAACAACACGCCTGGCATGGAGAGTTTTGGAATGACGCCCGACCACGTGGTACCGCCGCCGCCACCGAGATCCAAGTGATACTTGTACCTGCCAAATTCAACCTCGCCGAGGTGTTTGTCGGCGTCGACGCCGAGGTGTTTTCCTAGCGCCGAGCGTTCTTCAGCGTTCGGGGCGCTCGTGCCACCCCAGTTGAAGAAACGTGCGTCGAATTTACTCGGTTTGAGTTTGGACATGAGCACCGCGCGAAGACGAGGACCAATGTCAGGCGATTTGACGTACGACTCCATCGCTTGCGTCTTGTTTGAGCTCGCCGCAATGTCGCGCAGCGCTTCGAGGGCGTTGCCCTTGAAACCTTCGTAATTTTTGCTCAAGAAGACGTAATCTGAGCCACGCCAGACGACACGTGGAATAAGATTATCCCATGCGTACTCGCGCTCGTCGTCCACGGCGTCGATGGAGAATAACCCGTGATATCGACAGGCGGCGCGCGACGGAGCGTCGGGATTGTCGCAGTCGGCGGCTTCCGAGTATTTGAACTCCGGATAACTCAAAAAGTCACAATCGGGCTCGTCGCTGAGAAACCTTTTCGCCTTTAATGCGCGTCCGAAACACTTCTCTAAAACGCTCAACGTCGAAGGCACGAGCGGCGGTAAAAGCTTTGCATCCTTTGGCGCGCTACCAAACGCAAAAATCGGCGCCCAACGCTCGAAATCGCAGTGCTCGAGCGCGTAACGTTGTTGCAAGCACGGCGAACTCGGCGCATCGCTCACCTCGAACACAACCTCGAACGGCTCAAAAGTACCATTCCTACCACGCAACCTCGAAGGAAAATAGCGCTCAATCGTGCTCGCCACCAATCCCGCCGCGCGCGTCACTCTGTGCGGCGAATGTAACCGGCGCGCCCCTCGCGCCTTTTGCCGCTCTTCTTGTCTAATCTCACTCGCACTCCTACGCTCCTCCGCATCGTCATCGCCGTCGTCATCATCGCGATCATCCTCGCCCTCATCATCGTCGTCATTATCGCTCGAACCCCGACCGAAACGACCGCGCGCGTCGCGAAACGTTCGCCCATCCAACACCCACGTCACGCCCGCGCGCTCGTCGTCTCCGTCCTCCTTCTCGTCTACATCGTCGTCATCGCTCCGATCGCGCGCCACGCACGAAAGCACGTGTAAATCCCCGTCGTACTGCGTCAGCGTCGTCTGCACCGCGCTCGACGTCGTCGACATCCAAGGCTGTTTTAAGAACCCACCACCCAACGCCGACGTAACACCATGGGATGCTCCAGAACCTGCGCGACTCGCGACGACGACGACGACGACGCACGCGACGACGACGCACGCGCGTGGGATCGACCACCATCGCGCGCGTCGCATCGCGTCGCCATCGACGTCGAGCAATCGCGCGCGCTCGCCCATCGTCACTCGCCGTTGCGCCGCGCACTGCCGACGATCGCTGCGACATCGTTTCGTTTTTGTATGTGTCTCCGGGGTGAAATGAATACGTAAAGATAACTTACAACTTGCGTTTCTTCGACGGCTGCGCCTCGTCCGATGGCGTAGATTTGTTTTGACTAGGTTTTGCGGTGCCGTTGGCGAGCTTGTGGGCGTCGTAGGCGGCGGCGATTTTATCGACGCACGCCTTGCTCGCCGACGCGTGGTCGACGACGGGCGCGGGGTAGTCGACGCCGACGACGCATCCAGCCTTGCGTTGGACGTCGAGAGGCGCGGTCCAGGGTTCGTAAATGTACTTGCTGGGCATGTTTTTGAGCACGGGTAAGTAGTGCTTGACATAGTCGCCATCTTTGTCGTATTTTTTGGCGAATGAATGCGGGCCGTAGACGCGAAAGTATTGGTAAAAAAAAGCCGAACACGAGAGCCACATCCAGTTGCCGTTGTTGATGGCCCAATCGGCATCGACGAGTTCGCGATCGAAAGTGTCGCGTCCCCATTCCCAGTGAATAAATAAGTCACCGCGCGTTAAAAAGCACGCCACGGCGTGACGGGCGAGATGATGAAGCCAGCCTTCTTGACGCAACTGAGTCATCGCGGCGTCAATCCACGGGTAACCAGTTTGTGAGTTTTCCCATGCGGCATACAACTCCTTGTCCTTAATCCAAGGAATTTGTCGACAAATTGGGTTACCCTCCATTTTATCAAAGTTTGCCGTGCCCGCACCGACGACGTAATAGAATTCTCGCCACATGAGCTGTCCCATTAAACTCGTCGGCGGCTTGGAATGCTTGCCATCGAGCGCGGCGAGCACGGCTTTGAGCTCGTGATAAAATGTTCTCGGCGATACGCATCCGAACTTCAGGTACGGACTCAGTGCCGTCGTTGACGGTGTGAGCAATGTATTGGCATCCATGCTCGGATTTTCCCCCTTACCACCACCCGCGGCGATTTCAAACGGACTCTTTGGTTTCGGGTTGGATTGCTTCAACGCGTGAAATCGCGTCGTCGGACTCGTGTTTGGCTTCTCAAACCCTGCAATCCATTCCGTCCGTGCGAGTTGTTTGCGAAGTCGAATGAGACCTTCAGTTTCGCCGCCGCGAGCGGGAAAGCCTTCGTCGTCGCCTAAAGCCTCGTATCCCAGATCCTCGAGCGTGGGAATTCCGTAGCCGTCGGCGACGCCAGACACCAACACGCGAGTCTCCTCAAATGTCCCCGTGAATGGTTTGGGCATCTTTTCAGGCGCCCCAGTCGCCGCCGCGGGCTCGCCCATAGACCCTACAATTTTCAAAAACCCCTGATACGTGGTCGGGGGCGGACCTTTACACTTTTTCAACACTTCGTCTACGTCGTACAACGTGTGCCCGCTCACGCTCGCGCACTCCACCCCAGCGCGCTCCAACGCACCACGCACGGCTAAATCTCTCACTTTTGCGTATGGTTCAATATCATGCTCCCATGTCACCAAGTTGACGTCCCATGATTTGCACGCACGCGGTAAAACCACCCTAGGCTCGCCGTGAAGGACGAGCAGCGAACTCCCGACGCTTCGCAACGACGCGTCCAAGTCTCGCAAGGACTCCAGCAAAAACCGCATGCGATTCGCCCCCACGCGACTGGGCTTACAAAACCAAGGGTCGAGCACGAATACCGGCTGCGACGCGCTCACGGCGTTGCCTTTAATGCCCGCTAAAAGAGCTGGGTTGTCGTGCACGCGCAGCGCCTTGCGAAACCAGACGATGGACCTCGTCGTCGAAGACGCCGCGACGGCTGGGGACGACATGGCGCGCGACACGAGATTAACGTCAAAGCGTGCGCTGTGGCGTTGTAGTGTAGTGCTTCACGAGCGCCTCGGCACGCGTATCTGAAAAAGTGCAGCGCGCGCCGCGGGAGGCGTCGACTGAGGTATTCACGCTTTTCAATTCATATTAAATCCGCCGCGTGTGACGGCTCTATCATCGACAATACGGTTGTTTTTCGGTAGCGTGGTCTACATGTGTCACCAACGGACGAGCGCAATCACGCGGCGCCGTAGTTTTCTTTATCCGAGTGAACGGTGTCTGAATGATAGTGGCGCTCGTCATCCGTCGCGCTCAAGCTCCGGTGATGACGCGCGCGCTCGTCGCTGTCACTTCCGAGTTGGCTGTGCGTATCGGCGTCGTCGTCGTCGTCGTCGTCGTCTCTTTCCTCGGCGATGACTCCCACGGGACCGAGATCAGCGACGTCGGCGATGCGGTCGGTGGCGTCGCTCCCGAGCGTCGCCGCGAGCGACGCGATGGAAATGGCGTCGAAACGGTCGGTGAGCTCTGATCCCGCGATGGATCCAGCTATAGAACCCGCAATGGAAACCGTATCGTCCCCCTTATCGCTAAACGCCACACGCGCACCCGTACTCGCGTGTGGAATATCCGTCGCTAAACTCGCCATCGCGTCTGACAGTTCCTTGGCGCGTTCGGCGCGCTCCGAGCACACGCGTTTGGCTTCTATGATTTGCAGCCTCGCTTCTTCAACCGGGTCAAACTCCATGTTTGTTGCGAAAGGATTCGCACCTTCAGGCGCTGGTGGTTCGAGTTCATGCCTCCCAAAAAAGTTCCCACCGTCGTCGTCGTCGTCGCTCGCTCTCCACGCGTCCTCGTCGTCGTCGTCGCTCAACGTCGCGTCTTCGCTATGCTCGTCGTCATCGCTGTCAACATCATCACTACTATCATCATCATCATCACGAACACCACCCGACTCCGGGCGAAGCTTACTCATCACCCCAACCGACGCGTCGCTATCGCTCCCATCGCCCTCACCTCCAACCACCCGCGTCTCCCGACTCGCGCTCCTCCGCCCGCCCGACTCGAGCCGCCCGCGCGTCTCGTCCCGCCCGCCCCTCGCGCGCGGCTCCTGCGTCGTCGTCGCTCCACCACCCCCGTTCGCCGCGCCTCGCGCGTTGACGTATGGATTAAACTTTTCCCCTCGTCGACGCGCGGCGTCTTCCTTCAATACTTCATCCGATAACACCTTGAATAACTGCCCTCGAACCCGCGCGTCGTCGGCATCGTCGTCGTCGTCGTCACCGCCTCGTGCTGCGGCGCCGTCGTCGTCCACGTCGTACCCGCGCAAGCGTATGTGCGCTTCGGCGATGGCGCGTGGGATGGTGCTAAACGTGCGTAACGATCGAGCGAGACGTGCGGTTTGTTCGCGGGTGACCGTGTAATCACCGCTGCGATCGCGCGAGGCGTCGTCGTCGTCAACGGCGTCGTCGCGTGATACCATCGTCGTGATCGATCGCGAGTGGCGTAATGCGGATCAAGACGCGTACGCGAGCGCGGGCGCCGACGACGACTGACGCGGCGGCGCGGCGCGTATGGTACTTGTATCGGTTGTATATGAAAACATGATGATGATGATGATGATAGAGATGATGAGAGTTCCTCTGTGCTGTGTGTCGGTGCACGGGCAACTACGCCGAGCCGTAGGCGCGGGTGAGTTCGGACTTGAAGCGCGCGACGATTTGAGGACGCTTGAGCTTGAAGGCGGCGGTGACCAAGTCGTTGTCTGGGGTCCACGGTTCGGCGGTGAGAATGTACGATTTAGGGGTTTCAAAGCTCACGAGCTTGCCGGATGCGCACGCGGTGATGCATGCGGTGGAGACTTCTTTAATCACCGCCGGGTTGGCGCACAACGCGGTGATGTCGCCGGCGATGCCTTTGGCGGCGGCGAATTTCAACACGGGTGCTTCGTTGACGACGACGACGGCGATGCAGTGGGAATGGTTGGAATCCGCGTACGCCATAGCCATGCCCACGTACGGGCATTGCTTGAGCACGTTTTCAACCTTGCTTAACGCCACGTATTCGCCTTGTTGAAGCTTCACCAAGTCTTTTTTGCGGTCGATAATCATGAGTTGACCGTCCTTGGTAAATTGCCCAATGTCCCCAGTGTGAAAGTAACGCACGCCGGCGATGGTGGAGAATTCAGACGTGTTCTTGGCGTCGAGTTCGGGGTCTGGCATGTGCGGGGCGTTGAAATACCCTTGGCACACGACTGGGCCGCCGATTAAGATCTCACCGCGTGGCATACCAATCGCGGCGTTCTTCTCGTCGCGAATGGTATATCCACCCTCCGCCCAGTCGCGCAACGCCACGCGCACCGACGTCAACACTTGACCGACGGTTGGGGAGTAATCGTCGAATTGTGCAATCGTCCCGCACGAGCCAGTTTCGGTCAAGCCGTAGCCTTGGCGCACCGGGCAACGGAAGCACGTTTGCATGAAGATTTGCGTTTCACGAGAGAGCGGGGCAGAGCCAGAAATCATCACGCGCACGCGGCCGCCGATGAGCTTTTGCACCTTTTTAAAGATGAGGGCGTTGAAGAAGAATGGCGCACCGATTTTACCCGCTTCAAAGTCACGACGACCCGCCTGCAAACCAGCATTGATGAGCTTCTTCAACAACGGCTTGGCGCCCGCGAATTTCGCTTGCACGGCTTGACGCACGCGATCGAGCACGGCTGGCGCAAACACCATAAACGTCGGTCGCAACGTCGGGGCGTCGCCTCGCGTGCCGGGGGCGAGCTTCAAGCCCGTATCCGTCAATGTCTGCGGTGAACCGTATCCAATAGCCGCACCAAGGGCAAGCATTAACGTTTCAGCCGCCATTTCCATGATGTGCGCCAAAGGCAAGTACGCCAAGTATACATCCTTGTTGCAAAAGTCACCCGCGTCTTTGAGTCCAGACATTGTCGCGCACACGTTGTCGTGGTTCAACATGACACCTTTCGGTGCCCCTGTGGTACCACTGGTGTACATCAACACCGCGATATCGCTCGGCTTTGGTGGACGCGCATCCATGGGCTTACGCGTGCCAATCTCCGCCACCTCATCGAGGCTCGTTTGGAAAACACTCTTCGGTAACGCGTCGATGGATTTCTGCTCGGGTTCGCCCATGGTGACGACGTGCTTCAACGTCGGGCAATCTTTCGCCACCTTGGTGAGCGTCTTCAACAACTTTCCATCGCACACCACAACCGTGGCTTGCGTTTGATTAATCCCATGTCTCACCCCGTCCTCACCGAGCGTGGCGTAAATCGTCACCACGGTTAAATTCATCCGAAAGCACGCCTGCGCGGTCAACTGCCAGTCGCGCTTGGTGTCGGCGTAAATGATCACCTTGTCTTGCGGCTTTAATCCCGCCAAATCAACCAACCCAGACGCGATAGATTTCACACGCGCATGCGCCTGATTAAACGTAAGCCATTTATACCCCCCAAGCTTGAGTTTCTCCACCTCTCGTCCATCATTCGCCGCCGTCTTGATCGTCTCCACGAGCTCGCGTTCGCCCAACGCCGGTCGATTGCCATTCACTTTCACCGCGTACTCAAACGTACTATACACGGTATCGCACGTCGCAAACGGTTGGACGTGAAACTCTTCGTGATCGGCGTTTCGCCACACCTTGACCGCGTCATCATCGTCCCCGTCGTCGCATTCCACGCTATACGCCCCTCGTCGCTTGGCGTACCTCGGTCGCGACGTCGCGATCTTCACCCCAGCCACGCACGCGGTGGCGCACGCGACGTCCACCGCGGACACCATGCGATGGACAACGAGAGATCTGTTCCAATCAACGCGGCGGCGGTCACCGAACGCGTGCGTCGTGCGTCGCGCACTGGTGATGATGATTAGTACTGGTGCGCTCGCGTGACATAATTAATCCACCAAAAAAAAAGCTTTTTCCGAACGCCGCGTCGCGTCAGTGGACGACGCACGACGACGACGTATTTATCCCACGCCGACTGCGATTGCGAGTGACGCGATGTCGTCGGTGGTGTTACGCGTGTATGACTTGAGGTACGTGCGTCCTACGACGACGCGATGCGACGATGCGACGATGACGATGACGAGGCTTCGACAAGATTCCATGACACGAAACTGACGAACACGATGATGATTGCGTGAATGACTGTCGCGCGTAGTGGAGGCATGGCGTCGATGTTAACCGCGAGTGGGGAGTTGTTAGGGACGCATATTGAAGCTATTTATCACACGGCAATCGTGGTTTTTGGCATGGAGTATTGGTTTGGACAAGGATTGCAGTGCGCGCCGCAAGACGCCACGCAGACGCAGTTTGGACGGCCGATGCGGACGGAGACGCTCGGGACGACGGAGCTGACGCGGGATATTTTTGAGGATTGGTTACGCGATGCGTCGTCGAGATATAGTGCGGATACGTACTCTTTGTTGGAGCATAATTGCAACAATTTTAGCGACGAGGCGGGGACGTTTCTGTGCGGCGTCGGCGTGCCAAAAAAAATTTTAGATTTGCCACAAACCGTGCTCAACACGGAGATTGGCCAAGCGTTGAAACCATTTTTAGGGATGTTTGAAAACCGCATGCGGTCCACGACCGGCACATCGATCGGAGGCAAGGCTGGGGATAAGATTGAGTGCAAAGCCCCGGCGACGCCCGCGCAAGAAGGCGGCGCGCGCGCGAGCGTGAACATTAATGGTTTAGGCGGCGGCTCGGG
>Ga0222714_10003616_pt1 | contig 15585 bp, 8 predicted proteins | sample C33_3DmetaG_FD_165048 | JGI IMG/M metagenome (GOLD analysis project Ga0222714, IMG submission 165048) | Estuarine water microbial communities from San Francisco Bay, California, United States - C33_3D | ecosystem: Environmental > Aquatic > Marine > Unclassified | place: USA: California...
AATATATGATAAAGGCGAACTTGTGAAAAAACCAGCAAATTATTTAAAAGATTTTCTGAATAGCAACGATATTTAAAATGATTGTTGTAGAGTTGTGATATAAGGAGAACTTAATTTCTATGATGCAAAATATTATAAGAATAAGTGAGTATAATATATAACAGTCTCATCATGTAATAAGTATTTACAAAAAAAACATAGCGGTATATGATATATATTTAATTCTATTGATGAAAATTCATATAACATATTAAATATAACTAGTATATGTATAATTAATTCTGTTTTAAATTTCTTACAAGAATAAATAATCAACAATTTCGCTACATAATAATCTCTTTTTTTACGGAGTTTTTTCATCACTTTATTAAAACAATTATTTATATATATCTTTAATAGTATCGATATAAATATAATTACATATAGTACCTTATTATTGTTTTCTTTTATCTTCTTAATTTGATTATTTATATATCAGTTTTACAAGATTTCCATCATATATACCTCTTATTTTATTTATATTTAATTTTACTTACTAATATTTATAAATTGGTATAGTAACCCATTCTTTATACAAATATATATACACAAGTTATTGTTAAATACAAAAGAATCCTATGATATCTTATTCTATTATAGGAATAAATAAAATATCAAATATATATAATTATTCTTTTGTGTTATTTATTAATGCTTTTTGATACAATTAGATTAATATTTCTAAATTTGTTACTTTTAAAATACTAGATATTATCTATTTTATTATATCTATTTATTTTTATTATATTTTTATTTTATTTGGTTTTCTAAAATTATTTATATATTACGGAATATATTATTCTAACGTGGCCATATGATTACTTATTTATGATATTATGGAAACAGTATTTGTTATATATTTATTTTTTGTACTGAAACTTTATTAATTAATTAAAGGGTCTATTTCCGGATACTTATTATATTGAATAAATTCTCCAACAATATATACATCACTCAATTAATATAATGCTAATAATATTTAATCATCAGTGAACACATCAATATTTATAAAGTATTTATTTTATCTTATATCTTTTATAAACTAATTAATTTAATATATGTTATTTTATTATAATCGTTATAATAGAATAAATTATAACTAAAACTATATTTAACTATTTATTTAAGAAAGGTAATAGTTATCATAATTATAATTGTTAAACTTTATAATTTATTATGTAAATGGTAACATTTTATATTTATTATTTAGTAATTAGTAAGTATATATATTTTAATTATTACTTATATCAAAATACAAATTACCATAATATTATACATCAATAGCAACTTGATGTAAATATTTGTCATACTTAAGAATTTGTACATAATTCTATAACAATGTATATAAGTATGTTTCTTCTCTTGTTATTTACATATATTACTAACTTATATTTTGATGACGTATCAAATCATCATATTGTTATACTGTTGCTGTTTAACCTTTCATAAATGAATTAATCATAATATATATATTTACATATTGTTACGATTATTTAAGAAATCTATGAGACCCGGACCTAACACATCTACCCATAATTTAAATCAAATTAGAAATATTATATGGTAATGATAATATATATTAATTGTTTATATTAAAGAAACTATAGCCTTCTCGAGATGCGTATGAACCTAGTATAACCTATGATAATTCTCCGTTTAGATTTTATTGAGAATTAAATTCTTCTACATGTTCTAATGCATATTATTTAGAATAACCCGTAAACAAAATATATTTATAAGGAATAAATTAATGATCTGTTTTATCATCATGATCTTTATTTTATTTTTTACATACATAACATAAAGTATTTAATTGCGGATTATTAGTATAAGGGATTATACCATTGATTTATAAAAATTACTCTATCAAATCAGTACCAATATATTACACATCATTAGTATAAATAAAACTCTTACCATCATTATTCAATAAGTAAATGAATAACTGATATAATTTAGGGGAATATTATTTTATGTTATCAATTAACAAGAATTCTCCTGTAAATATATACTTTTACTATTATTTATTATATATTATTTCTATTTTATTTTATTATAACCATTATATAGCCTATTAATTATTTTGTTAATATAGTTAAACAAGGAAATCAATAGATGGACAATCAAATGTAAAATTAAATTACAATAAATTATTATATTACTACTATTACATATAATTTATTTAATTAAATATTTACTAGAATTATGTTATATCAATTTATTATATATTAATATGTTTATAGAATTCATATTAAACTCCTTATATATATACATCAGGTAAATTCTTTGTAGATTCTGGAACATAAGATACACCATATTTCATATATTTATTAATGAATTATTATACATCAGTAATATTATACTGAGGATTAACATTATCAATTTTATCAAATCTCGCCTAAGACAAATTTTTATAATCAATTGTTTATTAATCTTCTTAATATTGGTTTTCGTCTGGGTTATATTCATTTTATAAAACAACAGAATAATTTTTATCAGGTACAACCATTAAATTTAAAAAATCAAATACTTCTTCAGGATTATTGAAAGGAGTTGCGGACATATAAATAATTTTTATATTCTTTTTGAGTATATTAGAAATCATTTAAATAGCCTATCCCCAAGTATTTTATTAGTCTTTGTTATACGCATTTTATATTTCATCATAAATTATTACAGTATTATTTAACTATCTTAAAAATATAAGATTTAATTTATACTGATTATCTTATTTAATAAATAATCTGTTAACTAATTATCCATAACCAATAAATTCTATATGTTCTTTTATTATATGTTTTGCTTTTTTTATTAATTTTATTTTTGTTATACTATCTTCGGTATTATATATTTACTATTATAAATCTTTGGGAATTATATCTAACAACGGGTCTTCTATAATTGCTTTTATAAAGTTTGTTTTGTTTTATGCTATTGTTAATATATAAACTTTATTTCTGTTTTTAAAATTTTATGCTATCTATAAAGCTGACATTGTTTTACCCAATCCTGTTCCGTGTTTTATGAGAAATCTATAAATATTGGTAAACGGTGTTATTAAGTATTTTAAAAATAATTAGTATGGCATTAATTACCTCTACTAAACATTATCAATATTTATATCATTAAATAAATTAAATTCATATTAGTTCATTTATCAAAAGAATATTTTTTTCTATAATTAAATTTTCAGTTTCATATATTACTATATCAAATTATTTATTTTGTTATTAATGTATTATTATAATCATAATTTGAAATCATACTAATTCGTCATCATATATATAACATATCATTTGAACTACATCATATAATCATACATATATGTCCTTATGAATTATATGTATATCAATATATTTACCATCGTGACCATATCGTATCATCACTAGACATATTTGGAATCTAATAACATACTAATATTCCTATACATAATCAAACTGTTATAATATCCAACATCATAGTAACTAATATAATACAATAAAATAATTAGAACGTATCACTAACTATATCGATAGTAAATCATAATTTAACAACATTAATTAATATTTTATTACAATACCATGTTCGTAATATGTTAATATTAATTCATTCATATAGATTAATATAAATATTGTTGTAATCATTATTAACTAAAACTGTTTATTTTATCAATCGATTCTATATATTATTATTCGTACTAATCATTTTTATTGTATTAACACCTTATATTATTATAAAATTTACTATTAAACACCAAATATAATAGTATTAGAACTACAGTTATATAAATTAATTACATTTTATAATAAAAAAAAATAAATTATTAATTATTAAAGTCACAACAAATCATTTACTGATAAATACTACATCAGAACCATAATTAATGTATCAATCATATAATATTATGTTTATTGATAGACGTACGACAACCATAATCAAACATAATATTATAATTATCTATATTATACAACAGTATATTTTTATATTCAATCATATTTGTATTTTATATTAATCTTTTAAACATATGATTTACTATAAAATATATCAGGACGTGTTAAATTTTATAGTCAATCAGTAGTTATTAATTATTTATATATAAAAAACTAAAATATTTGAATGATATTAATTATTTATATTATGTATATATGTATATATAAATACAAATTATCGATATAAGTTAATCATATTTTATAACAGTAATTATTATAAATTCAGACCCCATAGCCGCCGTCTTCTCCTTGTAATTGTACATTACTAACATCAACGGAATATAGATTATCGGCTAGATTATCACCAGCAGATGCTTGTATTTATCTTTCGGTTCTATGATTCAAAGAGTTCTGGACTGATCCAAGGTCGCTTCTAATTGGTCCTTGATGTGATGTTTTCATATCATAGGTATTTCCTGGCCATGACATGTTTTTGAGCCGCGACTGTGGTATCTGATATTCGGATTAAGTAAGCATATGAGGTCCATAACCCCCGTCCATCTTCTTGGTATCATCCCATCCGAATAGTTTATTCAACCATGGCCACCATTTATAATGTTTATTTAACAAAACAAATACCATAAACATAGCTAGGATAACCGCAAGGTACATGATAACATGATAGAGTTTGGATGATCCGCCGTGCATATTTTTTTTATCATCATGCATTACATCGGATTCATTCGAATCGGGTAAAGATTAGTATGAGTTCATTTATTAAAAATATAAAAATTAAATAAAAAAAAATAATTAAAAATTGATTAAAAAAATAATTAATATAAAAATATTAAATGAATCAATAAGATAATATTATTTAACATATTGATATGTATTTAAATAATTTCTATAATATGTTACAATACAGAAATATATTAACATCTGACATAACATATGAACAATTCTAATAAGAAGTTATATCATAAAAATAATAAATTAAAAAATTACATTACAAAAATACACTAATATATATTATTCTACAATCCACTAAAAAAATAGATGTTGCAGAATATATTCATCAAATAGAAAACGGAAAAGACAAAATCAATAATTTAATAATTGTATGTACTAATAATATTTTATAAACATAATAAAAAAAATTATTAAAATTATAATTAAACAACAATACTGAATTAGATAAATCACTCAGAATAGACTTAATATCTTATAGATAATTATTGATTGACCCCGTAAATACTATATACAACATTATATACAAATCGATTGATGATGATGACTATAACAGATAATTCTTAGAACAATTATTATATGTTAGACTTACATAATTTGAAAAACTGAATGTAAATGACCCACTCGCGATATATAAAGGTTTACATCTAAATAAAACATATCTATATATTGATAATGATACATCTATGCAAAATATGGGTTATCATAATGTCATATTTTCTCAAGACTAAAATCCTAATTCATTTGTCTATTATATATTATTGATGGATAAAGATAACTGAAAATCATTATTAAGGCACCATAATACATTACGTATAATTTCCAAATGAGACATGTTATTGTTATATTCATCATATTTTTTTACCAAATATTCTTAACACGCGATTAAACCTTTTGCGTTATAAAGTAACATGCTAACGACATATATTTTATAAAATAAATCATATATATATTTTTCGCTTATATTAATAAGTTATTGATAATTATTTAAATACCATTCGTCTAAAGCATTATATTGTTCTTTTGGTATATTTAGTTTTTTTAGTTCGTTTTAGAATTTTACAAGAATTTCACATTAATTATTTTATTATGTTGGGTCATTTATACAGTTTTTGAACAATTAATTAAATAATGTCGAATATAGACCCGTCACAGTTTCGTATTACTATTCCTTTTCAATCAATACATAATTAATATCATAAGTTTTAAAATAAAAATAATATGAATCTTTATATTGTTGCTGTAATTTTATAAACTCACTATAATTAGGTTTGTTATAGTCTTGAATAAATATATGTTACCGAATTGTTCCTTATACGATTCCGCTAGTCAATTAAGATATATCTGTTTAGTTTATCTAATACGCTATATCACCATGTTAATACTTATTCAAAAAATCAGTAACACCGGTAAAACCAATGAATCCAATGATTATAGGATTAGTTTAATGTAATTATGTAAACTTATTTCTATGTATAATTATTTTGTTATTATAATACTGATTAAATAAATTTTTATATGAGCATATATAAAAGTTAGTATCTGAATATAATCCAACATCGGCAATATCAAATATAGATAATCCTAGTTTTACCTGGTCAATATAATTATCAGGAATATCGTGTTTTTTAATTTATCTCATGGGTGGTGCTTTTTATTCGTACAAAACATTTACATATTTGTTTTTAAAAATATTATTATTCTTCCAATTATTAGATTTATGACACAATTATAATAACTTTTGTGTATCAACAATAGATAAACCATCAGGTGATTGGTGGCAGTTTTACAACGCTTTTTTACCTTAAGCACAGTTAGCATCAATAATTTATGTTTATAATTAGTATTCAATAATTTTCCTATGTACTGGTTCAAAAAACGTACCCCAATCCATTATACCAGAACTAATATTCTAGGCGGTACTGTTATATTTTTACAATTTGTTAATTAATAACCCTTCTTTTTAATATTTATTAGAACATATATTATACAAATTACTGATTTCTGAACCACCTACAGATGTCTTTCTGAATTGATACCATTCCTACGACTTTTATTAATACTATAATTATGTTTGTTAAATATATAATTTTAATTTTTATAACTTTAATTCATATTCATCATTTATTTCATATGAATTTTATAAATCATTGTTTTACTACTTTTTGTTATTATCCATGTGTTTGTTAATATTATTATCGAGTTCTTCATTACATATATATGATTGATTATTAAATTAATACGCAAACTATTATACAAATTAATTGTTCTATTCAATCATATAACTATTATCATCATCGCTAATATAATCATTGTAATCATGATGAATTTATTATTGTTTTAATACTGTAAATTTTTGGTTGGTATCGGGTATAATATTTGAATTGTTCTATATATGACAACCACTATCTTGTACAACGTTCCCAGTATCTTAAGATAATTGTGTATATTGACTATTATTAGATATTTCCTAAGTATTTTATATATTATCTTATAAAAAATTTCCATTATCTTACAATATTCCTTCATTAAACTGCTGGTCATTAAATTATATGGGATTTTTTCCAAATGTCGGTGTTTCATAATCACAATCCATATTCTTACTTATACATTTATCTTAATCAGTACACAAATCTTTATCAATATTTTATTATATACTATAATTAATAATATTTTTTTCTTCATTACTTATTGTGGTTTATTAGTTTATTATTTAAACAATATCAATACTTGGTAGACTATTATCTTAAATATTATTTTATTATTTTAATGTTTTATTAAATTACATTTATACTATTGTTTATATAAATATTTTTTTAAAGAATATACAACTATCAAACCACAAAATAAAAATAATTTTCAATAATATATATGTAGATATAAAACATAATTCTATTTTAAAAATATCAATGATATGAATTTTAAAATTCTATTAAAAAAATAACTATTATTACAAATTAATGTCAAGTCAATAAAAACTTCTAATTCAAAAAATCACGGAATAAACTTTGTTACCTACAAAGGGTTCCGAATACGCTGCTGGATATGATTTATACTCAACACAAGAATATACTATTAATCCTGGAGAAAATACATTAGTTAAAACAGGTATACGTATAGCTATTCCACATGGTAATTATGGTAGAATCGCCCCTCGTTCGGGACTAGCTGTTAAACATATGATACATGTTGGTGGTGGTGTGGTTGATAATGATTATAGAGGAGAAGTATGTGTAATTCTATTTAATTTAGGAACTTAATAGTTTAAAGTGAATAAACATGATAGAATTGCTTAACTTATTATTGAAAAATATACACCAACTTATTTATAAGAAGTAGAAACATTAGATTCAACATAGCGGGATACTAAAGGATTTGGTTCGTCAGGTATCTGATATAAACAATTGAATATTAATGGAATTATTATATAATAAACAAATAAAAACTTACTTTAATATAATCCATAAAAATAAGTAGTAATAAAAATATTCAATATAGAATCATGAGAGTATTACAAAATAAAATGTATAAAATTAAATAACACGAGAATTGTTATGTCTTTTTTATCTGAATATTTTAAAATATAATTGTTATAATTATCATATATATCTGTTATAATCAATATAATATGGTGATATATTATTGTTCAAAATATATTAAGCACCGGGAGTAACATTACGTTGTTATAACTAATAAAAATATAATTCATATCTGCTATATTTTAAAAACCAACATATATATTATACATACAATAATTATAAAAATTAATATAATAAATATAAATAAATAAATTTAAATACTTAAAAATAATTATTATAATTAAGTATTAGTTCTTAAACAATCATCTACAATATTATATTTTGTATTAGTTATTTTTTACAATATCACATACGAATTAAATAATGATTATTCGACACTTGGTAACTCCGTCAAATATGCGCCAGAAAACCAAACACCTTACTAACCTTAAATTTTATTTATTTAGTTTGCTATCATAAAATTATTATAAGGCATCGCCTGTTAAAATTATGTTATTTGCATTATATAAACATTATCATAATGCTTAGAAACGTAAGATTTTATATCCTATAATGATATGTTATTAGCATCAAAATATAATTAATAGTATTCTTACATGCATAACTATTTAAAATTAATATAAGATAATAAAACTTATTATTTTTACATATCCATAAATATAGCATCAAAATCCATGGGAATATTTTCTTTTACATTTTTTGATCTTATAATAACAGAAATTATATTTGTGTATTATACGGGTTATTAATATATATTCTAAAACTATTATTAAAGTATTTGCGACGGGTCAGATGACATTATTAATTATTTATAGTTTAACGTGTAATTACCATTTATAACTATTGATTATTTGTTATATTATTTTACATATGTAATAAACCTAAATTCACAATTACTATTATTTTTTATAATCTATTCTAATTTATTAATAATGGATATAAATCCTTTCTACATATAATATTCTTTTTATGTATTTAAATTAACCAACATCAAAGCAAGAATACTATAAAAATCATAATACTGTACACCGCCGTATGTATAAGTAACCAGTTTATTATTTATAATATTGATTTATTTTTATGAAGTCAATATATCATTTATTTAAGTAAATTATTCCTATTGCTCATTATATAAATTAATTTTATTTCTATCTATAAACAACTATTTAATATTTGTATAATCAATATAAGATTATGAGCATTTATCATTATATTTAAAACATTTACTATATGTTATTTCTTTTAACTAATCTGTTAAACCAAGTTTTTGTATTAATTTTAATGTGCATGTATACCATTAAAATATTTCTATTGCTCCCATATCAATATATTTATCATGTTCCGGTATATATTTGCTATCGATACACCCACCCAATTTATCACTTTTTTCAATCAAAAGTATTTTAGAGTTTTTATTTTACTATTATAATTCATACATAATATTCAAACCATTTATTCCACCACCAACAATTATATAATCATATTACATTTTATTATTAAAATAAAACAAATATTAATCTTAATAATAATTTATGATCATTTCTTACTAATACATCAAATTATCTATATAAGTTTGTAAAATATAATTAATATATCCATCGTATATAACTGTATATTTTTATCATATTAATAAAACATCCGAATAAAATTAAATTATAATCATATATTAAATATAATTATATAAAAAAATATATATTAATTAATTTATAATAATGTTACTTTGTAAAGATAAATAATGTTTATGTCATTCAACCGACCATTCTAATATACAAAAATATCTTAAAAACCATGGTTATATTAATGAAGACATTATAATGAATTTATAAAAACAATTTGAATAATTATAATAAGAAAAAGAATTATATGAACAATAATATCATAATTTACTAAAATAATAAACATTGATTAAATAAGAAAACTCATCTTATCATTCTGGAAAATACCATGAAATGAAATTATTTGAAATCCTGTAATAAACTAAACCGGAAAACGCGGCATTAGATAATAAGTTTATTCCGCATGCTATGGACATAAGAATATAAATTGATTAAATAATCATTGGTATAGAATGTAAAAATAAAAAAGTTATATAACATTAAGATATTAAAAAATTTGAAAAAGATAAATAAACACAAAATTTTGACGCCGCTATACTTATATCTACATAATAAATAGATAAGTTATTATAAACAAAAGATTAATCCATTTTATATAACAACAATTTATATATTTATTCTGATAATAATGAATATATACAAAATATAATATGGTTATATACAAATATTATATAAAAAAGTAAAGAACAAAAATAATAAATTGATTATTAACGCTTAAATGAAACACTGTAATAAATATTCAATGAATGGACATAATTAAAAAAATAACTATAATAATTTGATAAAATTTTGATGAATAACATAACAGAATTAGTATCACTAAAATAAACATAGAATTATTATATTGTTTGTAAATAATAATGTGTTGGAAAACGTTCACCATATTGATTCGTTTTAATTATTATATTTTATCTACATATTAATATAGATAAAATTATTTTTTTATATCTTTTATAATACATACTTTATATTTACTTGATTATAATACTAAGATAAAAATCCAATTATCAATCTTTTATATTAATAATTAATTAAATGATATTTTTATAATACTCGGGTATAACCATTTCAACAATAAATCACATGCATAAATTCCGTACAAGAATCATGACGAAGGTTATGTATTATTAATTATTTTTCGGCACTCAATATTTATTTCATCATTAAGAACAATATCATTTTATATAATTTAACACAATGATAAATATTTTTTTTATTATAATGTAATTTTTACATTTACAACTTGATGTAAAAGTTTTTATTTAATATATTTTCGTATTTATTTTTTTACTTATTTATATAAGGGATTTTTATCAAATTAAATATTTTCTAACCTTAATAATAATCTATATGTTATACCATTATCTTATAACACATCGGAAAAATAGTCATCATAACTATTATACAGTTTTTATCTTTATGATTAATGTTTATATACAATTTCAATTATATTATAATTGTATATATGTGTAATATAACCTACAAAATTATTAAGAATCTATTATACCTATGCTTTTTAAATTTTCTATATTTGTTACATATAATTAACTTTTTAATATATTATAAATAATATTTTTTTTTTAATTAAATTTAATATAAACGTATTAATTAAATTATTATATCAATTTATATATTAACATATAATATATATATATCAGGAATTAGTATTATCAATTACATAAACATAATTAGTATATATATATAATATATTATCGATACCACGGAGTATTTGTAACAGTATTGATATACATGAATCCACCACGCATAATCAATATATAAACCTATATTCAATATGAATTAACAATTAAATTCGGAACAAAAAATAAAACATACCCCGGCGATATAAGTTCCAATATACAATCAATTTAAAATATAACTTTTATATACATATTATATCTGTATAAATAATACCTTTCCAAACAAAATACGAACCATCACTACAATCAACTTTATATATTATATTAAAAGACACTATAGTTTATACATATATTCCATCTTTTATTTATTTTAATATTTTGTTTATATATTACTACAATAAACAAAAAGATAAATAATACATAGAATATGATACCAATATATTTCATATTCGTATTTTATCCAGATCTTCTATACAATAGACTTTATTATTTTATATAAAAATAAAAAAAATAAATTATATATAAAAATGGATAAAAAACAAAAAACAATTATCATAATATTAGCATCAATTTTAATTTTTACAATTTTATATATAATTTATAAACATTACTACAATAATTCGTATACAAGTCATTTGTGTTATGGAGGTAATTTGGATAAACCCCCGTCAGGTATATGCTTTACCGGTGGCGGTATGTCAGCATTTGCAACACATGTATCGATATTGTAGAATGCTTAGATAGGACATTACTAAATAAATAAAGCCAAATAATCAATTTATAAAATGATGGAAAAGTTCTAAGGTATTGGTGGTAATAGTGGTGGTAGTTGGTTTATGACTTGTTTATGCTATTCTAAATTATTCAATAAAGATATGTTTAATGTAAATAATTTAAATAACAATATGAATAATTTAAACATGTTTAAATAATGGCTTGATTAAATGTACAAACACGAATACTTCTATCTAATTAAAGCCATATTAGCAACATAAAAAATTTAGTGGTAAAATTTTATACAACAATATATATTTGATATTAAATCTCCAAATAACGATAAATCATATTACTAGGAGATAAAAAACAAGAAATTAAATGATATAATTCTTCAGTTTAAAGATAAGATGGTAACATATTCGCTTACATTAAATCAAGAAGGTCATCTTTATAAAAAAAATCATTTTTATCAAAAAGGATAATTCTTGATGTACGATATTTAACCAGAAAACATATAAAATTGCCCGGGTTAATTATGTATATCAAGTCCATATATACCTATGAGTATATTTAAATCAGATAAATCTATAAAATTAATAAACAATAACAATATTAAAAACTTGATAGTAAAATATTACGTGGGTGACTCTTTATATAACAGATAATTATTATCACAACATAAACTTGAAGATTTGTATATCAATAATGTTAATGATATGAGAGTATGGAATCTTACATCAGCATCATCGTCATTTTTTGGAATATTATAAAATACATATACATTCAGAAAATTAATAAAAAATCAAAAAATAAATGAATATGTTGAAATTTTGGCAAAAAATAATTCATAATTTGCATAATTATCTTTATACAATAAACAAACTAAATAATTATAAATGTTAGATAATAATCAACAATATGAATAAATATATAAAAAAGGTGGTGACATTTAAGACATACACGATTAATTAGTCAAAAATAATAATATACCATTGTTAATAAGCGATGGTGGATACAACGATAATACATCGGCCATATAATTGATTAAAGGATTTTACAATAGTGGTTATAAATAAATGTCTATCAACATCATAGATTGTCATTGTGAAATATTTAACGACACTGGATACAAAAACCCACAAAAATTCATTAGCTCAAACGTTGATAACTTATTTGGAATGCCTCCATTAGACCCACCGGATAAATATTAATAATAATTATTGAAAATACCCGGAGTATTGACTACATACTTACATACACCGGATAAAGTAACAATGAAAATATTTAAACAACAATAGCCGGATATAGATGTTGGTTATACTTAATATGATAAACAATATAAAAAACAAGGAGTAAATAATATAAGAATAACATAATTTAAAAATTTATAAACTTTGGAAAATATATCGCAAGGAATACCAGGAGGATTGATAGTTGATTTGAATATAATAAGTGTATAATCAGATGTATAGATGATGTATTTTAGTAAAGCAGATTTTGATAATGCCGGAGTCTTACCAATACAACTACACGACTTACTTTAAAACAACAAATATTTATATAACTATCTATTAAATATTATATGATTAATCAGTAAATATTTGCACAAATTAACAACATATATTTTATAAAATATATTTGAATATAATTGTTAATATAATACCACCCGATTTATATGAATATTTGTAATTCATCTATAATATGATAACAACCAACATTTTCAATCAAATATGTATAAAATGTATATACATATCAGTAATTAAATATTCCCCCATATAGGAATATATGCACCAACATTCCCCCGTATAGGAATATATGCACCAATATTCCCCCCGTATAGGAATATATGCACCAATATTCCCCCGTATAGGAATATATGCACCAATATTCTTCATATAGGAATATATAAGTATGTATTATGTTCAAATTATAAAAATTTTCAGACATAAATTAAACTAGATGATGTTTATATAGCTTTTCGTTATATAACAAAAATAATCCGTACACGTGTTTGGTATAAATTAGCTAAAAATACACCACCCGATTCTATTATATATATATTATTTTTATGTTTTATCTTTAATTTCCTAATTTTAGTAATTTTTATGCTTATGATGTCTAAAAGAGAGTTGGTAAAATTCGTATTTTTTGAAAATTCTTTAGTTATATGTTTAATTTCTCAAAATATGTTATTTAATATAATCAATTATCTAATATAAATTAAAATACTATGCCAAAAATTAGCAACATGAGCAATACCCATATATTCGTTCATTATGACCGGATTTAATATAACTCAACATAGAATATAAAAATTGAATTATATATATATAATAAATTTAGAACAAATGAAATACATAATATCAATTATTAAGTATATTTATGATAGTATTCGGCGTATTATACGCATCTAGATATAAACCTAGGCTATAGACTAATATCTATCAGAATAAAATAACTATGATAATAACGATACAAACAATAACATCTAGAATTAATAAAATATGATAAAACAATAATATAAAATGCTACGTTCTTAATCATAAATTATTAAAAAATAAGAATAAATTCTACCAAAAGGAAGTAATGAATATTATGTAGTAACTAATTTATTTAATAATAAATACTATCCTACTGATAAAAACGTATCATAATAATAATACAAAAAAATTATAAGTAAGCATATCACAAAAAATCATATTGTATAAGATATGTATACAGAATTTATAGAAAAAACTTATAATTTAAAACCAATTAATTAATCTATCTAAATATAAGGATTATTATGGTACTCAAATCCAAAACATAGAATTATTTTTAGTGCAATCTATAATATTGAAATAATAGATACCATACTTTTCAATACCTTAAAAGATATGTATGGAAATCGTTGCTCAAAAATTAGTAAATTAGAATAATAAGATGTTTAAGGATTTAAAACATTTATGAAAATAGATATCAAAGATGCATATATTTCAACCAAAAGATTATCTATACAAACGTTATTAAATAACTTATTTGTTAATGATGATGAGTTACATATACCTAAATTATTCGGGTACATATACTGCCCCAGAAAAGTTCAAATAAAAGATTAATAATTTATATTTAATGAAGGATTATATACAGGATTTAAATCATCTTAATTACTGTTTCATCTAGTAATGTGGGATATAGTAAATAAAACAATTTCTAATTTTAATTAATCAACGAACACCTAACTTGATATTAATTTTAAAATTTATATAGATGATATACTATTTATATTTAATTAATATATAAGTGACCAAGCATTATATGAATTCTAAAACTTGTTTATTAAGCAAATAGAGATATACGGATTATGTATTAATTACAAAAAATCATAACTTATTAAATTTGG
>Ga0222714_10003618_pt1 | contig 15580 bp, 12 predicted proteins | sample C33_3DmetaG_FD_165048 | JGI IMG/M metagenome (GOLD analysis project Ga0222714, IMG submission 165048) | Estuarine water microbial communities from San Francisco Bay, California, United States - C33_3D | ecosystem: Environmental > Aquatic > Marine > Unclassified | place: USA: California...
CGGATGGTGCCGTGGATCGCGTCGCCGTGCCGGGTTACAATCTCTGCGACCCGGTAGCTCAGCTGGCAGAGCAACTGACTTTTAATCAGTAGGTCGCGGGTTCGAGCCCCGCCCGGGTCACTTCGGGTTCGTTATCGTGCAGGCATGGCTTCTGAGTTGTGTTGAGGTAGGCTCTTCCTCATGAGCCATGAGCGCCCTTGCTCCGAGCCCCACGAACTTTCCTCGAACATGGCCCCCACGGACCTCCAGCTGGAATCGGAGCGACTCGTCGTGGTCTGCGGATTCTTCGACCTGCTTCGCCAGGGTACGCGTGACTGACCCGGATCCCGTTCGCGATCACCGGCTCACCACGCCCATCTTCCTCGCACTGAACCGGCGTTCCGAGCGCAGATCCTGAAACCCTGCGGCCCGGAACTGCGTCAGGCAGGATTCCCGCCGTCGACACGGTGCCGGCCAGACTGCTTCAAGCTTGTGCGGGCAAGCTTCTCACGCCACGTTGGGTGGGCAGGCCAGCTCGCAGCTGGAGGGAATGCGCGGTGACTACCTTGTGGCGTTCCGTAACGCTCTGGTTTGCGCGTCGCTCTGCCCCCTCGGCGCCGAGTACTTGTGCGCCCGGATCCGAGCAGGGCGTTCCGCACCCCGAGCACGACGCGGACGCCACGGTGCATCGCGATCTGCCCCCGGGATATACCTATCTGCGCCCGCACCGGCAGGGTGGGCTCGGCACGATCCTCGTGGTTCGCGAGGAACGCTCGGGTCGCGAGGTGGCGCTCAAGCGACTTCGGGACGAATTGCGGCACGACCCCCACTGCAAGGGTCTCATCGAGGCTGAAGCGCGGCTGACCGCGGGCCTGCAACATCCGAATATCGTGCCCGTGTACGACATGGGTGTGGGCCCCGATGGGCGCTTCTACTACACGATGCGACTCGTTCCCGGCCAGACCCTGGACGAGTACGTCGATTCGGTGACCGGGCAGCGGTCGCACCTGCCCGCGAGCCGCACGCGGCGTCGGCTCTTGGACTGTCTGCGCAAGGTGTGCGACGCCATGATGTACGCGCACGCGAACGGTGTCGTGCACCTGGACCTGAAGCCGTCGAACATCCTGGTCGGAGACTTCGGCGGGGTTCTCGTCGTCGACTGGGGATGCGCTGCTCAGGTGAAGCTCGGTTCGGACGGTGCCCTGATCCCGCCGTCACCTCGTGCTCCGGATCCCGACGAAGGAGTGCCCGGAGCCGGCACGTTGAACCACATGGCGCCGGAGCAGTTCAACGGAGACCAGGGCGCTGTCGGTGCGAAAGTTGACGTGTACCAGCTTGGGGGCATTCTCCATGAGATCCTCACGCTGTCCCCACCCGAGGTGTGGTGGCTTCGCCACGCTTCCGGAAGTGACAAGGCCAGATCAGGCGCGAGGCTCCCGCTGGCCCCCACCGTGGGGGGCTTGGCGCGGTCCGTCGGTGGACCGCTGGCTGCGATCTGCCAACGCGCGCTGTCGTCGGATCCGGACCATCGGTACCCCAGCGTGGCGGCGCTCGCCGCGGACATCGACAGCTGGTTCGCCGAGGCGCCCGTGTCTGCGTATCGCGAGGGATTCATCGGAAGGTTGTCTCGGATCATCCGAGGTCATCCACAGGCGGCGTCGCTCATCGCCGTTTCTGCTGTACTGGTGGTCGTGTTCAACCTTCAGCTCCTGCGTGTGACGACGCAGGGCTACGCACAGACCTTGGCGTCGCTCGTGTCGGGACAGGGGCAGGCAGCCGTGGGAGGCGTGTCGGCGCTCCAGGGCCTGTTCGAGAGCCGACAGCAGGTGCCGGATCCGTCCGATTTCGCGGCGCTGGCGGATCTGTATTACGCGAGCTACCCCGGCATCAACGCGCACTCGTGGGTACCTCGAGTCGAAGAATCGCGGCGGGCGATGTTCATCGACGAGGTCCGGGCGTCGGCACCGTCGGACGGAAGTCGCTACGGCTCCTTCACGATTTCGGAGCGAAACGGCGATGGAGTCATGGTACCGGCGGCGAGCCGCGAGACCTACTACCCCGTAACCTTCATCGAGCCCTACGAGGGAAACGAGGAGGCGCTCGGCTTCGATCTCGGCTCGGTGGAAAATCGTCGCGCATTGCTGAGCACCGCCCGATCTCGACGGGGCGTCAGCCTGTCCGAACTCCTCCAGCTGGTTCAGGCAGACGAGGGGCAGGGTGGGTTGCTCGCCGCCGCTGCCGTGCGGCGCCCGGGTGATCCGGTTGATCGGGTACAGGGCTACGTCACGGGCGTCTTCCGGCTCGAGGAATTGCTGGCGTATTCGTGGAGAGAGATCGATACGGAGTACCTGGACGTTCGCCTGTACGATGTGACCGACCCGACTGCTCCCACCGTCATGTGGACCAACGAGCGCGGTTCCGAGGTGCGCATGGGTGCGAAGATCGGTCCGGAGACGGGGCTGTTCGCCATGCGAAGCGAGTTGACCCTCTTCAATCGACGCTGGAGCGTGTGGGTTCGGCCTCGGCCAGCCTTCCTCTGGTACTATCCGCTGTCGCTGGTTCGAAAGTAGGTGCGGGCCCGGAGGTCGTTCGGCACCCGGGGAGGGCGGGTACGAGATCGGCAGGAGCGCCACGTCGCGTCTGTGCGCGTCCGGCGCGCCGTCATACTATCTATCCATGTACTCTTCGCTCGACGCTTTTGCGCCCTGAGAGGTGCCCGATGCTCCCCAGAAGAACCCTGGCCACCGCCGCCGCCCTCGCGGCGCTCTGGATGCCGGAAGTCTCCTCCGGTCAGGCCGTCACGTCCTCCCTGAGAGGGCTGCACGGCATGACCATGACGAACATCATGGCCAGTGCGGAGATGCTCGACGAGTCGCTGTACGCCTTCCGGCCGACCGAGGAAGTCCGTTCGATGGGCGAGCTCTTCGCCCATGTCGCCAGCGCGCAGTTCGGCTTCTGCTCGGCGGCCGCAGGCGAGTCGAGCCCTCAGACGGAGAACTACGAGGAGACGCGCACCACGAAGGCGTCGATCCTCGACGCGCTCTCGTCGGGGTTCGCCTACTGCGATGGGGTGTACGCGCGCATGACCGATGAGATGGGGGCGCGCGGCGTGAACTTCTTCACCGGCCCGAACACCGCGTTCGGCGTGCTCGCGTTCAATTCCGCACACAACTACGAGCACTACGGGAATCTGGTGACGTACATGAGACTCAACGGCATCACGCCACCTTCTTCCATGCGGGAGTAGGCGCCGGGGTCGAACGCGCGGAGGGGGCGGCACCAGCCGTCACCTGTCCGCTCCGTCTCACGCCCTGCTGACGCCACGAGCCCTCCGTGTCCGAGACCACGCAGACGCTCCGCAAGCCGATCTGGCTCACGCTGCTGCTCGCCGTGCTGGCCGCGGCGACGTCCTACGGCGCCGTCCGTCTCCTCGGCTTGCTGGGACGCGACCCCGTAGCGCTGATGGCGGCCGGCGTGGCGTTCCTGCTCCTGGTCGCCACGCTCGACGCCCTCGTTGCCCGCGTCACCCTGCGGGGCGACGAGATCTCGATTACGAGGGGACTGAGGCATCGGCGCTTCTACCGGGGCCACATCGCGACGGTCGGGTGGAAGGCCGGCGAGGGAGTGTCGCTCGAACTCGACGACGGGCTCAGGGTCGAGCTCCCGGAGCTGGGACGAGGCCGGGCTCGGGCCGCCGCCATCCGTGTCTGGCTGGACGAGGCCCGGAGCGCGGAGCCCGCGTCCGACCCCGAGGAGCAGGGGGGGGCGGCGCCCGGCGAGTCGGACGCCGGGCCCGAGGCGACCGGTCGGGGCGCCGCCGACTCCGAGCGCGGGTAGCGCTGCGAAGGACTTTCGACAGCCGGTCGCCGGGGATATTGTCCTCGCTGAGGGTGCGCAGGGGCGGGCCGGTCGTCTCGCCCCGTCCTCCGACGGGCGAAGATCCGATGTCTCTGGTCAGAACAGTGGCGGCAAGCGGCGCGGGGGTGAGCTGATGCGGGCCCGGATTCCGTGGAGCGCGGCGGTGCCGCTGCTCGGGCTGGTGGCGGCCGGTGCCTGCGGCGACCCCTCCCGCGAGGCGCTTCCCGTCGGGAAGTTCTTCGACGACTTCTACGCCTCGGGCGTCATCCCCACGGTGCTGGTGCGCTGGGAGATGACCGGGGAGAAGGACGCGATCCTGGACGGGCCGATCGGGTACGGACGCTAGCTCCGCGCGCACGCTCACGGGTTACCAATATTCGCACAGGAAGGGGTTGTTCATGTCTCACCGCATTCTCACCCTGCCGACCGTCCGCCACCTGCATCGTGCCGGTCGTACCGCACTGCTCGTCTGCATGCCCGCGCTCATGCTCGCGCACGCGGCGTCGGCGCAGTCCACGCCCGTTCGGCGCGGCCAGACCGTGTCGGGCACGCTGGCCGAAGGCGACACCCTCCGGTACACGGTGGAGGCCGGTGACGACTACTGGGTCTTCGGCGAAGTGACCCAGCGTACCGTCGACGCGGTCGTGCGACTCGTGGATCCGGACGGGAACCAGGTCGGGCGCGTCGACGGATCGACGCGCGGGGGTGAGCGCTTCTCCGGGCGGCTCCGTGCGGCCGGGCGGTACACCGTGGAGGTCATCCCGTCCGAGGGAACGCATGGGGATTTCACGCTCACGGTGCACCGCCTCGAACCCGTCGAGACGGACCCGAGGAAGCGGGTGGACCAGATCATGGCCCGCTACGACGGGGACGACTCGCCTGGCGCGGCCGTGCAGGTGTGGCGCGACGGCAGGACGATGTACTCGAAGGCCTGGGGCATGGCGAATCTGGCCTACGGGATTCCCTTCGAGCCCGATACCCGCACCAACATTGGCTCGACTTCCAAGCAGTTCACGGCGTTCGCGGTCATGCTGCAGGCCGACCGCGGACTGCTCTCGCTGGACGACGACATCCGCAAGCACGTTCCCGAGCTTCCTGAGTTCGAGCACACGATCACGGTGCGTCACCTCATCACGCATACGTCCGGACTTCGCGAGTTCCTGAACCTGCTCGTGATGTCGGGGCGCCGGATCGATCACGGCGACTGGATCGACCGGTCCGAAATCATCGAGATCGTCCGGAAGCAGCCCGCGCTGCAGAACGTGCCGGGCGCGGAGTGGAACTACAACAACACCGCCTTCGGTCTTGCGGCGTTGATCGTCGAGCGCACGTCCGGCCAGGACTTCCCCACGTACATGCGGGAAAACGTCTTCGAGCCGCTTGGGATGTCGCGCACGCTGGTGCGTGCCTCTCCCGAGCAGATCGTGCCGGAGCGCTCGGAGGGGTACACCCCGGGCGGCGACGGCTTCCGGGAGACCGGCGACCTGGGCGGCGCGGTCGGCGCCGGAGCCGTCTACTCGACGGTCGAGGATCTGCAGACGTGGGTCGAGAACTTCCGGACTCCGCGCGTGGGCAGCGCCGGGATCTTCGAGCAGATGATGACGTCCTACGTGCTCGACGACGGCGAGGAGACCGGGTACGGCTACGGCCTCATGCTCGACGAGCAGCAAGGCCTCCGGCGTGTGCATCACGGCGGCGCGGACGTGGCCCATCGTTCGATGCTTGCGTACTACCCGGACATCCGCGCGGGCATCACCGTCCAGAGCAACCATGCGGGGTTCAACAGCGCCGTCGCCTTCGAGCTCGCCGAGGCGTTTTTCTCGGACGCCATGGAGCCGGAGGATGCTGCGGGTGCGGAGGGCGGGGATTTCGACCTCGCGTCCTGGGATCCCGAGGAGTTCGACGACTTCGTCGGGCGCTACTCGCTGGATGAGGCTCCGGGCTTCATCCTGACGTTCACCCGCGAGGACCAGACGCTCTACACGCAGGCGACGGGTCAGCAGCGCATCGAAGTCCGACCGGTGTCGGATTCCACGTTCGCCCTCGTCGGTGTCGAGGCCTCGGTCACCTTCCATCGCGACGAGGGTGGAGCGGTCACCGGCGCGACGCTCGACCAGAACGGGCTGCATCCGGCGACGCGCCTCGACGGCGGGGAGGCGTCGGAGGGCTGGAAGCCGGGCGCCGACGAGCTGGCGGAGTACGTCGGCCGCTACTTCAGCGAGGAGCTCGAGACCTTCTACACGCTCTCGCTCGCCGACGGCGTGCTGCACCTGGTGCACCTGAGGATGGACGATGCCGACCTCGCTCCGGGCGACGAGGTCGATCGCTTCACCGGGGCCAACCTGCGCTTTGACTTCGAGCGCGACCGGAATGGGCAGGTGATCGGCTTCTACCTGTCGAACGTGCGCACGCGCGACGTGCGGTTCGAGCGGGTCCGCTAGGGTCCCACGGCGACGATCGCTGCTTGCGTCACGCGCTCACTGGCCGACGAGCGCCGCCGTCGGCAGCGCGGGGATGATGCGAAGCGCGTTTTCGTAGTAAAGAGCGCGCAGCACGTCGTCCGGAAGGTCCATGCCGTAGAGCTTCCAGAAGGCGTGGTAGTCGCGGTAGTAGTCGAAGTACTCGTCGGCCGTCTCGAAGACGCGCCAGTAATAGGGGTACTCGTCCGGCTGGAAGGAGTCCTTTCCGAAGAGCACGCGGTCGCGGTACTTCGAGAAGAATTCCGCCGCGAACCGGGGCTGGCGCCCGAGGTCGTACAGGACGGCGCCCACTTCCGCGAGGACGTTGGGGTGCTCGTCGAATATGGCCCCGAGGCGAGCGAGGTCGTGCGTGTGCCACCCCATGTGCGCGAGGATCCAGGTGGTGTTGGGGTGCCTCGCCAGCATGCGGTTCCGCTCCGCCATCAGGTCGTCGAAAGCCGGGAAGCGGGACGGGTCGTTGAAGCGGCGGTTCTCGAAGAGCGCCATCTCCAGCCAGCGCTCGTTGGCGTAGTCGAGCGGCTCGAAGAACTCCGGCGGATCGGCCGTGTGGACGAAGACCGGAATCCCGAGTCGGCCCGCCGTCTCCCAGACGACGTCGAGCTCCGGGTCGTCCATCTCCAGTCGCGTGCCGTCCGCCTTGCGCGTGGTCAGGCCGAAGCCCTTGCCGATCTCCCCGATGCCCACCGCGCCCGCCGCGACGTCCGCCTCGAGCTGGGCGGCGATCCTCGCACCGGAACCGGGCCCCACCCCGTCGAGGTCGAGCGAGGCGAAGAAGACGAACCGGTCTGCGTACCCCGCCTCGCGGACGGCTTCGATCTGCGACCGGAGCCGCGCCCCCGAACTGGGTCGGGCCTGGACCATCACGCCGATGTTCAGCCGGTCCATCTCCGACACCACGCGCTCGATGTCCGCACGGTTGTCGAGCGCGGGCGGGTGCCCGTGGATGTCGACCACGGGAAACCGGGCCCGTGGCACCTCGTGCTCCGGTACCACCAGCGTCGACTGAGGTCTGTACTCCGTGATGCTCGGGACCGGGAGCGTGGGCTCGCGGCCCTGGCCGGGGCGCTGCTGGGCCTCGCATGCGACCGGAGCGACCGCGAGGCCCAGGGCGAGAACGGCTCGAGTCGTGAAGGGGGTGGGGCGCATCGGAATCTTCCTCTGGGCGGTTCGCCGGGCGCGGTGGAGACCATCCCGCGCCGTGGTCGGTGCTTCGGGGCAAGCTGGGGACCGGGTCGTGTCCTGTACAGGGCGGTGCGGGGCCCGGTTTCCGTCGCGCTCTGCACGGGTCCTCCCGCGCCCTGGCTGCGCACTCGACGGCATGGTCAGCCGCCGGCGCATGCCGCATCTTCGGGGCTTCACCGACCTGGGGACGGAAGCCGACGGAGAGAACGAATGACAAAGCGCATCGGGACCGCACCCCTGAACGGCATCCGCGTGTGCGACGTCACGCAGAACCTCGCGGGACCGTTCTGTGCACAGATCCTGGCGGATCTCGGGGCGGACGTCATCAAGGTCGAGCCGCCCGGAGGGGACCTGGGCCGGGCCTGGGGGCCGCCGTTCTGGGGCCGCGACAGCACCCTCTTCCTGTCGGCGAACCGCGGCAAGCGAAGCATCGTCCTCGACCTGAAGCAGGAAGGGGGCATGGAGATCCTGCGGCGCCTCGCGGGGAGCTGCGACGTCTTCCTGCACGCCACGCGCCCCCAGGCGGCGAAGCGACTCGGCATCGACTACGCGTCGGTCAAGTTGTGGCGCGAAGACGTGATCCACATGTCGATCTCGGCGTACGGCCAGGACGGTCCGATGGCCGATCAGCCCGGGTACGACCCCCTGATGCAGGCGTATGCGGGGATCATTTCCGTCACGGGCCAGCCGGGCGGACCGCCGACCCGCGTGGGTGGCTCGGTCGTGGACTTCGGAACCGGCATGTGGGCCGCCATCGCGATCCTCGCAGCGCTCCGGCAGCGGGAAGCGACCGGCGAGGGAGCCGCCGTCGAGGCCTCGCTCATGGACACGTCCCTCGCGTGGGTCTCCTACCACATGATGGGCTACCTCGCCACCGGCGCGATTCCCGGGCCGATGGGCTCCGCGCTCGGCTCCATCGCGCCCTACCGCGCTTTCCCGACGCGGGACGGTCACGTGATGGTCGCGGCGGGCAACGACGCGATCTTCCGGCGGCTCTGCGCCGCGCTGGAGATGCAGGAGGCCGCCTCGGACGAGCGCTTCGCGACGAATCCGCTCCGAGTCGAGAACCGGGACGCACTCGATCCGATCGTCGAGGCAGCCACCTCGCGGCTCGGCACCGCCGAACTGCTCGAGCGACTTCAGGCGGCTTCGGTCCCGGCGTCCGCGATCCGCTCGATCGCGGAGGTCGTCGCGGACCCCCAGGTGCTTCGGTCGGACATGCTGCACCCGGTTCCGCATCCGGAGGTCGAGGAGTACCGCGATGTCTCGCTCCCGCTGCGCATCGACGGCGCGCGGCCCCGGGGCGAAGGGCTGCCGCCCGCCTCGGGCGCCCACACGGTCGAGGTGCTGGAGGAACTGGGCTACGCGCCCGGGGAGGTCGGCGCGCTACTCGCGTCGGGCGCGGCCCGTCCCGCTTCGGAGGAGTGAAGTCCGTGTCGCGTCGAAGCCCCGGACCGTCGCGCACGCGTGCGAAGCCCGTCAGTCGCGCACCAGCGCCACGCGGAACCCGATGATGGCGCGCCGGGCGCCGGGGTCCGCGCCGCCGCGGTTCGCGGCGCGTACGTACTGTTCGGTGTCGCCGAAGGACCCGCCCCGCATGATCCAAAGCGCGTCGGCGCTCAGGTCAATGCGCTCGATCGAGTCGTCGAAGGGGTAGGGCCGGAAGGGGCTGCGGGTCCACTCCCAGACGTTTCCGGCCATGTCGGCGACGGGGTAGGCGCACTCGGGGCAGGGGAAGCTCCCTACGGGCACGGGGGATGCCGCTCGGAAGTTGGCGCGGTCGGTGCGCGGTGCGTCACCCCACGGGTAGATGCGTGCGTCCGTGCCACGCGCCGCCTTCTCCCACTGCGCTTCCGTCGGCAGCGCCACCCGCCACCCGTCCGCCACGAGCCCCGCCAGCGAGTCGGGCAGGGCGCCGGGAGGCGTCCGCAGCCGGGTGTCGAGCCAGCGGGCGTAGGCCACCGCGTCCGGCCAGGAGACCCACGCCACCGGGTGGGAAGGCGGGTCCTGCAGTGTCCGGGTGTCTGGCACCGGGTGGCGCGTGTCGCCCACGAATGCCGCGTACTGCGCGACCGTGACCTCGAAGCGGCCGATGAAGAAGGTGGGGATGTCGGGCGTGCCCTGAACCCTCCCCTCGCCCCACCACTCGATGTCGAAGGCGAGAGAATCCACGCCCGGGTCGCTCCCCATCGTGAACGGACCCCCGGGGATCTCCACGAAGCCGAGGGTCGAATCGTCCGGCATGTACCACGCATCGGCTCGAAAGCCGTCGAGCTGCCCCACGGGCGGGAGGCCCGGCAGGGGATCGGCCTCCGCGGCGCGGTCGTCCGCGGTGCGCGAGAGCATCAGCGCGCTCCAGACGGCCGCCACCAGCCCCGCGGCCGCCAGTACCACGCCCCGCGAGCGCCGTGGCCGTTCGCTCATGCGACGCCCGAGGGGGGCTCGCCTCCGGTCGGCGCGCTCCCCAGGCGCGGGTCGCATGCGAACCGCCATCCGTGATCACACGCGCGAAGGTAGAGCTCCGACTCGGGCGCCTGCATGAGGTTCAGCCCCCCTTCACGAAGAAGGAGTCTCAGGTCGAGCGATCGTGGCTCCGCCCGGGCGTTCGTACCGGGGTCGACGAGGTTCACGCAGGCGGGCTGGAAGCGAAGCTCGCACGCGCGGGCGAAGTAGCGTTCCCCCAGCTCGGCGTCGGCCTCCACCACCAGGCCTTCGGCATAGTGCAGACCGAGCTCGTTGCACGCCCAGGCCGAGTTGTCTCCGCAGTAGCTCGCCTCGATGGAGAGGAGTCGCTCGCAGGCGTTCGCTCGACCATCGGCGCATGCGGCCTGCCAGAACGGGACGGAGTCGCCGGGGTGCCTGCCGTCCGTGCGCCCGGCGGCGGTCATGATCGCGAAGAACGCGACCCAGACCCCCATGGCCGCGAGGTTGCGCATGCCGCCGGGGAAGAGAACGGAAGGCGTGAGGCTGTCGGGACGTCGGGCCCCGGCTTCGCGTCGTGCACCCACGTTCCGCACGAAGTGGTCGATTCCCCGCACGCTGAGGTTCAGCAGGGGCACGCAGAGCAGTTTGTCGTAGAACGTCGGGGCTCCGGCCGCTCCGAGAATGGAGTACAGCGCGAAGACGCCCAAACCGTAGAGCGCGCCGAAGAGCGACTTGCCGAGCGGAGTGCGTGGCGAAGTGGAGGGGTCCGTGACGAGCAGGTGAAGTCCGAGGAAGACCGCGGTCGGGATCTCGGAGTCGACGAAGTACGGGACCCCGGTGACCGAGGCGTAGAGTGCGCTCAGCCCGAAGAGCACCGCCGCGGCCGTCCCGGCGATCAGCGTGATGGAAAAGAAGTGCATCACCACCAGGCCGACGAGAAACAGGTACAGATAGATGTGCGGCGCCAGCGTGAGCGTCGAGGCGATCTCCCGGCCCCACGTCAGGTCCGTCGTACCCGTCGCGATGAGGACCAGGGAGAAGAGGCCGAGCGCGAATGCCGACGGGTTGAAGATGTGGACGTGGCGTCCCTCCCGATGCCAGCGCACGAACTCCTTCCCCAGGAAGCCCACCCCGACCATCAGGAACTGCAGCCAGAACCAGTCGTCCCGAAACCAGAGGAACAGGTTGATGCTGAAGATGATCGGGACCGGGCCGAAGCCCAGCACGTATCGCTCGCCGCGCGACCACGCCAGCAGCATGGAGAAGGCGTAGGCGAAGACCACCTGAGCGGCGAGGAGGACCGCCATCGCGTAGACCGGTCGCCAGTGCCATCCCCAGTACGCGAGGACGGCCATCTGGCAGCACGCCTGGATGTAGTGCTGAGCGCGCAGCGAGATCTCGATCGTGGGCGCCCACCCGCCGCGACGCGCGGTGAAGGCGAGAAGCGCCGCCCAGGCCAGGACGAACCCGGCGGCCCCCAGAAAGGACTGCGTGAGCAACGCCGACCCCTGCACCCTGGGCGTCAGTGACAGCAAGCCGATCGTGATGCCGAGTGCCGCGGGAAGCAGGAGCGTGACAGTACCGCGCGTCTGGCGGAAGATCGAGTCCAGAGCGGACAGAGTCGAAGTGTGTGCGGCGCGGGCCGCAGGTTCGGGGGTGCTCATTCGGGACTGACGCATCGACTTGGCTTTGTGACACGGTCGGAGGCGCGCTAAGCTAGGTCGGCGGAGCCGACGCGTCACGGCCGACGGTACGACCGAAGGCGTCGCGCTCGAGGCACCATCTCGAGGCCGGGGGGTCCCAGTGGACGCCTCGAGCGATCACGTACAGAGCGGACAGCGGTTCAAGGTGAACGAGAAGGACTTCGAAGAAGTCAGAGCGCGGGAGTTTGGCCGCCTGGATGCAGGCGGTCACGTGTACCTGGATTACACGGGAAGCGGCCTGTACGCCGAATGCCAGCTGCGCCAGAATGACGCCTTCCTCGAGCATCACGTGCTGGGGAACCCACACTCGGAGAACCCGACGTCGGCCAGCGCGACCGAACGCGTGGAGGGAGCCCGAGCCGATGTGCTGGACTTCTTCGGGGCGGACCCGCAGGAATACGCGGTTGTCTTCACGTCGAACGCATCGAACGCCCTGAAGCTGGTCGGCGAGTCGTTTCCCTTCCGCCCCGGCTCCCGATTCACCCTGCCTCGGGACGCGCATAACTCGGTCCTCGGCCTACGCATGTTCGCGCAGGCGAGAGGGGCCTCGGTCGACTACCTCCCTCTCGACGACGAACTGAGGCTCGATCGCCGGGTCCCCATACCTCCCGCTGGCGAAGGACCGAGCCTTTTCGTCTTTCCTGCGCAGTCCAACTTCTCGGGTGTGAAGCATCCCCTGTCATTGGTCGAGCAGGCCCGGGACGTTGGCTACCGGGTCCTCGTGGATGCAGCCGCCTACGCGCCGACGAGCCAGCTGGATCTGAGTCGGAACCGGCCTGACTTCGTCGCCGTGGCCTTCTACAAGATGTTCGGCTACCCCACCGGCGTCGGTGCGCTGCTCGCGCGCCGGGAGGCGCTCGATGCCCTCGAGCGGCCATGGTTCGCAGGGGGCACCGTTGATTTCGTCTCCACGCACACCGGCGTGCATCAGTTTCGAGCGGATGCCGAGCGCTTCGAGGACGGTACGCCGAACTTCCTGGGGATCGCAGCGTTGGCGCCGGGGCTTGGGTTCCTGCGCTCGTTGGGGATGCACAACGTCGCCGATCACGTCACGCGACTGACGGATCGCCTGCTCGAGATGTTGCAGGAGCTGCGCTACGAGGACGGGTCCTCCGCCGTTGAGTTGTACGGCCCGAAAGACACCACGGACCGCGGCGGCACGATTCCCTTCAACCTGCTGGACCACTCGGGCCGGGTCGTGCCCTACGAGCTCGTCGTGCGGGCGGCGGCCGAGAACAACATTTCGATGCGTGGCGGCTCCTTCTGCAATCCGGGTGCGGGTGAGAAGGCCCTCAACCTCGGTGTCGACGAGGCGTTCGGATGTATGCCCGATGCCTCGGCGACCGAGACCGGTGACCGGGCTCGTGCGGGATCCGTGCGGGTGTCCGGCGCGCTTCGGATCTCGGTCGGTATTCCTACCGTGTCAGCAGATCTGGATCACCTCGCTGCGTTCCTCTCGGGGTTCATTGCCGCCCGCTCCTGGGAGACCACCGGCGCGGACTGAGTCAGTCGAACGGGCGCGGCGTGGTACCGGCGGGGGACTGCCACGAGGCCACGCCTGTCGCTGGAGAGGTGTGGAAGAGCGGGGCAGGTCGTATTGTTTCTCCCTCTGTCACGCGGGGTGCGGGCCGACCCATCCCTCTCGAAGAAGAGTCCGAGCCATGAAGATCCCTGTTGTCACGTCCCGTCCGTCGTGGGTGAACTTCTCCACGCGTGCCTTCCCTTTGCGCTGGGCGGCCCGCGTCGTCGCGGCGGGCCTCGTGTTGGCGGCCCTCGCCTGTGGTGGTGGGGGCGATGCGACGATGGGAGGGGATGGACCCGGCGTTTCGTCCGCCTCGGGAGCCGGGCCGTCTTTTGCCGTCGATCCGTCGTGGCCGCGAACCATGCCCGACGACTGGATCATGGGCTCGGTCACCGCGGTCTTCGTGGACGCCCGGGATCACGTCTGGGTGACCCACCTCCCGGAGACGCTGACCCCCGAGGAGACCTCGGCCACCCAGGACCCGCCGATCGGCCTCTGCTGCCGCTCGGCGCCTGTCGTCGTCGAGTTCGACGCCCAGGGCAACGTGGTCCAGGGGTGGGGCGAGCCGTGGAACCAGGATGTCGCGGATTTCCCCCGCAACGCGCACGGTCTCTTCGTGGATCACAATGACAACGTCTGGATCGGAACGTACCGGCACCACCGCGTCATGAAATTCACGCGCGACGGCCAGCTGCTGATGCAGCTCGGTGAGTACGACGTCACCGGAGGCAGCAACGATCCCGATCTGCTCGGCGGACCTGCCGGGATCTGGGTCGACCCTGGCACGAACGAGGTCTTCGTCGCCGATGGCTACGGAAACCGACGCGTCGTGGTGTACGACGGAGACACGGGGGCGTACAGGCGGCACTGGGGTGCGTACGGGGAGACACCCGACGACGCGTACCAGTACGACTGGGGTGGGCCCGACCACGAGACCTCGCCCCCTCGTCAGTTCTCGACCGTGCATGGGCTGGTCGGGTCCGACGACGGACTGATCTATGTCGCCGACCGGCGAGGCAACCGGATCCAGGTCTTTCAGCAGGACGGCACCTTCGTCACCGAGAAGATCGTCCAGCCGCGCACGCTCGCGTCGGGCTCGGCGTTCGTGATCGCCCTCTCGCCCGACCCGGAGCAACGCTGGCTGTATCTGGCGGACGGTACCAACCACAAGGTCTGGATCCTTCGTCGCTCCGATCTCGAGGTCGTGGGAGACTTCGGGCGCGGTGGTCGGCAGGTCGGGCAGTTCCTGCGCCCGCACGGCATGGGCGTGGACTCGCAGGGCAACATCTACGTGGGCGAGGCCTCGACGGGCCGTCGCGTCCAGAAGTTCAGCATCAGCGGGGGGTGATGTCGTGAATCGAGCGATCCGAGTGCCGCGCTCGTGCCGTGCGCCCCTCTCGGTGGCGGTTTTGGCCGCGTCGGTCGCGTTGCTCCCGGCGCACGGCGTGGCCCAGTCCGCCTCGGACATCGTCGAACGGATGCTGTCCGAGTACGCGCGTCGCGTCGCGGGGGTGGACAACTACACGCTCGTCCAGCAGACGATGGGCTTCGAGACCGTGTCGTACTTCGAGAAGGAGATCGTCGACGGCCGGCCGGTCTTCCGCTCGCGGTCGAGCGTCACGGCCCTGGGCGTCACCGCTGAAGTCTCCGAGGACAACGGTGTGGACGACGTGTACGCCATCGGTGAGGAACTCGGACGCAGGGGCAGGTACGCCGGCGTGCGGAGCGTGGACGACTATGACCTGCACGTCATCGAGGTCAGCGACCTCACGGGGCTCGACTTCGGCGCGGACCTCGCCCCGGACTCCGACTTCCGCCCCAAAAGCGGGACGTTCTTTCTGGATGTCGACACGTACGTCCCCCGGCGCCTGGAGTTCGTCGGCTCGCTCACCAACGAGGAGGGCGTCCACGACATCACGAGCATCATCGAAATGGGGGACTACCGCGAGGTACAGGGCATGCTCGTGCCGCACCGCACCGTCGTGACCATCGAGGGGCTCGGCGAGGCGATCGACGCCGAGACCCGGGCCCAATTCGAGGAGATGCAGCGCGAGCTCGAGAACCTTCCTCCGCAGCAGCGGGCCATGGTCGAACAGATGATGGCGGGCCAGCTGGAGCAGTTCCGCTCGATGATGGCCGGGGAGGACGCACCGATGACGTTCCAGGCGCTCGTCACGGCCGTGCGCGTGAATCAGGGGCCGCCGGCCCGCTGAGCAGGTAGGGTCGAGTAGCAACGAGTTACAGCAAGAAATCTCATAAGCCCATGGTGGGACGCGCGATCTGCCACTCTTGCTGATTATCGATGCTCAACGCTGCAGCACTGAATCGACACAAAAGCCGGCCCAATCGGCACACGAATTGACACATTGCTCTGTGGGGGACGGCGCAGAAGCGCGCGCACCGAGAGCATTGGGGCGCGAGAAGCGCGCCTG
>Ga0222714_10003620_pt1 | contig 15577 bp, 17 predicted proteins | sample C33_3DmetaG_FD_165048 | JGI IMG/M metagenome (GOLD analysis project Ga0222714, IMG submission 165048) | Estuarine water microbial communities from San Francisco Bay, California, United States - C33_3D | ecosystem: Environmental > Aquatic > Marine > Unclassified | place: USA: California...
TACTATCCTTGTACTATCTCCCCCCTATTTCTAAAAAAATAAGAAAAAGGGAAGAACCGGAGAATTTGCAAGGTCAAAAAATCCCCGGAGCCCTCCTCAAAAAAGGGCTTTTTTAGATATAGCTTGTGTAGATATATCTAATGTTAATCAAATGTTCTGTCTGTGGGGTAGAAAAAGAAGAGATAGAATTCACTAGGAGAAAAAACAGATGTAGATCTTGTTGCTATACAATAGAATACGAGAACAAGAAAAAGAAAATGGCGGACCCAATAATTGGTGAAGCCTTCTATTTGAAAAGAGTCATTCTCCGCGAAGCAAAAAGACGTTCAAGAGAAAAAAATTTAGAGTTTAACCTTACTCTGGAGTATTTAATAAGTCTTAAAAATAATACCTGCCCCATTTTGGGTCATGAAATACTATATAGGTCAGGAGTAGACAAGAAGAGGTCAGCATCTTTGGATAGGGTAGATCCAAATAAAGGTTATGTAATAGGTAATGTTAAGATTGTTTCTTTTGAAGGAAATGCATTAAAGAATAGAAATGATTTTAATTCTATGGTTAATGTAATAAAATATCATATAAATTCCATTCCCCCAGAAGAAAGAACTCCAGAAATGAAGAAACGATTACTTGATCTTAGTGAAGATTTTCATTAATTCATCCTCAAATGACTTGTCTTCAGTATAATCGATATTAATTTGTTTTGTCTTTTTGGTTCCTTTTATTATAATAGTAATATATGGTAAATCATATTTCGCGCAAGTCATCGAAGCGAGAGACACTAAACAAGAGTCGCAAATCTTCATTTGTTTGCCATCTTCAGCAAGTAAATTAAAATAAACAAGCTTTCTAACAGTGTAGAATAATAAGTAATCCTGCTTACTATATGACAGTTCACAACCCTCACAACAAATTCTCTTCCTGCAAGTCCTAGGGTTTACAACTGTAACCTTGAATTTATTCTTCACTATATATAAATACATTTAATAAACAATAGAAGACCAAAATAAATGTCCAAAAAAGATAACTCCCCACATGTCGCTCAAAGAGAAAAACTAAAAGATGAATTTGATATTCGCAAATTAAAATGGACCCCGAAACAAGAACAAATTATTGAAGCTTCTTTAGATAAGACGACTAACATTGTTATTTTAGATGGGCTTCCGGGCACAGCCAAGACTCTACTTAGCGTTTATTGCTCTCTAGAGTTAATGAAGGCAAAAAAAGTATCTGACCTTGTTTATATCCGCTCTCTAATTCAAAGCACAGATGGTCAAACTGGATACCTAACTGGTGACTTAGACGAAAAAACTTTCTTTTATAATGTTCCACTATTTGATAAGCTAGAAGAATTGATTAGTAAATCTAGCATCGAAATACTAAATAAGCAAGAAAGGATTAAAACCTATCCTGTTTCATTGCTTCGCGGTTATACATTTAACGTTAATTCTGTAATCCTAGACGAGGGTCAGAACATGATGTTCGATTCTCTTGTAACTGCCGCTACCCGAATGGGTAAGTTTAGTAAGTTATTTATTTGCGGCGATAGCATCATGCAAAATGACTTGGGCAAGAAGTCTGGCTTTAAAGAATTTTGTGATATCTTCCAAGACCAAGATAGTCGAGACAATGGCATCCATTACTTTAAATTGGGGCAAGAAGATATTATGAGAAGTGGGATTACTCGCTTTATTGTTGATAAGATTACTAAGTATAAAGCAATTATTCATTAAACTTCTGTTTCATCCTTTGGTGGATGAGTCTTGATAAAGTGTTCGCGCATTTAGTTACTTTTGTTTCTGATTCTTGCCAAAAAAATGCGTGTAATACTTCATGTATTAGAATGTTGATTGTCTTTTGTTTAGTTAATTTAGGGTCAATTTTTATCTTTGGATTATCCATCTCTGGAGAGTCGCATATGCCATAACACCCTCTAGGGGGTTTGACCCAATTAATGATGTATTCAACTCTTTCGTTATTTTTAAACGAATACTTCATTCTATTACAATTACACTTGCTTTTTTACCATTACATAACTATAATAAATTAATGAATTATGCAAAAAATTTACTGCTCCCAATGTGGAAGTCCTAATTTATACGCTGAAGCAAAGCCAAAATTTTGCTCTGCGTGTGGTACACCATTTTATGGTGTTGTTGTAGAAAAACCGCAAGATAAAAAGTTGCGAGAAAACAAAGTCCGCGCTCAAGAAGAGTATGACGAACAGGATGATGATGAAAGCGACAATGAAGAGAGTGATGCATCAATTCCTGATTTAGAAAATGGTTTAGAAGTTGAGTATCAATTAGAAGGGCCAAGAAAAGAAGCTCTTGGAAAGATTGCAGCAACGCTGCCAGACAACATGGCAAACTTTGGAGCAAGAGGGTCAGAGGGTCTTTCAGTAAAAGAAACACTTAAAGTATTCAAGAAAGAAGCCGGTACATTAAGAAACAAATAAAATGGCTCACAAAGTCCAAAAAGAATCCTTTGAAAAGAACATTGACATCATAGACGAAGAAATTCGTAAACGCAAGAATAAATGGAATCTTGCTGCATTGTCTTGGATTGATTTCGAGGACGTTGAGCAGATACTAAGGATTCATATTTATAAAAAATGGACTTTGTATGATCCAAAGAAACCTCTTGCCCCTTGGTTAAATATCATCATATCCAATCAAATAAAAAACATTATAAGAAACAATTATGGTAATTATGCTAGACCTTGTTTGAAGTGTGCGGCGGCAGAGTGGGATGATTCGTGTTCAATATATGGAGAGCAGTGTAAAAAATGTCCTCTTTATGCTCATTGGGAAAACAACAAGAAAGACGCTTTCAATACAAAAGTAACTCTTCCTCTTGAGAATCATATTAAAGAAGTTCATGACATGACTAATGAAGGCTTTGACCTTCTAAGAAGTACTCAGAGTTTATCATCAGCATTGAGAAAAGTATTAAAGCCAGCAGAGTGGGTAGTTTATGAAATGCTTTGTTTAAGAAATCAGAAAGAAGAAGAGGTCGCAAGAGTATTAGGATTCAAGACCACTGAAAAGAATCGCTCCCCCGGATACAAGCAAATAAAGAACTTGAAGCGTTCTATAATTGTTAAAGCTAAGAAGTGCATTGTGAATGGAGAAGTAGAAATTTATGGCTGAAAATGAAAACCAACCTCAAGAGCTTAATGACCAACAGCGACTGGCAATTTTAAATGAGTGGAATAATCGTCCTACTAATCCTCCTTCTTTGCTTGAACTTGTTAGGATTGCTTTTCCTAATGTTGATGGGGCAGACGGTAGAAGTTGGCACGGCAAGAAAGTCAAAGAGTTCTTGTCAACAAGACAAATTAAAGCAAGAGCTTCATACGAATACTTGGCAAAAGATAAGATTGAACTTTCTTCTGAGCAAAAAGAATTTGTTGCTAACAATGCAGGTTCAATGGGCGCACTTGAGATCACTAAAAGTATTTTCAATAATCAAAATCTTACTAGCCTTAGTCAAGAAACTCGTACAGTAATTGAGTTCATTAAAACTCTTGACCATAAAGTAATTCAAGCAGGACCAATTTCGCAAAGGGATACAGAAAGTCTTGCTGATTCTGAATACATGCCGCCAAAGACTTTTGAACGGATGCTTTTTCGTATCAATAAGTATGTTCACGAAGGTCTTGATAAAGATAAAGTTACTTCACGCCAGAAGGCTTCTGTTAATGCCATTATTGGCTACATGCATACTTATCGTTTCCTTCATCAAATAAATAGTTATTCTTCTAATATTGATCGTGAATTATTTGAAAGCTCTTTTGTTCGTTATACTTATGATAAACCAGACCTTACTCAGGAAGAAGTGGATCAATATATTGTTTTAGCAACCGAAGTAGTTATCTCTGCTAATATTCAAGAAACAATTCAGACTCTTCAAGATCAGATTGACATGGAGATTGACGGCGGCGGCAAATTGCCAATGGCTCTCATTGAAGCAATCAGCGGAGCAAGAGACGAATACAACCAATCGACCATTCGACAACAAAAACTTCTCAATGACTTAAAGGTAAAGCGAAGTGACCGCCTTAGTAAGCAGATAAAAGAGAACGCTAGTATTCTTAATCTGGTTCAAATGTGGAAAGAAGAGGATTCTCGTATGCAATTATTAAAACTTGCAGAGAGAAGAAAAGCGATGGTTAAAAATGAAATAGATCGTCTCTCCACAATGGACGAAATCAAGTGTCGCATCTTGGGAATTTCAGAAGATGAGGTGTTAAATGGCTGAAACATGTAAAATATGTCAGAAAGTTTATGAAGCAGACGCAGATTTTAATCGACATCTTAAAGCTCACAAACTTAGAGTAATAGAATACTATCAACAACATCATCCTCGTTATGATGCTTTCGATAATTCCATAATTATTTACAAGAATAAAGAGCAGTACTTTAACACTGACTTTAATAACAAAAATAATTTAAAGAACTGGCTCAAAGCTCAATCGCTAGAGAAACAGAAAGAGTACTGCAAAGACTTTCTCATCAAGAGAAAAGAAAAGAAAGGTTTAGAATATACTCCTTCTCAAGTTGAGCTTCGCAGTATTTTGAGCCCAAGTATTATTTACTTGGAAGAAATTTTTGGCGACTATTATAAAACAGCACAAGAGCTTGGATTTAAAAATAAGTATGTATATCCAAAAAATTTGGATAATTTAACAGAATTAAAAACTGAAGGTTCAATTATTTATATTGATACCCGAGAACAGAAGCCATTTATATTCAATATGGCATCTGAAGTTCGCACTCTTAAGTTTGGAGACTATGGATTTAGCCATCCAAGTTACGATGGTAAACTTTATTTTGAAAGAAAATCTATATCCGATTTCATTGGAACTCTAAGCGCAGGTTACGAAAGATTTTGTAGAGAGATTGAGAAAGCCAGCGAAGCGAAAGCTAACATGGTGATCATTGTAGAAGAGAGTTTAAGTAACGCTCTATCTTTTAATTATCTTCCTCATGTATACAAGAAAGCTACAAAGGTAAATCCTGAATTCATATTTCATAATGTCAGAGAATTGATACAAAAATATCCTCATGTGCAATTCTTATTTGCAAAGGGGCGCAAAGAGTCTGTTCGCATTATTGAAAAGATGTTCTCTACTGATGAGAATTTTTTTAAATATGATCTTCAGCTTTGCTACGATCTAAAAATGCTATAATATGTGGTATACCCCAGAGAAATACAATAGAATAATTCCAAATCTAAATGATGAATATTCTAGATTAAAAGATACTCTTGAAGATAAGGAAGCTAAGATAACTTTAGCTAAGTTTTTGCGTTCAAATATAGGCATAACTACAGAGCTAATTTCTGGCATAAAATTATGGCCTTATCAAGAGATCGTAATTAAAGGAATGTTGAATCGAAACTTCTGCATGAACGTGTGGGGTCGCGGTGCTTCCAAATCTTTCTCTGCTGCGGTATTCTGTTTCCTACAGTGCATCTTTGAACCTAAGAGTAAAATATTAATTGCTGGTCCAACATTCAGAACAGCAAGAAGCATATTCAATTCAATAGAAAAGATTACTGAATCTAAAGGCGCAGACCTTTTGATGCAAGCTTTTGGAGCAAAATCGAAACGTAATGACGAGTACGACTGGTCAATTAATGAAGGTTCAATAAAAGCTATTCCTCTAAGTGGCGAAAAGATTCGTGGTTTCCGCGCTAATGTACTTGTCCTTGACGAGTTTCTATTGTTGCCAGAGGATATTATTAAAAATGTATTAATGCCATTCTTGATTGTGCCACAAGATATAAAAGAGCGTATCAGTATTCGTGAGCAAGAAGATGAATTGATTCGACAGGGCGCAATGACTGAAGCTGATCGCATGGAGTTTAAAAATACTTCCAAAATGATCGCTTTGTCTTCTGCTTCTTATACTTTTGAAAATCTCTATAAGACATATAAAGAGTGGTGCGATAACATTTATTCAAAAGAGCCAACTAGTGCAACTTATTTCGTTTCTCAATTAAGTTATGAAGCTTTGCCTCCCGAGATGATTGATTCTTCCATTACGGAAGAGGCACAAAACGGTGGATCTTCTCACGCTTCTTTCTTAAGAGAGTATTGCGCTCAATTCACTGATGGCAGCGACTCTTACTTCAGCATGAAGAAGATGGAAGAGTGTACTCTTAAATTTGAAGAGAGACCTCATTCTCAAATTAGAGGAGATAGCGGCAAACAGTATATTTTAGCAATGGACCCTAACATGAGCGACAGTCCAAACGCTGACTATTTTGCAATGGCTATCTTGGAAATAGACCGAGAGAACAAAAACGATGTTCTTGTCCATGCTTATGCTGGTCTTGGTAGTCTAAATACTCATATTAAATATTTTCACTACTTAATGACTAGCTTTAATATTGTTTATATCATTTGCGATAATGCTGGTGCTGATATTTTCTTTAATACTTATAATGAATCTCAGTTCGTAAACTCAGAGTCTGAGAAGATTAAGTTTATTGACTTTGATTCTGATCTTGAAGGTATTGAATATACAAAGATGGTTCAAAAAGCCAAGAGTCAATACAATCTTGAAAATAAACAAATAGCAGTAACTCAAGTATTTACTACTACATTTATTAGAAGAGGTAACGAAAATCTACAAGCTGCAATCGATTATAAGAAAATCTGGTTCGCTTCAAAGACAGTAGCTAACGAAAGCTTCTTTAATGAAGAGATAAACAAAAAGATACCAGAAGAGATAATCTTCGTAGAAGAGAACAAAGATTGGAATAAACTAGACCTAATTGAACACCAAGATTTACTTATTTATAATACAAAAAAGCAATGCTCGTTAGTTGAGTTCACTACTACTAGTCGCGGGTCTGTTAATTTTGATCTACCTCAACACCTAAAGCGTTCTAATTCTCCTAATAGAGCAAGAAAAGATAATTACACAGCTTTAATGTTAGCAAAATGGGGATCAAAATGTTATAATGACATTGTAACTACTGAAAATAAAATAGTAGCTGCGGGATTTACACCAATTTTAATTTAAAATGTGTAATTAATTATTAGGCTTATGGCAAAGGTTAAAAAAGACAAAGTTGCGGAAAATTCTTTCGCCCCAATGATGGTAGAAGGCTCTACTCCTGCTCATGGCGGGGTAGCAAGCAGAGTTACCGAAACGAGGAGCCGCAGAAACGCCGCATCAACAATTGAGAGAACAGATCGTTTTCGCAATATTGATGACGGTATGGTGCCATTTAACTATGCCACTGGTTATAATTACAACAAATCAAATATTGATGTTAGAGATACAGTAATTCTTTGTCAAAAAGCCTATTATAACTTTGGTTTATTTAGAAATACTATTGATCTAATGTCAGAACTCTCTTGTGGTAATATTCATTTGAAAGGTGGAAATAAAAGCGCAAGAGATTTCTTTCAAGCATTATTTAATAAGATAAACATTACTGCATTACAAGACAAGTTCTTTAGAGAGTACTATCGTTCTGGCAATGTTTTCATTTACAGATATGACACTGATATTAGACAAGAAGATGTGTCTAAAATTAGCCAAGTTTTCGGTTCCCAAGCTTTAGCCGCAAAAATTTCTTTACCTGCTAGGTATATAATTATTAATCCAGCAGACGTTCAGGTTAACGGAAACCTATCGTTCAATAGAGGACAGTATTATAAAGTTCTAACTGATTACGAACTTGAACAAATAAGAAATCCGAGAACAGAAGAAGACAAAGAGATCTTAGAATCTCTTGATCCATTAGCTAAAGAACAGGTTTTAAAAGGAAAATCTACAGCAGTTTTACTTCATTTAGATACAAAGAAGTTCTACGCCGTATTCTACAAGAAACAAGATTACGAACCTTTTGCTGTACCAATGGGCTTCCCTGTCCTTGAAGATATTAGCGCAAAAATCGAAATGCGCCGTATGGACATGGCTCTTACAAGGACAATTCAGCAAGTAATCCTTCTTGTCACAATGGGCGCAGAGCCAGATAAGGGTGGTGTTAATCAAGAAAACTTAAAGACGATGCAAAATTTATTTGCAAATCAGTCTATTGGAAGAGTCTTAATTGCTGATTACACTACAAAAGCAGAATTCGTTATTCCTCAAATCGCTGACATTCTTGATCCAAAAAAATACGAGGTTATTGACAAAGATATCAACATAGGACTAAATAATATTCTAGTTGGTAATGAAAAGTTTGCTAATACCAGTACAAAAGTTTCTCTTTTGGGGCAAAAATTACTACAAGCTCGTCAAGCTTTTATTACTGATTTTTTACTTCCTGAAGTAAAGAGAATTTCTAAAGAAATAGGATTCAAAGTATTTCCAACTCCATTCTTTGAAGATATGGATCTTAAAACAGATCAAAATCTTAATAGAATTTACACTCGCCTTATCGAACTTGGTGTTCTTACTCCAGAAGAAGGTCTTAAAGCTATTGAAACCGGAGTATTACCTACTCCAGATGAATCAGTTCAATCTCAGACTACTTTTGTCGATCTAAAAGACAGAGGATTTTATCAGCCTTTAATCGGCGGACCTAAATTAGATGCAGCCGGTAGACCATCAGGAAGCACAGGCATCAAGCAAACTACAAAAAATGTAAAGCCAATTGGCACATCTTCTAAAGCTAATTATAGCGTTATGAAGTTGAAAGATATCGTAGAAGCTACAAGTAAATTGGGCACAGAAGTAGAGGGCTTTTTAAAGAAGAAACATAAACTTAAAAAACTAAACGAAAAACAAAAAGAAGTAGTTCTTGATATTACTAAGATTATTGTCGCAAACGAAGATAAATCTGACTGGTTTTCTAAAATAGGAGACTATGTTGAAACTCCTGTAGATAAAAACGTAAAGAGGGTTGAAGAAATTCACGACATTGCTTGCGAGCATCAAGTGGATTCTTACATGGCAAGCTTGCTTTATCATAGCAAAATCTAATGGCTACAAACAGAGTAATTTATAATAATCAGTTGTTATTCGTTGGCCCTGCGCCAGCGAGTGGCTACTTTTTCTCTGATCCAAATGCTAATTTAGCCAATACAGGAATCTATAATCTTATTCAGCCTCTTAAAAGAATCAATCAATTCAGTTATCAAATAAATACTCAGTCTTCTAGATTTTCAGAAATAGGCAATTCTTCTACTATTTATGATTATACTTTAACACCTCCAGATATAAATATTAGTTTTAATTACAATATAAAAGATTTAAGAAATGAAGCGCGAATGGGTTTTTATGTTGACCTTGGCCCTCCAAATTTAGATCAGTTTGATGGTGGTCAAATTTATCCTAGCGGTAATCTTTTATCAGGTTTTTCATTTGGAGATCAGAACTATGCTTTCTCTAATAATTTAGTACAGTCTACTAATAACACTTTTAAGTATCCGTTTAAATATAGAGACCAAAGAAATTTGTTTTTAACAATCACCCCAAATGGATCAGACGCTATTGGTAGTAATATTTCTGGTTTTCCGGTCTTAGCTTTTGGAAATTGCTACATTACTTCTTATGCGGTTCAGGCGCAAGTAAATGATTTTCCTAAAGCTACTGTCAATTATATAGCTCATAATGTTTCGTACAATTCTTCTGGTATTAACATAACTTCTCCTTATATAGAACCAAAGAGCGGCAATGCAAATTCTAATATAAAATTTACAATTCCAAATTATAACACTGCTTTTGAAGAAACAGGAAACGCTATTTCTGTTTTGCTTCCCGGAGATATTGTAATTGATGTATACGATATAAATTCTACATCTAAAACAAGGTCTAATAAAATAATTCAAGACGCTGCAATACAAAGTTTTAACTTTAATCTTCCTTTGGATAGAGAGCCTTTAAAGACTTTAGGTTATGCTTATCCAGTAGATAGACAAATAAATACACCAATTACTATTGAAGGTAATTTTTCGACAATATATAGAAACTTAAATTATTCAGGCAATTTAGTGTCAGATATTCGTTCTGATTTAAAATATGATATTGTAATCAAAATGAATAAGGACTCTGATACAATCATAAGATATGATATTAGAGGAGCAAAGTTTAAAGACCTTTCTTACGACTCTTCAATCGGCGCAAATGCAGTTTTAGATTTTAGTTTTTATTGTGATATGGATCAAAATTCATATCCTCATGCCAATGGTTTGTTTATGAGTGGACAGCTTAAAGGATTGAGCTACACGAATTTTAATACGAATGGACCTTTATAATTTCCTTATTTAGTAAATTTTAGTGTATAAATAATAAGTTACAAATTATGAACTTACAAGGTTTAGAAATTGAGATTATTGAATCAAAGAGATCGGGGCCAAAAAGCTCCGCTCAAACTCCTTCTAAACCATCTGAACGACGCAAAGGGTCCACCAAGAATCCTGCTGGCAGCGCAGGAACAAAAAGCGATAAAGCAATAGAATTCTCTGCAAAAGTTGTTGAGGCTTTAAAGAATAAAGTTAAAGAACATAATAGCAAATACTCCAAAAAAGTAAGCCTAAGTCAGCTAAAAAAGGTTTATCGCAGAGGTGCTGGAGCTTTTAGTTCAAGTCATAGACCCGGAAAGACTAGAGGACAATGGGCAATGGCGCGTGTAAATACATTTTTAAGAATGATGGCTGGCAAGCCTGTTAAAGATGCATATAGAAAGGCTGATAATGATATTGCTAAAGCTTCTGAAATTGATATTACTGAAATGTGGGAACCTAATGATAATGACTTTTCTCAAGCCGATGCTGATATACAAGAATTTAGCCTTGATTATGATTTCGAAGATGAGAATGATTTATACTTGGATACAGAACAAGAAAAAGCGAACTGGTTAGAATATATTTAACATGAAAACCAAAGAATTAGAAATCGACATTTCTCCAAAGATTATCGCTGCCGATAGAGAGAAGAAAACATTAAATAAGCCATTCAGGACTCCTGATGGGCCTAAAAAGTTTTCTGTTTACACAAAAAATGAAAAAGGAAATGTTGTAAAGGTTAACTTTGGTGACCCTAACATGGAGATCAAGAGAGATGACCCTGCTAGGAGAAAAAATTTTAGAGCAAGACATAACTGCGCTAATCCCGGACCCAAGTGGAAGGCCCGTTATTGGTCTTGTTATCAATGGAGAGCCGGTGCCCCTGTTAAAGGATCTCAAGAAGTTTTAACTTTAGAAACAGAAGCTGGCAAAGGTCTTTGGCACAATATCCAAAAGAAGAAAGACCGTCTTGGAAAAAATTACAAACCAGCAAAACCCGGAGATAAAGATTATCCAAAGCAAGATGCTCTAAAGAAAGCTCAAGCTAACGAAGAAGAGTGGGATGGAATTAGTTTTTGGGAGCAAGCTGAATTGCTTAAAATTTGGCCTGATCTAGCAAAAGCTGAAGAGATGATGGAATCTGAGGACGAGATGGAGTCCGAAGAGAGCGAGATGGAAGAGTACAAGAGCGAGTACTTAGAAATGTCAATTGGTTCTTTGAATTCTATTAAAACTCATGCTGAAAATATCCTTAATGCTTTAAATGACGAAAAAATTAAGGAAAATTTAACTGAGCCATTTTTGCAAGCCAAGATCGCTATCACTGAAGACTACATGGTAATGATTCATAACTATGTGATGTTTGCAGAAGAGTCTGATGCTAACTACATGAGTTCTGAACCAATGTTTATGGTTGGTCAGAAGGTTAGAAATGTAAACAAAAACTGCTACCATTATGGCAGCGAAGGAATCATAAAAGAAATCAAAGATTTACCAAATCAAATGGGCAAAGTTATTTCATACGAAGTAACTAACGAAGGTCCAACTTACAAAAAGGGAGATGTTTTAACAAAAACAGTTGATCAACTCTCTCGCGCTCAAGTCTACGCCTCTTATGAAGAAGAGGAAGAGTACAAGTCGATGTGCGAAACTGAAGGTCAGAACTTTAAAGACTTTCTGCAAAAATGTATTCCTTCTAAACAAGGAACTGATAAAGAAAAGTTCCAATCCTGTTTATTAGAATATAAGAAGAAAAAATAATATGAATATATTATCATCAATGTTACAGTTCCAGAATCAAGTTAAGATATTCCATTGGCAAACCTATGGATTTTCTGAACATGAAGCTTTTGGAAATTTGTATGATAGCCTTTCTGGGCATATTGATGAATTTGTAGAGGTTTTCATGGGTAAGTATGGGCGTATTATTGCCAAAGATTCATTTATATTAACTTTGCAAAATTATAAATCTCTTAGCCCAGTTCAAGCTATGGATGCTTTTATTGTTTTTTTAAGTGACAATTTGCCATCACAGTTAGATACATCAAAGGATACAGACTTGCTTAATATTAGAGACGAAATTCTAGCAAGTGTAAACAAAACTAAATATCTACTAACTTTAAAATAATGAAATCTTTTATCCAAAATGGTATCGCATCAGTACCGACAACAACTGTTAATTTTACAACAACAGGTGTTTTAATTCAGCCTCCTAACAATGGCAATTCAAGAATTTTTATTACTGATATAAGTACTCAAGCTAATCTTACATTGGCAAACGCAAATGCTTTAACTAGTGGTTCTATCTTAGCTTATGTAGCTCAAGGTAACTGCAATTATTCTGCTCCATTAAGAGTTCCAGATGCTTCTGGATTAGCTATTGCAACCGCAACCGTAGGTAGTATTACATATTTTCTAGAATAATATGAATTTTGATTTTTTATCTACATTTAGTTCCTCAATCAGACCACTAGTCTCAGAGGAAAAAGATAAGTACCTATCATTAGCCAGTTTAATTGACGTAGGGAATTTTATTCCTGAAGTTAATGCTGAGTCTAATATGGATCTTTTACCTATCGCTTTTAATGCTTGTGTCGTTAATCGTGTTAATAAGAATGGAGATGTAATTGATTCTTCTATCGCTACTGAAGTATATAAAAACTTCGTTAATAAGCCAATTAATATTGAACACAATCGTGCGAATATAGTTGGCGTTATTTTGTCAGCAGGATTTTCTGAATTTGGAACTGACGCTCCTCTCACAGAAGAGCAGGTTAAAGATAAAAAAGAACCATACAACATCACTCTCGGCGGTGTTGTTTGGAGAATTGTAAATAAAGATCTCGCTAATGTAATTGAAGAGTCAAATGATCCATCTTCAAATAATTACATGAAGGTTAGTGCTTCTTGGGAATTAGGATATAACGATTTCGAAGTAGCTGTCCTAGAAGGTTCTGAAAAGAATATTGAAAATGCTACTATTATTTCAGACAAAGAAGAGATCGAAAAGATTAAAGGTAAGCTTACCGGCTTTGGCGGCAGCGGAAGACTCAACGAAAATCAATTAATTTACCGTAAAATTAAAGGAAAAGTGCTTCCTCTTGGTGTTGGATTAACTGCAAATCCTGCTGCTGATGTAATTGGTGTTAGCGTTAAAAAACCAGAATCTGAACAAATTGTAGAGCAAAAAGCACAAGAAATTTCACAAACATTAGAATCAAATGTAATTATCGAAAGAAAGAATATGAAAATATCTGAAGTATCGCAAATTACCGATGAGTTGCTCAAGGAAGCAACCGCTTCTTCTATCAGAGATTTTATTGGAGAGCAACTAAAAGACTTTTCTGAAAAATTCGCTGCCGAGAAGAAAGCTAAAGAAGACGCAATCAAAGAAGCCGAAGAGAAGTACGCTAGTCTCTCTTCTGATTCTGAAAACCTAAAGAAAGAACTTGAGGCTCTCAAGCAATCTTTAGAAACCCTACAACAAGAAAAAGCTTCCAAGGAGAAGCAAGAACTATTCTCTTCCAGAATGGCTGGATTAGACGAAGAGTTTGATCTTGATACCGAAGATAGGGAAGTAATTGCTAACGATATCAGAGATTTGGATGAAGATTCTTTCGCCGCCTATAAGAAAAAGATGGGCGTTTTAATGAAGGAGAAGAGTAAAGCTTACAAAGCCTCAAAGATGCCAAAAGAAGAGAAGAAAGAGACTATGGCTACTGAGACTCAAGAGACTGTCGCTTCTACCGAAAATGCTACTGTCATTGATGACGCTATTAGCAACGGAACCCAGCAAAATGATGTAATCACTGCTGGCGTTGTTAATCCTTCAAAGACTTTAAAGCAAAAATATCAATCAGCTTTTAATGACGAAGGCTTCGTTATTACAAAATAAACAAAACAAACAAATAATAGGAAAACACTATGCCATATTCATCTACTAAAAGATTAATTAAACCATTTCGTGGTTATGGTGAACATGAGGTTATCAACATGTTCGCTTTCGACCTCGAAACTGTAAACAAAGGAACTTTCGTTAAGGTTCTTGGCGCAGGTTGGAAAAACACTGATGACGTTCTAAATATCACTTCTGCTACTTCTGTTGGAGCTTCATACAATAACGTTGTTTCTGACCGTTATTCAACTACTGCTCGCGTCACTACCGCTGGTACTGGCGATTTGGGCAAGGTTATCGGACTTCTTCTAAATGACGTTCGTGAAACGGACGAGAATGGCGAGAAGCTAATCTATAATCCTCGCAAAGCTGCTGAATTAAGTGCTGTTGTCTCTGGACAAACTGTACCAATTCTCAAGCGTGGCGTCATCTTGGCTTATGCAACTGGAGCTACCGCTGGTAACTCTGCTTTCATTAATGCTAATGGTGAATTGGAGTCCAATGTTGGACAATACGGTGGGGCTGGTGGAGCCAAAGTAGGAACCTATTTAGGTTCTGCTGATGATGATGGTTATGCATTACTCAACCTCGACCTATAATAACCAACAACCTAACTAACTAACTAATATAACAATATGAGACTTAAATTAAAAAATACGCCAGAACAAGTAGAGCTAATCAAAAAGGTTGGTTCTCGCAATGTCGTTGAGTCTGCCGAGGCTATGGAAGCTTTGGCTGCTTTCGTTGGACCAGTAATTCAAAAGGTTCTCGCTCAAGCTGGTACTGCCAGCATGATCTATAGAGATATGGAGTATAATGAGGACGACAGTCCTTCTTATCCTCTTGACCTCTATTACAACGAGGCTGCTGGTCTAGTTTCCGTCTGGGCTCAAAATGTCGCTGGTGGCTTGCCCTCCAACTACATGGATCAACCAGTTCAAGAGTTGAAGATCGCTACCTATCGTCTTGACTCTGCCGTTTCCTTCAATAAGAAGTACGCCCGTAAGGCTCGTCTCGACGTAGTTAGCGGAGCTTTGGATCGTATGGCTCAAGAGGTTCTTGTTAAGCAAGAGCGCAATGCTTGGGCTGTTATTCTAAAGGCTCTTGGTGCTGCTGCTACCAAGGATGGCCGTTCAGTTTCTTACTCCGCTTCAGGTGCCCTTAAGCATCTTATTGCTCCAATTGGCGGTGCAAGAGCTTTCGATATGGGATGTTTGAACGATCTAATTCTCCGCTTTAAGAGAATTAACGTTTCATTCGCTGGTGGTACTCCTTCTGATGCTTCTGCTCGCGGATTGACTGATCTCTTCATTAGCCCAGAAATTAAGGCTAAGATTCGCGCTTTCTCATTCAATCCTCTCTTCGCAACTACTTCTACAACTCAAACCCAGTTGTCTGAAGACGTTCGTACTGAGATCTACAGAGGC
>Ga0222714_10003624_pt1 | contig 15572 bp, 8 predicted proteins | sample C33_3DmetaG_FD_165048 | JGI IMG/M metagenome (GOLD analysis project Ga0222714, IMG submission 165048) | Estuarine water microbial communities from San Francisco Bay, California, United States - C33_3D | ecosystem: Environmental > Aquatic > Marine > Unclassified | place: USA: California...
TAGAAGTGGCGGTGGCTCTAGATGTGCTAACTGTTGTATCCGTTACTCTGGATGTTGATGTTGTTCTAGATGTGCTAACTGTTGTATCTGTTACTCTAGATGTAGAAGTGGCTCTAGATGTATCTGTTGCTCTAGATGTATTAAAGAAGAACGTGGTTCCTCTAGACGTATCTGTTGCTCTAGATGTATCAGTCCCTCTTGATGTGTTAAAATAGAAAGTAGTAGCAAACGTTGTTGTTGTCTGGAATACAGTTGTTGTGCCTCTAGATGTATCCGTTGCTCTAGATGTTGTACCACCAAGGGTTGTGATAAATGTTGTGATACCACCAGCTGTTGTACCTGTGATTCTTGATGTTGTACCACCAAGAGTTGTAATGAATGTCGTGATACCACCAGCTGTTGTAATAAATGTCGTTGTTGTAATGACAGATGTATTGAAGTAGAATGTAGTTGCTCTACTTGTGTTAAAGTAAAATGTCGTGTTAAATGATGTAATAAAGTAAAACGTCGTTGCTTTACTTGTGATCAGTGATGTGATAAACGTTGTAATAAACGCTGTGTTGCCCCCAGCACTTGTTCCCCTGGATGTATTAAATGATGTTATGAAAGCCGTATTGCCACCAGCACTTGTTCCCCTGGATGTATTGAAGTAGAATGTTGTATTGAATGATGTGATACCGCCAGCTGTCGTAATAAATGTTGTAATACCACCAACATTTGTACTCTTTGAGGTAGCAGTATAGCCATAGTATGGTACAGGGATACCCTTATAGTAACCCATACCAACTAATGTAAATGTTTGAAATGACGTATTGAAGTAGAATGTAGTTGCTTTACTTGTATTAAAGTAGAACGTTGTTGATTTACTTGTAATGGCAACAGCTGTAGTAATAAATGTTGTGTTAAAGAAGAATGTTGTTGCTCTACTTGTAATGTTAGATGTAATAAATGTTGTAATAAAGAAGAATGTTGTTGCTCTACTTGTAATGTTAGATGTATTAAAGGATGTAATAAACGATGTAATACCACCAGCTGATGTGCCTCTACTTGTGCCAGCAACGGCTGTGGTAATAAATGTTGTGATACCACCAGCTGTAGTAATAAACGTGGATGTTGTTGCGTTACTTGTATTAAAGTAGAATGTTGTTGCTCTACTTGTATTGAAGTAGAATGTGGTACCAAACGTTGTTGTTGTATTAAAGTAGAATGTTGTTGCTCTACTTGTATTGAAGTAGAATGTGGTACCAAACGTTGTTGTTGTTTGGAACGTTGTTGTCGTACCCCTAGAAGTATCTGTTGCTCTAGATGTATTATTAACTAGTGTTGTGATGAATGTTGTTATGGTACCAAATACAGTAGTTGTCTGGAATGTTGTTGTACCAGCAGCTGTTGTAATGAAAGTAGTTGTTGTTTGAAATACAGTAGTTGTATCAAACGTCGTTGTGGTACCATAGGCAGTATTAAACGTTGTTGTAGTATTGAACGTTGTCGTAGTGCCATAGGCAGTATTAAATGTTGTTGTAGTATCAAATGTTGAGGTTGTTGATCTAGATGTTTCAGTTGCTCTACTTGTATCAATTATAGTATCGGTAGTTCTAGAAGTAGCTGTGGCTCTAGACGTATCAATTATTGTATCTGTTCCCCTGGTTGTTGCAGTAGCTTTTGTTGTATTATAGGCAGTTGCAAACACTGTAGACGTTGCACGACTTGTAGATGTTAATCTGCTTGTATCAATGACAGTGTCTTTAGTTGTACCAGTATTATAAACAGTATTTGTTATTCTGGTTGTATCATAGCCAGTATCATATACCGTATTTGTTGACCTTGTGGTTGCTGTGTTGCGGGCAGTATTAATTGTTGTGTCAAATACTGATACTGTATCAAATACTGTTGTTGTAGCTCTACTTGTAGATGTTACTCTATTTGTGCCAATAGTTGTATCAAACACTGACACTGTATCAAATATAGTAGTTGTTGCTCTAGAGGTTGCCGTATTACGAGCGGTATTGATTGTTGTATCAAATATTGTTGTCGTGCCAAATACCGTTGTAGTACCATAGGCAGTTTCAAATGCTGTTGTAGTTTGAAATGCTGTTGTTGTGTTAAAGACACTCAGAGTACTTCTGCTAGTACCAATAACTGTATCAAATACAGATGTTGTTAGAACCTCTGTAGCTGTGTTTCTTGATGTATTGATTGTTGTATCAAATACAGTGTTTGTATCAAATACAGTAGTTGTGGCTCTACTTGTAGATGTTACTCTATTTGTACCAATTGTAGTTTCAAATACAGTGTTTGTGTCAAATACTGTTGCAGTTGTTCTAGTTGTAGCATAGGCAGTAGATCTAGAAGTAGAAGTGTTTCTGCTTGTCGCTGTCTGCTTGCTTGTACCAAATGCTGATTCGTAATATGTTACATAAGCTGAAGTTGTATTTTTACTTGTGCTAATAGCTGTGTCAAATGTTGTAACAATGACGGTTTCAAATGTTGTTGTTCTAGATGTTTCGTAGGCAGTTTCTCTTGTAGCAGAGAAAATTTGTCTTAGTGTACCATTCTGATTAACATAGGCATCCCTGACGGTACGTAAAATACCGCCATCATTGACTTTAAGGATTTCGGCCTCTCTTAGAGTACCGTTGTCATTGAAATATAATTTACCTGCCATTATAGAGGCCTATTACTGGTAAACTAGCCAAATATGACCATTAGATGTTGCACCGACATTGACAGGTGCTGTACCAGTGATTGTAACTCTTGCCTCTGTATAATGTTGATTGGCTGGCGTACCACCAAGATTGTTTGCATTGTTGGCGGTGACTGGATACACAGCTTCTTCGACGTTAGATGGTTTAATTTTGGTTGTCATACCGTCTAATCCTAACTAAAATGGTTGAAGGGTCTTGTTTATTTATGTTATTCAGAACTATGGCCAAGTAGCTATCTGTACTCGTTTCCATGTGTTTGTAGCCACACAAACATAGATATATGAGGAATCCCAAGCAATTGTTCCAGCCACACCATTAGATGCCGCCGTTGCCGGAGGATTTGAAGCTGTGAATATTAGCTGGGCGACATTCAATGTGTTAGCAATTGTTGCATTGTTTGTTGTTTTATTGAATGTAAATCCTGGTGATCCACTAATATCATTAGAATCATTGAACTGAACATATGTGTTTGTGCCACTTGCATCTAATCTATAAAAGAAAGTTCTTACTGTGATCTTATCGTTATTGGCTGGCGCTGTAATAAATGTAAGTGTTTTATTGGTAACAAAGAAGTCTGTGGTTGGTCTCTGGACAACGCCATTCAAATAAACAAATGTTTTATTTGTGGTGGATGGATCTACTAGCGTAAAGTTCTTTGTTGTGCCATCTCCAATAAACGTCGTCACCATCAAGTTGTCGGCGGCATTAATGCCAACGATATTAATATTATCGGTAGACGTTGGTGCAATAGTGAATGTTAGATTAGCACCCGATATACCATAGTCATTAGTTGGAACTTGGGCAACGCCATTTAGAAATACTAACGCATATGCATTAGATGATAGAGATGAACCAAGTGTGAATTGGGTATTGGTATCATTACCAACAAAATTATCAAATGTAAACTCCACATCATTAGGGCTACCAATATCCAAAATATGAGCATGAATGGTATCAGTGTTGGCAGGGGCAGTAACAAATGATAGTGTAGTACCAGTTATAGAATAGTCAGTGGTTGGTACCTGGGCAACACCATTTAGGAATATGAATGTTCTAGATGTATTGGCAGAAGTAGATAGTGTAAACTGAGTGTTTGTATCATTACCAGTAAATGTTTGGGAAATAACAGAAACATTAGCAGACCCACCACCAGACCCACTAATCTGAAAATAGTTTGACCCATTTGAAGAGTATAGCTTTTGATCGGTGACATTGATGAACAATGCACCTGGTTCAATGTAGGATGTGTTAGAACTATCAGTGACGTTTGGGACTGCGCCAGCAACGTCTGTTCTTTCTATTTTACCTGTTGTTGCCATTTAATTACTTATTCAAACCCCAAACCTGTGACGCTCAGCTGTAAAATTTTGAAAAACCTGCGATGCCGACAATGCAGCATTGTAAATTTTTGCTGAGCTTATCCTACCTGGATAGTTACTATAATTTTGTGTGCCACCACCATCAACCTGGGCCAATCCCAGTCCTATTGTTAATCCTGTAACTAAACTTGAATTGTAATCTTGAGTTGCACAACCTGTATTTGCATATTCGCTACCATTAACATATAGTCTAATAGCATTAGGATAATCATTTACCATAACAAATTGATACCATGTATTTAATGCCATAGTATATCCTGACGTAACTCTGTATGCGTCATTACCTCTTAAAAATGCATACATTGTGCTTGCATCTCCTGTAGCACTACCATACCAATATAATGCTGCTCCAGCATAGTAGGTAGCTCCCAACAACACACCTGATCTCGTGGTACTGCCATATTGATTTGCAGGGCTTACTGCTGTAGGCCATGATGTAATTTGGGTCCAAACTTCGTAAGACCAAGGTTGTAATGCTGGAGTTGTATTGATACTCAATGCTGTGCTGACAATATCATTGATGCCATTGAGTGCAATAAATCCTTGATTTGCTCCACTATATGATGGCGCAGTGTTTGAAATAGATCCATTGTAATTACCGCGCACTAAATTTCTAACAGTTGTTGATCCACCTTGAGAATAGCTTGTTAAATCACCAAAGTCATACCATAATAATAAATTTTGCTTAACTATATCATGTCCCTGTATTGCGGCCCATGTTGAAGAACTTGTGTTGGCAGCAGTATAAATTTCAGATGTCCCTGTGTTGGAGTTAAACCTCATCATTCCGTTGGCAGCTGAAGGTCTTTGGGCATACGTACCGCGAGGTAGCGTTGCTGCTCCAGTTCCACTGACGGTTGTATTTTTAAGTGTTGCCATTAGGTATACCCTGTTCCATTCCAGGCCTTTTTAATAACTCTGATATTTGAAAAGCCACCGTATATGCTATTTACAGAGTAGAATGACGAGTCAACGTACACAGTCGCTCCAGTACCATAGTTTACAGAATATAATAATGTAGATCCGTTATAATGATACATGTAACCGTTTGCCGCATATACAATATAAAACTTTTTAGATGGATCCCATACACCACTAGCTAGGACATTAGAGCCGTTGTGATATACATGGTAAGCACTTATATTAAAGGGATACGAAGCATGGTCAATAGAACTGTAACTTGAATCTGTTGTTGGATCGGGATTCCAACCAATCATACAATATGATGCGCTATTGTCACCAGATGGCACTGCAGACATTTTATTATATTCAATAGTACATGGTGCGGTAAAGCCTTGGCTAATATATGCATGAGTATCCCAACCACTACTACCACCAGTCTTAAATATATTTACACAGCGGCTACCATTATTACTAATAGTAAGATTACCATTATTACCAATAAAGAATAATCTTTCATATTGTTGGTCAGTTGTTATTTCAGCTGGAGCTTGTCTGTATCTAATAATAACAATACCATCACCGCCCTCGCCTCCACGGTTGGTGGCGTTGTAATGGGACCCACCTCCCCCTCCACTACCAGTGTTGCGACCAGCGTCACCCCCTCGAGTCTGGGCCCATTGGCTAGATCCACCACCAGCACTAACCATACCGTTGTTGAAACCATTCGCCCCGGCTGTAGCTGAACCAAGGGCCCCAGCACCCCCACCACCAAGACCACCATTACCACCAGTGCCTAATGAATATGATCCACCGCCCCCACCAGCGCCCCACCAAATGTCTCTACCTAAAATTCTACACAATAAGCCAGGGCCACCATTTGGTTGGCTGCCACCTCCAATACCTGGGCCACCGGCACCACCGCCACCGCCCGAATAATACTGACCAGACGATGCACCACCATCATAACCTAACCCCAATGTGCCGTATCCCTGTCTTCCTCCACTACCATCGCTATAGCCACTTGCACCACCACCAGATGCACCATTGGCTCCGTAGCCGTTATTAGGTGTATATCCAAAATAAGAACTGCCACCATAGCCGCCACCAGGAGCAGTTACTCCAAACGCAGAAGTATTGCCACCACTTGTTGCACTAACAGTAAATTGATGTCCGCTTGGTTGAGGACCAACTCCATCTGTTCTATAGCCACCACTACCTTCTGGTGCTCCAAAGCCACCTCTGCCAACAGTAATTGTATAGTTGGTTGCAGTGACCTCAGCGGTACCCTCTATAACAGCACCCCCGCCTCCGCCTCCACCCATATCCATACCACCGCCGCCGCCTCCACCAACAAGCAAGTACTCAACCATACCACCCTGGGTTACGGAGAATGTTCCATTACCAGTAAATATATGGGTCTTGTATATGTCGTCAACTATACATGTGTGGACATTACCAGTCGATGTTGCCTCTACAATACCACCTCTTGTATTCTTCCAACCAACACCATCGTATACTTCTACTACGCCCTTGCTAGAGTTATAGCGAATAGCACCATTGGCAGGGCTTGCAGGTCTTTGGGCAGTGTTACCAGCTGGTACCTGAATATGTCCTGTGTCATTAATTGTTGTGTTTTTAAGAGTTGCCATTTATTAAGCTCATTGGATCGTAGTCAGTTTGTACTACCACTTGTTCTAATTGAGGAGTTTCTTCTATAACATCAGGTTGTATATCATCTATTGTAATATTATGGCTATTATTAGCTACTGCAGTAATATTAATTCCAATTTGAATTCTTTGTTTTAAAATGCCAATAATATTATCTCTAATATTAACATATGGATCTAACAAGAATTTAGATTGAACCATAGCATCTTGATCATCAGAGTTAACAACTCTGAGTAAAACATGGTCTGCGTAATCTTGCATTTTAACGGTAAGCGGTTTAAGTATCATTATTACACCTTCAGATAAACTGCCATATAGTTATGATTGTCACCACCCGATCCATCCCAATATGGAGCATCGTTATAGCCACCGGCCGTAGATCCCCACATATTACCGCTCCAGCATCCTCCAAACCAGAATGGATGATTTCCATATGCCGGCGCACAATACCCGGCAGCTCCATAAGCATCTTGGTCATTATCATATGCACTCAATGAATATCCACCAGCAGCATGATAACCATAAAATCCAGGAGCTCCAGTTGATGTTTCATCCGACACAGCAGCTGCCCCTTGGAAGGCATATGTTGCTGAAAACCCTGTGTAACTCCATCTATATCTTTTAGTATGTTGGGATGTGTTGCTCAATAGAGTTGGTCCAGTAGAGCAAAATTGTGCAATGTTCAATCCAAGAGATGTCCAGTATTTTGTTCCAACAAATAAATTAAAATCTAAGTCAGATGTATAAGCTCTTCTAACATTAACACTATTAACAGCAGATGAATATGTAACGTTTGGCATACCACCAGTACCAGCTCTATTACACATTACTAGGACCCATCCACCGCTACTGTAACTCATATCACACCAAAGCTTTATTGGACCTAGACCACCCGGGTTAATCCAATAGAAGCCAGTGGCTGAAGCAGAATAGTTTGTTAGGATCTGTGAAGCCGATACTGCAGCGTATTGAGGAGACTGCCCTAGTTCACCAACCCAGGCTGAGCCATTATAGACTTCTGGAGCACCAACAGTAGTATTGAATCTCATATAACCAGCAGCAGGACTTCCTGGTCTCTGAGCAGTGGTGCCTCTTGGTAATTCTAGGTAACCTGTATCATCAATAGTTAGGCTTGATAATGTTGCCATTCTATTTACTCTTTAGAATATCAATCTCAGCTTTAAGCTCTTTGATAGACTCAACAAGATACGCAATTAAGTTAGTGTAGTGGATGCCGTATGTGTTACCATCCCTATCCTTTTGCACAACATTTGGCAGTACTTGTTCCACATCTTCAGCAATTAAGCCAGCCTTTTGTTTTGCTGAACCATCCTTACGGTCATATGTTACACCAACAAGTTTTGTTATGTTATCAAGAGCATTAATAATTGGGTTAACATTCTCTTTAAATATAATAGATGATGTTTCTGTTAATGTTGTGCAGGTTATAGTTCCACTTACGTCTAATTTAGTAGATGGGGATCCTGTGCCAATACCTAAATTGCCATTGGCTGCTAAATTAAAGTAGCTAGTTCCTCCAGCATACATGCGAAGTTGACCACTAAAATTATCAATATTCCAGTCTGTATAACCTGCAGAACTCAAAATTACTTGGGGACCGTCAGCGTTACCATCTATTAATTGTATGCTACCGCTAACGGTAAGTTTCTGACCAGGAGATGTATTACCAATACCAACATTACCACCATCACCCTTGATCGTCATGCGAGTTGTCATTGTTCCAGCGACATTTTGTCTAAAATAAATGTCACCATAAACAGTGCCAGCATTCACCTGGTACTTGCTATCAAAATAACATTGAGCATTATTTGGATAATAAAAAATATCCATACCATGGGTACTACTACCACTATAAGATATCTTAATACCAGTATTACCAACATTAGATGAATTCATTCTAATGTAGGAATCAGCACTTGATGAATGTACAGAAAGAATATCTGCTGGAGCTGAATTGCCAATACCCACGTTACCATTTGCAGCGATGCGCACTTTCTCTGTAATGGTGACAGCGCTTCCTATAGCTACTGTCTGACCACCCCCTGTGTACCATCTATGGTCGCCTGCAGATACGTAAGCACCTCTTTCAACCGCAGCACCTGTTGAGCTTGTAAATGCTGCCGCAGTTGTTGTGTTAGGCCATACACCGTATCCAAGAAACATAGCACCAGTTGAATATTCACTGCCCACTGTAGCTAATGCACCATCACCGTAATCACCTGCCAGAATCTTGGATCCTCCAGTAGTAGAGGTTTGATCGCCGGCTGTAATATAACCAGTTCTAACATGTAATTTAGTTGATGGAGAAGATGTATTAATACCAACATTACCATTAGCTACAACATAGGCAGCCGTACCAAATGTAGCTGTATTGCCACCAACAGCAAATGATGTAGATGTTAATGATGAATTAACTACAACATTGCCAATACTAATCCCTGTTGTTGAAAGATTGACATTTGCGCCAACATTTAAAGCAGTGCTGACGTTTACAGTAGCTGGTAGTCTTGCCGTATCTAACGTACCTGAAGAAATACTAGAAGCATTAATAGATGTTAGTGCGACACCATTACCACTGAAGCTTGCACCTGTAATGACATTGGCAGTAAAGTGTGCTATTCTAAATGAAGCATTACTTGTATCAATGAATGCACTAGCATCAGGTTCTGGAGTATATCCATCAAATACTTTCCACACACCATCTGTGGCGTCCCTAAAGAACCCTGCGTGTTTGTAACTACCGTCGTTATAATTGCCAGCAATACCTAAATCTGGATGTGAGACTTGCGATCCATTATTCAAATAGATCATATTATCTTCTACTGCTAGGCTTGCAACATTCAACGTTACGCTGGTACCTGAAACTACTAGGTTACCATCAATCTGGACATCGCCTCTAAATGTGACGTTGTTTGCAGCAAGATTAGCAACAACATTAGCAGTGGCGTTAATTGTTAGCGCGCCAGTTAGGGTACCACCAGCTAATGGTAAGAAAGTGTTGTTGGCGAATGATACTGCATTAGTAAACGCAGCTGCCGCCAATGTGTTTGCAGCGGTGTTGGCTGATGTTAGAATATTGGTAACGGAATTGCCTTCTAGTGCTGCAGCATTGACACCATGTAATCCAGCACCATTACCAGTGAAGCCAGTAGTGTGGATAACAGTGTTGACTGTAGAGTTGCCAAGATGTATAGTACTTGTGTTAACAAAAACGTTAGAACCAACATTGACTGATGGTGTGACAACTGCCGTAGAGTTAACTACAGTATTAACTGTTGAATTACCTAAAACAATAACAGATGAATTAACAGCAACATTATCCCCAAACGATATATTATTAATCGTTATCGTTGTCGTTGGATCTAACGCTCTACCTGGTAATTTGCCTGCCATGTTTCAGTTACCTATTTTTGAATGCTGATGTTGGTGGTGTAAAGTTGGATGTGTAGCGAGCATAGCCTCTGGTGATACGGAGATCGTCTATATTTGCTGCAATATCACCATACGACCCTGAACTACCTATTTGCATAGCATGCGCTGCTGCATAGACAGTATTATCTGAAGTTGCTGAACCCTGTAATACTCCATCAAAAAACATTCTATTGCTACCACTTGCTCTTGTAATTGCAATATGGTGCCAGTTACCGTCTAGAATCCCTGCGGCAGAATTGTTATACAAATTGGTTGTGGCGTACTGACTTTGCCAATATAGTAAACTACTTGCAAGGACTAAATTCCAATTACCAGAGGCATTTGTAGTAATTCCTATTAGATTACCAGCGCCGTCAGTACCACGGAACCAAAATTCAATAGTAAAATCGCCAGAACCAAAGGCCAATAACGGATTTGCTGCTATAGATAGATAATCGCCAGTTCCATCAAGTGCTATTGATCCTGTACCATACTTATATTGTGCTGTGCTAACTTTTGCATCACCAACTGTTTCAAGAACATTCCTTGCTGTTTGGTCAAAGATGCCAGCGTTAGTGAAGTTCAGAAGTAGCGATGTATTGGCAATATTTGTTAATGGTGTTGTTGATGGAGTAAATGCGCTTGTGTATACAGCAGTACCTTTGACAAATCGAAAATTGGAAAGTTCTCCTGTAAAAATACTAGTGCCTGATTGATCACATCCTATTGTCGTGGTAGTGAGGGTAGTAGCTAAATTGCCAGTAAAATTTGCACTTCCAAATTCAACACCATTTAAATAGCCTTTAACCACGCCACTATTTCTTACAAAGGCAATATGATACCATTGGTCTGTAGTTATTGTTCCGCTAGTTAGAGCTGCCTCTACGCCACCACTCACTCTATATCGCATAGTCACAGTATTTGTCACTAATCTAATCTCAAGTATGTCATTAGTTCCAGGCGATGCATAATGTTTAAATATTGTTGCAGCAGAACTAGAAACGTTACTTGTTTTAAACCATCCTTCTATTGTAAAATCTCCAGCACCAACAGTAAGTGGAGTCTTACCTGTTGAAGTTGCTGTTAAATTTGATGCTCCGACTATTAAATAATCTCCAGTTCCGTCAAAGTATGCACTACCCCCAACATTTGCAGTTGAATATGCAGCAGATGGTTTGAACGGGGAGAATACAATAACTTTTGTATCTCCATTACGTGTGATAGAATAATTATTTGTGCTACCATCAATAAATCTGTTTGCATTACATGTTAGTAAAGTTGTATTTGCAATTGCTGTAAGTGGTGTTGTTGATGGAGTAAAGTTATTACTGTATACTACCGACTTTGTCACTCTAAAATTAGAAATGTATCCCTTAAAGGCACCATCACCAGTGCCATTGATACCACCAATATCAAAGTTGGTACCAACAGAATAATCACCAGTGTAGGTTCCATTTGCTGTGTTGACGCCATTGACATATACCTTAATTACACCGCCACTAAATGTAACAGCAAAGTGGCTCCACTGGTTTTGTGTCAATGAGAATGTTGCACCTGTACCATCCTGTCCTTGCTTAGCAATGGTATTGCCTGGATAGTTTCTTATGATACCTGCCTGATTTGGCCCACCATCAAACATACCAATAACAGAGCTTGATTCTGGGTATACCCAGCATTCAATAGTAACATTACCAGCTCCAGTTAATACATTACCTGAGGTTCTGATATAGTCGCCTGACCCATCAAAGTATGCGCTCCATCCTGTTTGGCTAAATGGAGACAAAGCTCCTTGGGATGCATTACCTGCTCGAGTAATTGTCAAGTTATTGTCGGATGAATCTAAGAAGGTGTGGTTATTTTGATTATTTGTACCATCTGCGTGGATGAGCAGAGTGGTCAAGTAAAAGTATGGATCCCCCACTGTAACACTAACACTAAATGATCTTGACGCATCTTGATTTTCACCATCAGTAGCAACAATGCTAAAGTTGTATGTTGTCTCTGATGCTGGTGGCGATGACAATGTACCACTAATTAGACCATTAGATGCTAATGTAATTCCAGATGGTAATGAACTGCCACCTGCTAGTGTATATGTAACGCTTGAATCACTTGTGGCCGATACATTGAAGCTCCACGCACTCTCCGCATCAGCATCACCAAGGCTACCAGCTGCTGTTGACCAATTTGGTACACCAGATACATTTAGCCCAGGTATATGAATTGCAGTTGCACCATCACCTGGATTAATTACATATACAGGGTACACATTAGCCGACAATGCTGGAGTAGTAAAGCCAACATTACTTGAGCTAATGAATGATACAGATGGTGCAGCTGACCCATTAATATATACTACACAATTTGCTGCAAAGTTTGAGCCGCTAATATATACAGTTTGACCACCTGAGGTATTTGCTGCAGTATCGTTGCCTGGATATACAAGACCAGTAATCTTTGGAATGTCTGATGAAGCACCGCCTGCTGCAACATTACCAGGAACAAACGTATTAGCAGCTGAGCTCCAAATCAGAGCCTGACCATTTGCTGGTGCGGTAGATGTTATGTCAATTGGAACTGGTGCTGCTGTATTTGATTCTGCAGCTTCAGCGACAGCATTTGCAGCAGGAACGCCACCTGTTGTTGGTACAGATGTAATACCGCCAGTTGGCGATACAACCATAGCAACTGGGTTTGGTGTTGCATCAGTTGGCTTTGGAATGAGGGCAATAGCACCAGTATCTGTATCTGTCTTGATAGATGCACCACCAAGATTAATAGTTGAGCCAGATAGCCACAAGTCTCTCCATCTCATTGATGAGTTGCCAATGTCATAGGTAACATTAGCAGATGGCATTAGATCACCACTGAACGTGGCACCATTAGGACGTATGGTTGTGTTGACGGTACTATTACCAACACTTAGCGTGTTGCTAATTGTAACATTGTTTGTTGTTTTGTTGAATGTGAAGCCAGCTGAGCCATTAGATTCAGCTGAGTCATTAAATATAATATTTGTATTAGAGCCTCTAGCTGGAGCAACTGCACTTACACCAGCACGTGCCACATAAACGTCAATATCAGATCCATTATCTGGTGCTGATGTAAATGTTAGTACTGCACCTGCAATGTTATAATCAGAATCTCTTTGAATTACTCTATCTACAAATACAAGCGTGTGGCTTTCATTTGTAGGTTCTGATGATAATGTAAACTGAGTGTTTGAACCATTACCAGCAAATGACTGTCTGGCCATACCAAGACCAAATGAGTTAGCTGTGAATACCGTATTAACTGTACTATTGCCAATTGTAATCTGCTCACCAGTTAATACAACATTACCAACTGTTAGCTGTGTTCCTTGTAGGTGAACATTACCAGCTGTGATTGTAGTATTAACAGAGCTGTTGCCAATAAAGATTGTACTTGTATTAACTGTTACATTACTGCCAATGGCAAGAGTGTTGCTTAGGGTGACAGTGTTAGTAGCTTCATTGAAGGTAAATGCTGCAGAACCATTGAAGGTGTTACTGTCATTATATTGAATGTGTGTATTAGAGCCACCTGGCGATCCACCACCGCCACCAGCACCGTCTGTCGTGATTGGTGTTTTCTTCCAAGTGTCTGTTCCTACTGCAACGTATAGATAATCACTATCCCATGCAACAGTACCAGTGGAACCAGTTGATGTTGAGTTAGCTGGTGGGTTAGATGCATTAATTCTTAGGTTAGGGACAGTTAATGTATTGGCAATTGTGACATTGTTAGTTGTTTCATTAAATGTGAAGCCAGCTGAACCACCAAGGGAGCCAGACTTGTTATATTGAATGTGGGTATTGCCACCAGCTGTAGAGGATGCAGTAGAAGGAATTGATCTAGCGACAATCTTATCATTGTTAGCAGGAGCAACAGCAAAGACGAGAGTAGCACCAGAGACACTATAATCTGTTACAGGAGTTTGGGTGACACCATTAAGGGTGACTATTGTCTTAGAAGTAGTAGAAGTTGTACCAAGAGTAAATTCAGTGTTTGATCCATTACCAGTATATGTTGTAGTAGAAATGTCTTCAGCTGTAAAACTGGTAACTTGAATGTTTGTACCATTAGCTGGTGCAGCTGTAAATGTTAGAGTACTACCAGAGATTGTATAATCTGTTGTTGGTACTTGAGCGACACCGTTTAGGAATACTAGTGATGTTTGATCAGATGATAGAGATGTTGTTAGCGTAAATTGAGTATTTGAACCATTACCTGTAAAGTTGTCGCTTGTGACAGTTAAGTCAGCAACGGATGGAATATCAAATGTTCTTACTTCAATAACATTATCACTTGGTGGAGCAGTGATAAATGTTAGAGTTGTATTGGCAACAGAATAGTCAGTTGTAGGAGTTTGTAGAACACCATTTAGGTAAACAAACGTCTTATCGGTTGTTGTTGTAACGGATAAGGTAAAGACTGTATTAGAACCATTACCATTAAATGTATCACTAATGATAGTAAGGTCGCCACTGCCACCGCCACTAGCTGCATCACCCCAATAGATACCACCGGTACCATTTGCTGTTAGGACTTTACCGGCTGTACCAACAACACCATTAGCAAATATCTTAGATACTGCAATGGCAGAAGAATTAATTGTTGTGTTAACTGTACTATTGCCAAATGTGACACTTGTAAACGTTGGTGTCATTGATGTGGCAAAGGCAATCGACTGAGGTGTGTTGGCGCCATTAGCTGTAATGCTAATATTGTTGCCGCCAATAAAGTTGACTGTATCTAGGCCCGCAGCTGTTAGCTTTTGTACACCATCTACTTGCCAGAATTTGAACGTGCTATTGATAGCAACCTTGGCAATACCAGATGATGGATTGGTTACATCAAAACCACTGTCTTCATCAAACTGGAGAGTAGAAATTTCAGTAAATGTGGATACATTTGAGGTAGAATTAACAAGCTCAACCTTAAAGGAACCAATTTCGAAGTAATTGGTGCCATTAGAAGAGTACATCTTCTTGTCAGTTAAATTTAGCGCCAGCTCGCCTGCTGCAATATAGGATGAGTTTGCAGAGTTAGTAGTATTAGGCGTACGTCCAGATACAGACGTTCTTTTAATCTGAAACTTTGTTGCCATGTGGCCCTCAAATTGTAACCAGTATATACTGGGATATAGTAGAGGTTATATAACCTCTTTCAGTTATTTATAAACTTAGTCTATTCCTAATTCAGCAGAGAATGTAGCATCAATTGCTTTATCAGGAGCATCTGGTCCACCAACACCAGGAACGGTGCCACCACTTCCTGGACTATCACCACCTGTATTGTTTGGAGGTGCCTCAATAACAATTGATAAAGATAGAGTATCAGAAATGCTCAGTGTGTCCGTGCCAGTAATAATAAAGTTATATGTGCCTACTGTGGTTGGTGCACCACTAAAAGTTAAAAAATGCCCCACAGTTGGAGTAGCTTCTCTTTCTGTAGCAACAGT
>Ga0222714_10003628_pt1 | contig 15562 bp, 11 predicted proteins | sample C33_3DmetaG_FD_165048 | JGI IMG/M metagenome (GOLD analysis project Ga0222714, IMG submission 165048) | Estuarine water microbial communities from San Francisco Bay, California, United States - C33_3D | ecosystem: Environmental > Aquatic > Marine > Unclassified | place: USA: California...
ACTGTCTTCCAGCTATATTAACTATGGCGTACATGTCCGTAAAATGGGCAGCAAAAATAGCGAAATTCCTGCGAAAATCAAACCTGTTGACAAAATTCATTGAAAGATGAAGCGGAAAGTTCCGTACACGCGCTAACCCGCGGCCCACAAGGCATTGGTTTTCCTGTGTGCATAATTGGACAGCCCAAAATAGCGTGTCTTTCGACTCCTTCCTAACCGGCATCTTTGTATCATATATATGAAGAAGTATCTCTTGTTTTCAATGAGCATCGCAAGTTTTGGATCTGTTTGGGCTCAACCCGAGCCCAAACGCGGTTTTGAAAACTCCTCCCAAGAAGTGATTTCTGGAACCAATATTCGTTTGCTCCCCTCCAGCAAGCTATTGATCGATCCCATCGTATCTGTGAGCAAGAACCCAGAGATCAAACTGAATCTCGAAACGCCTGATTACTTCTACCCCACTCCCAAGCTCACCCCTTCAGTCGATCCGCAGCCATTGAAAGAGCCGGGTGCAGATTCAGCTTACAAAAGCAATTACCTGCGCTTGGGCGCCGGAAATCTGGGTCATGTTTTGGGTGAACTGTATATCGCCAGTGAGGCCAATAAAGACTATGCCTACAGTTTAAATGTGAACCATCTTCAGGGAAACAATCCCAACTCTTTTCAAGATTTCCAAACGACTCAAGTGGCTATTCAGGGTTCCAAGTATTACTACCGTGGTAGTTTAACGGGTGGATTCCAATACCAGCGCGATGCCCTGCATTATTTTACTGCTGATTCAGCCTATTCGGGCGATGCGGTCATGCTGGGTAAGGTGGGAGAAACTCTATCCGGTTCACTCGATTACCAATTGAAGCGCAGTGGAAAGGTTCCCGAACTTCGTTGGTTGACACAGTTTCAAGCCTATAGCAATAACCTCAATCAAAGAGAATCCGAGTTGAGTTCGGCCTTGAATCTAAAACAAGATTTGGGTACGAAAGCCCAGTTCATTGCCGATGTAGCGGTAACCAAATTGATGTTTGAGCAGGCTCCGAACTTGGAAAAACCCAGTGGTTTGACCCGTTCCAATCAGTTGTTCATAGATGCGCGTCCTCAAATCGCCGTTCAACATCGCCCTAGTCAACTCCAATTGTCAGGCGGTGTAACCATGACCATGCTGAATGCCATCGAGCAGCAATGGCAAGGTGATACGAGCATTCAGACTTTTCGCATCAATCCCTATGTGGAATTCCATAAGAAATTGACGGGCATGAACATGCAGATGTTCGGTGTGGTCGACGGCGGATTGAAAAAGAACTCCATTCGCCGCATGCAGGCTTTTGTGCCTTTTGCCTACGATTCGATTGGCATTCAGAACACTTACGAGCAAATCAATGCTCATGCCGGAGTGAGAGGTCGAATCAGCGACAATTCCAATTTTGAATTGAGTTTTGGTGGCAACAGTGTAGCTGATATGCCTTTGATTGTCAGTAATTTGGATCCTACTAATGCCATGGCAGATAGCCTGAATTCACTTCAGGTGGTTTACGATAACGTGAATTCCATGTACTTCCGTTTTCAAACCAGTTTATCTATGGGTGAGAAGTTTTTGTTTCATGCCTCTACCCGCATTGTCAATTATTCTCCCGCTGTGGAGCAACAGGCTTGGCACCTCCCCTCGTTTACCTTTCAAGGATTTGTGCGATACAAGGCCATGGATCAATTGTATGTTCAGACTTCCATCGCGGGCATGGGCAAACGTTTCAACCGCACCTTGGATGAAACAGGCGCCTTGCGCACCACAGAAATACCAGGATTTATGGATTTGCAGTTTAGAGCAGACTATAGCTTGCCTGGAAAAGGCCGTGTTTGGGTTCAAGGTTCCAACTTGTTACAGAGTGGTTTAGAGCAGTTTGCGGGTTACCGCGGATACGGATTGAACATCATGGGAGGAATTGCCATTTCTCTCTTTTAATTCTCTCCTTTCTTGCTAAATTTGAGAGCGTGAGCATCCCCCAAATTTCCCATACCGTCGAAGAACTTTTGTTGCAGCATGAATGCGTGATTGTTCCTGGTTTGGGAGGTTTTTTGATGCGCTCATTTCAGGCCAGTGCCAATCCTTTTTCTAAGGAACTTCGCCCCAGTGGCCAGTCGGTTTTCTTCAATGCCGCATTGACCCAAGACGACGGTTTGGTAGCCAAGCATTGGGCCGAGCAAAAGGGCTTGTCTTATGCTGCGGCTGCAACAGAACTCAAATCTATCGGTTCTGAGATTTTGGAGCAGGCCAAAGATAAAAAGCCAGTTCCTTTCGGAAGGATGGGCCAGTTCTTCCTTAACCCACAGGGTCAGTTATTTTTCATACCTGCTCAATCGTTGAATTTGAGCTTGGAACATTTCGGATTGCCTGTATTGCGTTGGCAGGCTTTGGGAACTGTTTCTCAAACAGATCCAATAGCCCAAAAGGCTATACACGTTCCATTGGTCACCGAATCAGTTGATATTGAAGATGCTGAACTAGCAGCGGTGGCCGAAGAATGGACCGATAAACTCGAACAAAAACTGCAGCGCAACCCTATTTGGAAAGTGGCGGCCAACGTGGTTTTGGTGATGGTTATTGCAGCATTGTTGGTTCTCAATGTTCGAACTTTTCAGAAGGCTTATCAAAACCGAGTCGATGAACAGGCTGGTTTGCAACTGAATTCTACCGTTAAATCGGCTCCTCAGAAACAAGAAGTTGTTGCCGCTAAGCCTGAATCTGATCAATCAACCTTGAAGTACGAGATTGGTGCTAAGGGTATTGAAGCCATGAGAATTGATCTGTACCAGCAAACGGGCGATGTGTTCATCTGTGGAGGTTCCTACATCACTCCCAAAATGGCGGAAACAGAATGTCTGTTGTGGCAAAAGCTAGGCTATGACGCCACGTACATCGAAATGGAAAACAGCAGCCTAACTCGCGTGGTTTTGGCTCGCTTTGAAGGTGAGAAAGAGGCTAGTGACTTGGCCAAGAACATCAAAAATCTAGCCGCTGGTCGGCTGTCTGTAGAATACGTATTCCCCGCACCCGTATTATGAGCCATTATGTAGTTGACCGAATTCTAGATACCACTCCCCGTGAGAAAATGCTTTCTGGGGTTATCAGCATTGTTGTGTCAGCTCTCATTCTCTTGCTCCTTTTCTGGGTTCGAATTCATGTTCCCAATCCTCCATTTAAGGAAAAGGAATTGGAACTGCAACTGGACTTTGGTATTCAAGAGGTGTCTTATGGAAGACCCACCGACGGTGGTCCTTCTACAACTCCCCCTGCTTTGGGTGGAGGAGACGGCGCCGCTCCTGATCCAGATCCCACGCCCAATCAGGGGGGGCTTGGGGCGGTAGTGACCAATGACCAAAGCGATGCCGATATGGGATTGCCTCCCATTGACCCACCGGCATCAGAAACTCCTAAGCAAAGTGCCTTGTCTCAGCGTGGAATCAACATTGGCCAGCGCTCAGGTACACAGAACACCAACGGCACTCCCAATGGAATCCAAGGGGGCAATGGTCGCAATGGTATGGGTGATGGCGGAAACAATGGTGGCATCTCCGGGAATTACGGACAACGCGTAACCCCCAATAAAAATGGTCTGTTCAATGCCGAAGGGTTTACGAGTTACAACATTCGTCCCGGAGTGAACAAAGTAGATGCCGATGGCTTTGGGACCATCAAAGCCATGGTAACGGTTGATTGCAACGGTCGCGCAAGCGTAAAATACATGATCCCTGGTGGCACATACAACGGAACTACAGCCAATAGCCGAAAGGTGATGGATTACTTCATCTCTAAAGCCACTTTTGAAAAGGTGGAAAATGGCCAATGTCCTCAAACCTCTACCTTCGCCTTGACCATCAAGCGTGAATACATCATCAACCCTGACGGATTGTAAGCTCTGTGAGCCTGTCCTATTCTGAAACCTTAGCAGAATTGTTCGCTCGATTACCCATGTTTCAACGGGTAGGGAAAGCTGCGTACAAAGCCAATTTGGACAATACTTGGGCTTTGATGGAAGCCTTTGATCATCCTGAAAAGGCATTTCCAAGCATTCACATTGCGGGCACCAACGGCAAAGGCTCTGTAAGCTCTGGTATGTGTGCCATGCTCGCCGAGGCTGGAAACAATGTGGGGCTCTATACATCTCCTCACCTTCTGGATTTTCGTGAACGAATACAAATCAATGGTGTTTGCATTCCTGAATGTTCAGTGATCGATTTCTACCACCGGGTTTCACCGCTGCTCGACGAATTGACTCCCTCCTTTTTTGAGATCACGGTGGCCATGGCCTTCGACTATTTTAGACAGGAAAAAGTCGATGTAGCCGTTATCGAAGTGGGTTTAGGCGGTCGATTGGATAGTACCAATGTGGTGAATTCCATCTTGGGTGCCATTGTTAGCATTGGTCACGACCATATGGACCTCTTGGGCGATACCTTGGAAAAGGTGGCCCTTGAAAAAGCCGGCATTGCCAAGAATGGCTTGCCCATGGTTTTGGGTCGCAACGGCAATGAAACCGATGCCGTCTTGATGGAAGAAACTCAGCGTTTAGGTGCGAATAGCATCTGGGCTGGGCCTGCTCCGTCTCCATGGATGGAAGCCTTTGCTCTAAAAGGTTCTTATCAAGTTCACAATGTGTCGGTCTTGTATAGTTTGTGGAAGTGCCTTCCAGAGCCCTTTGAAGTGAGCGAGGAGCAAGCGCTAATTGGCTTGGCCAATGTTCGCAAATGGAGCCAGATTAGAGGCCGATGGGAAGTTCTTCAAGAACAGGATCCCTTTGTTGTCTGTGATACCGGCCACAATGCCGAAGCTTTGCAGCATACTTTGACTCAATTTCAAACCCATGCTCCTATCGAGCATTGTCATTTTGTATGGGGTGCGGTTGGCGATAAAGATCTTCAAAAGGTATTGGCAATGCTTCCTAATGGGGCCCAATACTATTGGTGTTGCCCCAGCATTCCCCGGGGGCTGCCGGCCTCTGAATTGCAAATCAAAGCCGCCGAGCTGGGATTGAGGGGCCAAGTATTCTCTTCTGTCGCTGAGGCCTATCAGGCGGCAGTATCTCAAGCTTCGACAGGAGAAGCCCTCTACATTGGGGGTTCTACCTTCGTGGTCGCCGATTTACTGGCTCATTTGAAGGAATAACACTCTTAGATAAAACCGTTTTCGCTGAAGATTTAGCGTAAGCAGAGATATAAAAAAAGGCCCCGAGCAATCGGGGCCTTTTTCATGATTTCAAAATGAAATTAGCGCACGCCGTTCATCATGACAAGCAATCGCTTGCTCAAGACGAACAGGAATACGGCAGAAGCTCCTGCCATGAATACGAACAACATGAAGAAGTCATACAAGGTCAAGATGGTGAAGCCCAAGAATGTTTTGGGGTTGTCGATCAAATTCTGCTCAACCGCCAATTTGGTTTCCGCTTTTACCGCCTCGTCTTCAATGCCGGAAAGGTTAACCTTTTCCAAAGGAATGACTTTCTGACCTTCGATAGCAGCGGCCTCTTCAGAGTTGAAGTTTTCGGGTAACAGGGTGACCGTATTTCCTTTACTGGCCATATCGGCTTGCATGCTCTCCAAGGCTTGAACGCTGACAACAGGCTCTGGGTACAAGGCACTCAAGGTACCTGCGAACTTGTTGGCGGCTGCAGTTGACAAGAACCATACGCCCATCAACAAAGAAGCAAATTTTACAGGAGCCAGTTTGTTCACCATTGACAAACCAATGGGAGACAAACACAATTCACCGAAGGTGTGAATGGTGTACAAACTTACCAGCCACATCATGCTCACTTTTACACCAGGCTCCAAGCCTTTTACGCCCAAGGCGATGACCAAATAGCCCAAAGCCAACAAGAACAAACCCAAAGACTGCTTGAAGGGAGAAGCTGGCTCCATATTGCGCTTGCCCAACCAACCCCAGATCCAAACGAATATGGGAGCAAAGATGACAATGGCCACCGCGTTGATGCTCTGGAAATAAGAAGTTGGAACGATACTGCCCATGATTTCGCGATTGGTTTGTTCTTCGGCGAAATAGGTCAAAGAAGCGCCAGCCTGTTCGAAGGCGGCCCAGAAGAAAATGACAAAGAAGGCGGCTACATATATGACCCAAATGCGTTGGCGTTCTATGGCGCTCAAACTGGAATCTCCAATGATATAACCCGGCGCAGCAATGGTCAAAGAGAAGATAAAAGAACCTACCCAATCCATTTCGCCGTAGAATTTAAACCCTAACAAGGTTGCCAAGAATACACCTCCCCAAATCAACAATGACTTGGTATCTACAGGTGCGGATTCGCTGCTATTAGCTTCGCGGGCGCTGTTGGGAGCTACACCGATTTGCTCGCCCTCAGGCGTAACAATGTATTTGTTCTTCAAAGCAACGAACAAGACGATGGACAAAATCATACCCAAGCAGGCGGCCAAGAATCCCCAGCGAAAATCTTCGGGGTTTCCAGTGTCGCCCAAATATCCGCAGAGAAGAGGAGCAATGAAGGCGCCCAAGTTGATGCCCATGTAGAAGATGGTGAAAGCCGAGTCTACGCGCTTGTCACCAGCGGGGTACAACTGACCCACCATGGTAGAGATATTCGGTTTGAAAAATCCATTACCCAAGATCAACAAGCCCAAGCCCACAAACATGAGCATGGCGGCGTACGATTCTTGATAGAATGTGCCAGACAGGAACATGAAGAACTGTCCCAATGCCATGAAAATACCACCAATGATGATGGACTTGCGGTTGCCCCAGTAGCGGTCAGCCAAATATCCACCCAACAAGGGGGTCAAATAAACCAGACCGGTGTACGATCCATAAATCTCAGAACCGAGTGCCTTGTCAAAAAGCAAAGCCTTGGTCATGAACAGTACGAAAAGGGCTCGCATTCCATAGTAGCTGAAACGCTCCCACATTTCCGTAACAAATAGTACGTACAGCCCTTTAGGGTGAGACGCATTTTGGTTGTTTAGAGTAGTGTTGTCTGTCATACAATGATGATTATCCGGGCTAAAATAGAAAGAAAATTCCAAAGGATTAGACGATTATTGGCCATTCTTCTCGCTGCTGTGGGTGAATTCTTCATTCAAAGCGAGACAAATGGATTTATTTTGCAGGGATTCAACCATCTGCCTGTTGAATGAACGCGTTTTGAGCCTGCTCGTTTCCGATATTGCCCAATTGGTTTCTGCCCGTGTAGAGGGCAATGCCTCTGTGGCGATCGTGTCTGTTGCCAAGTTGGAAGAAGGCGAATCGGGATCTTTGGGTTTCTTGAGCAATCCCAAATACGAATCTTGGGTGTATCAGACCCAGTGTTCGGCCATTTTGGTGCCCGAATCCTTTCAACCTAGCCAAGCCGTATCGGCTGTATTGCTTCGTCACTCCAATCCATATTTTGCCTTTTGTCAAGTATTGACCGAGTACTTCAATCCCATTCAGCATCCAATAGGAGTTTCATCCAATGCTGATATCGCCCCTGATGTGCAAATTCCAGACGATGTGTACATTGGTTCAGGATGCACCATTGGCTCTGGCGTTGTTTTGGCTAAAGGAGTCAAAATCTACCCCGGTGTTTATGTTGGCGAAGGCGCTAGCATAGGTGCCGACACGGTCTTGTTTCCCAATGTTACCCTGTATCCCTTTACTCAGCTGGGTAAACGAGTGACCGTTCACGCCGGTTCTGTCATTGGTTCGGATGGCTTCGGATTCGCCATGGAAGGCGGGCGTTACCACAAGATTCCCCAAGTGGGCATAGTGGTTGTGGAAGACGATGTCGAAATTGGGGCCAATTGCACCATTGACCGCGCTACAATGGGCCGCACTCTGATTGAAATGGGCAGCAAGTTGGACAATTCGGTGCAAATTGGTCACAATGTGGTGATCGGCAAACACACCGTTATTGCCGCACAAGCAGGAATCGCTGGAAGTACCAAAATTGGCGAATATTCTGTCTTGGGTGGTCAAAGCGGCGTTTCTGGCCACTTGGTTGTACCCGCACAGACCCAATTGGGAGGCCAAGCGGGACTGACAAGAAATTTAGAGAAAACGGGAATGAAACTTTCGGGCACTCCTGCCCTTCCTGTTCAAGAATACCTGAGGTCATCTATAGCTATATCGCAATTGACCGATTTACAAAAACAAGTCAGAACTTTGCAAAAGGAAGTTCAAAAACTCAAAGAGAATACCCCATCAAATGACGGAGATTAATCCCAAACAAACTACGCTCAAAGCTCCTGTATCCTTGTCAGGTGTAGGCCTACATTCCGGTGTTTCGGTCACAGTTACCTTGCATCCGGCAGAAGCCCATCACTACTACAAGTTTCGTCGTACAGATTTAGAAGGTCAGCCCATCATTGAGGCTGACTGTGATTTGGTTACCGATACATCCAGGGGAACCACGTTGGAAAAGAATGGTGCCACCGTATCTACCATTGAGCATGTTTTGGCCGCATTGGTTGGTATGGAAATAGACAATGTCTTGATTGACATTGACGGTCCCGAAATGCCCATCATGGATGGAAGTTCTCAGCCGTTCGTGGATGCCATTTTGAAAACGGGTTCGGTTGAATTGGATGCCGAGCGCGAGTATTTCGAAATTCCACACAACATTCACTACAACGACGAGGAGAACAAGGTGGAAATCATCGCCATGCCCGTTGACGAGTATCGTTTGACGGTGATGGTCGATTACAACTCACCTGTTTTGGGAAGCCAGCATGCCGGCATTACCGGTTTGAAAGACTTTGCCACAGAAATAGCCCCCTGCCGTACCTTCTGCTTCTTACACGAATTGGAGCAGCTCTTGGCTCATAACCTGATCAAAGGAGGTGATTTGAACAACGCCATTGTTGTGGTAGATCGTGAGGTCAACCAGGATGAGTTGGATCGTTTGGCCCAAATCTTCAATAAACCCAACGTCATGGTCAAACAAGATGGCATTTTGAACAACTTGGATTTGCGTTATCAAAACGAACCTGCGCGTCACAAGTTGTTGGATATGATTGGAGATCTAGCCCTGGTGGGTATGCCCATCAAGGGTCAAATCATGGCGGCCAGACCCGGTCATGCCTCCAATGTGGCCTTCGCCAAAAAGATCAAGCAGGTGATGAAAAAGGAATTGCGCCGCAAACAAACGGGTGTTCCTGCTTACAACCCCAGTGAAAAACCCCTGTACACAACCAAAGAAGTGATGAAGCTTCTTCCCCATGCCCATCCATTCTTGTTGGTGGATAAGGTGTTGTCGGTCGATGAGTCTTCGGTGGTCGGAGTGAAAAACATCACCTACGATCAATATTTCTTCAACGGTCATTTTCCCGGCGATCCTATATTCCCCGGTGTATTGCAGATCGAAGCCATGGCACAGTGCGGTGGTATTTTGATTTTAAGCACGGTTGATGATCCTGAGAACTACGGCACGTACTTCTTGAAGATTGACAATGCCAAGTTCAAGGATAAAGTGGTTCCTGGTGATACCTTAATCATGAAATTGGAGTTGACTGAACCCGTTCGTCGTGGACTTTGCGTCATGAAAGGCCGCGCTTGGGTGGGTGAAAAACTGGTATGTGAAGCCGAAATGATGGCCCAAGTCGTTAAAATCTCCTAAATCATGATTCAACCCCTATCCTACGTTCACCCAACGGCTAAGATTGCCGAGGGTGTTGTCATTGACCCATTCGTTACTATTCACGGTGACGTAGAAATCGGAGAAGGTTCCCACATCATGTCGGGAGCGACCATTTTCAAGGGAAGCCGAATTGGAAAAGGCGTTCGCGTGTTTCCGGGTGCTTCCATCGGTGCCATTCCTCAGGATTTGAAATTTGACGGTGAAGACAGCTTGACCATCATTGGCGATAATTCTACGGTGCGCGAATACGTGACCATCAACCGCGGTACCAAGGCCTTGGGTTATACCAAAGTAGGCAAGAATGTATTGTTAATGGCTTATGTGCACTTGGCGCACGACTGTGTGGTTGGAGACAACTGCATCTTGGCCAATAGCGTTCAGGTGGCTGGTCACGTGACCATTGGCGATTGGGCCATTTTGGGTGGAGCGGCATTGGTTCACCAGTTTGTCAAAGTGGGTCAACACTCCATGATCTCTGGCGGATCATTGGTTCGCAAAGACGTGCCTCCCTACACGAAAGCCGCTCGTGAACCTTTGAGTTATGAGGGTGTAAATTCCATTGGTTTGAGACGCCGCAATTTCAATGATGAAAAGATTCGCGAGATACAGGATATTTATAGAACCCTGTTTGTCAAGGGTCACAATGCCAGCAAGGCGATGAAAACCATCGAAACAGAATTTGCCCCCACCCCTGAGAGAGATGAAATCTTGCAATTCATCAAGGAATCGGATCGCGGTATCATGAAGGGCTATCTAGCAAAATGACCTTAGAACTTCGCTTGGACAATGCCGGAAAGAGCTTCTTGAATCAGTGGCTTTTTCGCGGTGTTTCTCAGCGATGGTTGGCCGGTAAAGGCCGTAGTTTGGCCATTTTAGGTTCCAATGGTTCAGGAAAGTCAACCATGACTTTGTTGTTGGCGGGTCAATTGGAGCCCAGCGAAGGTTCATGCAAGTGGTTTGAAGGGCAGCAGGAATATCCCACTCCTTTGGGGCGCTTAGCGCTTTCATCACCGGCATTAGAACTTCCAGAAGAATGGACCATGACCGAGTGGTTTGAATTTCAAAACAAGGTGCTTCCATTTAGAAAAGGCCATGATTTGAATAAGTTTATCGCTGATTGCCAATACAATAACAAGGTGGCCAAAAAGCCCATTTCTACCTTTTCATCCGGCATGAAACAGCGAGTAAAATTGGCTCTGGCGCTTTGGGCCGATGTACCTTTGTCCATCGTAGATGAACCCCTAACTAACTTGGATAAACAAGGTGAAGAATTGTACCGTTTGTGGGTTTCTGAGTGTCTTGAGCAACAATCCATTATCGTAGCCTCCAACCGACAAGAAGAATACTCCTTTTGCGAGGAGCACTGGCAGATTGGTTCTGCGGGATTAATGGTTAGGGCTGGATCATGATGATCGGCCAAGAAGCCTGAGTTTGGCCATTTGAAGCTTTCAAATAGTAAGCCCCTGCTTTTACATCGGTCATGTGAATCAACAAGCTTCGCTCACCTGTTGCCATGTTCCCTGACCAGATTCTACGCCCCGTACAATCCCATAATTCAAGCGATAAGCGGTTCGCTGCATCTTCGCGCTCCAATTGAAATATTCCATTGTGAGGATTAGGGAAAACGCGAACCTGTACTGGCTTTTTCAAACTTTGGGTAGCAGAAATCTGTCGCCCTTGATTGCTTTTGGCCAAGCCAATACCCCCTCTGCCGTTGCCGTATATCAATTCGGGTATTGAATCGGCGTCCAAATCAACGGCCTCACATACCACTCGGAATCCAAAATTGGGCACCATTGAATCCCCTCCCATAGCGGCTTCATACAACCATTGGGTATTGGGCAATAATGAATCGGTTATAGCGTGGCCTTCAATGCTGTATCGGTAAATCAAGCCTTGGGCAGTGCCTAGGATCAATTCTTCTTGGCCGTCAAAATCCAAATCAGCGATGCGAGGAACCGCATAGCCGAATGACAAGAATCCAGGAGGTTCGCGGTCAGTTTTCCATTCGTTTGCACGAACGCCCCAGGCTGATTGGCTGACGCGGGTAAACGACTGCGCATTTCCTTGCTCAAAGGCAGAGATTTTGCCGTTGTAGTATCCCACCAAAATGTCTGTTTTTCCATCACCTGAGAAATCGTGCATGCACGGAGCTGCGTTCACAACATCGAACCCAACAGGATAAGCGCCTAAGGGAAGGCCAGAATAAACAAATTGGGGTTTTTCGCCCGACGCAGCGTCGTTTTTTAACCAGTGAACCTGTCCATTTCCCAAGCCTATGAGCATGTCCCAATCTCCATCGTTGTCCAAATCACCCGTGCAGGGAATCATTTCTGACCAGGCTGAATCAGACAGGTTTAAGTAATCGGTATTCACCAGTTTGAGTGCGTAGTCAGGGGCTCCCAAATTTTCAAACAGATAGAGACGATCAGCCAAACCTTGGGTTTTTGAAAAATCGCCATTGCTAGCGACCACTATGTCCAAATCACCGTCGCCATCGGCGTCGATGGAACAAGGGGCTGTTCGAGCGCCCAAATCCAAACGTTCGGAAGCCAAGAAATCATGGGTTTGCAGCGACCATGAGGTTTCCTTTCCCACCAATGATCCTTTGTAAAAACTCACTTGATGGGTTTCCTGCACATCAGCGCTCCCATTGGGAGCGATGAGCAAATCACGAACTCCATCCCCATCTGCATCTGCCAAATATCCGGCTGGAAAAATGAATTCATGGAAATCCTCTCCTGCCTTGAAAGGGAATAAGGTGTCAACCGCAATCATGGTATCGTAGTAGGTGCCGAAGTCCTTGCGGCCGTTTTCCAAATAGGTAAATCGCTTGAACCCAATGTTGGAGATGACCATTTCCATGTCTCCATCGCCGTCTTTGTCGTACAAAAAGCAGGAGCTCCCACCCGCATGACGAGGCGTTAATTTATTTTGATATGGGCATTCGCCTAACAATACACTGTTGTCAAACCCTTCGTTGAAGTAGCCAAAGCACACATCCATGACCTGGAATTCAAAGGTGTCCGAACTCCAGTTCTTTTCTGCCCTTACGTCTCGAAATTCGGTGTAAGTGAGATTCCAAGGATCGTATTTGACAATGTCCAAGTCTCCATCCCCATCGATATCGACGATGTCCGGCATATCGGTATTGGAAAACGATAACACGTTGTGCAAAATGAAAAAGGTACTGTCGTATTGGTTGCGGTAAAACTGAGGGCCGGCTTCACCGTAGGTATTCGAGCGAATCTCAAATTGAGGAACGCTGTCTGAAGCGCCGGTTTTGTTCATGTAGATGAAGAGGTCTCCACTCTCGCTCAAGGTAAAAACATCCAATTTCTGGTCGCTGTTCAAATCAGCCAACTTGTAGAAATAATACCCACTTGGGAAGGCTCTTGAATAGCGCATATCCCAAACCAACTGACCCTTTTCGTCGCGAATCCATGTTTCTAGATGGTTGTCGTATCGATCAAATACCAGCATGTCAGATCGGCCATCTTGATTGATGTCCATGCTTTGGAATTGGGGACTGTTCCAGCCTCCTGTCAATGGCTGTCCCACTCTGGAGCCGTTGACATCAATGGGGTATTGCTTTTGAACGCGGAAAGCAGGTTGTGCCTGAAGGGCAATTCCAACCAGTGAAAGTACGGTTATGAGCAGCTTACGCATTGGACATCTAAGTTACATGTTGATGGGCAATATTTCTAGACGACCTACCTTTGAAGTATGATCGCTACTCCTATTGACCGCATTTACGAACAACTCGTTTCCTGTGGCTTGGAATATTGTACAGACAGCCGTTCCATTACGGTAGGTTCGTTTTTCTTTTGTCTGCGGGGTGAGCGATTTGATGCCAACGATTTGGTGGAAGAAATTTTGGAAAAAGGAGCCTCTTATGTAGTAACCGACAATCCCGAATTTCATGGTCATGATTCCGTTTTCTGGGTAGAAGATTCCCTGGTGGCATTTCAGCAGGTAGCGGCCTTTCATGCGGCTCAATTGAACATTCAGTTTGTGGCCATAGGAGGAAGTAATGGCAAGACATCGACCAAAGAATTGGTTCATCGTGTTTTAGCGTTGAAATACAAATTATACGCTACTCCAGGCAATTTCAATAATCATGTTGGAGTTCCCATGACCTTGTTGGCCCTGAGAGAGGAACACGATGTCGCTGTGGTCGAATTGGGTACCAATCACCCTGGGGAGATGAAGGAATTGTGTGCCTTGTTTGCTCCCCACATCGGGGTCATTACCAACATTGGTAAGGAGCATTTGGAAGGATTTGGCACGGTTGAGGCTGTCGCTCGCGAGGAAAGCGAATTGTATTTAAGATTGCAAGAGTGCGGAGGCAAAGCCATGGTCAATGCTGACGATGCCTGGTTGGAAAACATGTCCAAGCGCTTGACCCATCTTACTCGTTTTTCCATTGCCCATGATACCGCATCGATTCAGGGTCGGGTTTTGAAGGCCATGCCACAATTGGAATTTGAATTGATTGTAAAGGGCCAGTCGGTCGGTGCATTTCAAGCCGAATTGGGAGGCTCATACAACTTATACAACATGTTGGCGGCCATTTCGGTGGGTTTGGAGATGGGTATTGATCCCCGTCAAGCCGCTGAACAGTGTTGTTCGTATGTTCCCACCAACAATCGCTCCCAGTGGATAGAGACGCCCAAGACTCAGGTTTATTTGGATGCCTACAATGCTAATCCTAGCAGCATGAGAGCCTCTTTGGCCGATTTCATGACCTTAGACGGAAGCAAGGCCATTCTTTTGGGAGATATGTTCGAATTGGGGGAAACCGAGGTTCACGAGCACAAAGAGCTATTGGACTGGTTGTGGGAACAGGCCCCCTGTGATCTGTATCTGTGTGGTCCACGTTTTAAAAAGGCGGCTGGCTCCTTCCCCATGGTCTTTGATTCAGCTGATGCTCTATTGGCTTGGTTGGATACGCATCCCATCGATGCTCAGTATGCCTTTGTCAAAGGTTCTCGGGGCATGAAAATGGAAAAGGCCCTGGAGCATTTCCAAGGCCTTTCTTAAGAAATTTATGGCAAGGCTTAAGCCAAGAACAACATAACAGCTCCTGTGAGCAGCATGTTGACAATGGCCAAAGGAATCAAACCCTTCCAGCCCAAATGCATCAATTGGTCGTAACGGAAACGGGGCAAGGTCCAACGAATCCACATGAATACGAAGATGAAGAAGATCACCTTGGCAAACATGACGGCAATTTGAGCCACAGCCAACAGGGTTGGATTGGCAATCAAGTCCAAACCGGGGAAGTTGTAACCGCCCAAATACACGGTCGCCATTAGAGCGCTAGAAACGAACATGTTGATGTATTCGGCAAACAAATAGAATCCCAGCTTCATGGATGAGTATTCTACGTTGTAACCACCGATGAGTTCGGTTTCGCACTCGGCCATATCAAAGGGAGCGCGGTTGCACTCAGCCAATGCACAGGTAAAGAAGATGATGAATCCCAATGGCTGGTACCAAATGTTCCAATTCAATCCGTGTTGCTGTTCTACAATCTCTTTCAAACTCAAGGTTCCGCTCATCATGATGACAGCGATCAAGGCCAAACCCATGCTCAATTCGTAACTGATCATTTGGGCGCTTGCGCGAATGGCACCGAAAAGGGAGTATTTGTTGTTGGAAGCCCAACCTCCAATCATGATTCCGTATACACCAATTGAAACAATTCCAACGATGTACAGAACACCGATGTTGATGTCGGCCACTTGAAGGCTCACCAAACGGTCTCCAATCGGCAAGGTATCGCCCCAGGGAATCACAGCACTGGTGATGCAAGCCGTCACCATGGCCAATCCCGGGCCTAAAATGAACATCCAACGCTCGGAGTTTTTGGGAATCAATTCTTCCTTGAAAAACAATTTGCCAGCATCGGCCAAAGGTTGCAA
>Ga0222714_10003629_pt1 | contig 15562 bp, 12 predicted proteins | sample C33_3DmetaG_FD_165048 | JGI IMG/M metagenome (GOLD analysis project Ga0222714, IMG submission 165048) | Estuarine water microbial communities from San Francisco Bay, California, United States - C33_3D | ecosystem: Environmental > Aquatic > Marine > Unclassified | place: USA: California...
AGGACGCGGGATTCTTGAGTCCGCTCTTCCGCTGAACTTCCTCTCCATCCTTACCACCTGCAGCCATTGCTATGCCCGAACCGAGCAAGCTGCAGATGAGGGCAAGAAGTAGGAATCTTCTGCTCATGTATACCTCTGAATGATTCAGTGAATAAACCGTGTGATCAAGATTTCGAATCGTCCTAACGTACGCCGAACCACCCTTGGGGCCAAAGTCAAGGGGGTTATGGAGGCGTAAAATGACCAATTCATGCCACATAGTCAAGTGGAAACTTCTGCACAGTCCGTAATTCTGTTGATGATTCGCGAACCATTCGCCTACGGTAGGTCGCCACGCGATAATGCTTCGGCTAGCTCAGACACCGTTCGGGCTACGAAGGGGGCTTCGATCTCCTTTGCCCGTTGCTGGAGCACTTCGGGAGTATCCCCCGATCGTAGCGGAACCGTCTGGACTGCAATGACAGCCCCGTCATCATAGTGCTCGGTGACCCAGTGGATGGTGATTGCCGTCTCCGTTCGACCAGATTCCAACACTGCTCGGTGAACGTGCAGCCCATACATCCCCTTCCCCCCGAACTCCGGCAGCGGACCTGGATGAGTGTTGATCACCCGTCCGTCTATAGCCAAGATCACTGTAGCTGGCAACAAACGCGTAAACCCGGCCAGAACGAGTAGATCGATCTTCCTGGCGCGAAGGAGGTGAATCAGCTGTGACGAGAATTCTTCGGACGCACCAGCATTGTATGTCACCGCCGAACAGTCGATCCCAAACTCACGTCCGATGCCTGGGAAGCCCGACGTTTCGGTCGTTGTCACCAGGAGCTCTACGCGGAAGTCCCTCGTGCTCTGGGCGTGCATCACCACCGCGCGAGCAATCGTTCCCTGTCCGGAACCTAGAAGTGCAACACGAATCATCCTGCAAAGATCGCTCGGAGTGTGATGATACCAGGAACAACTGTGGAACTCTGGCGTGGAACTCTGGCAGCAAGAACTGAGTTTTAGGCAGGTCAGAACATCATCATTCGTCTACAAGGGTCCATCATGTACACGACTGCACGCGTGTCCGTCCTACTTGCACTCATTTCGTTGTTCACCATCGTATCTGCTTCCGCACAGCAGACAGGCACCATAACGGGAACGGTGATTGATGCCGTGACGCAAAGCCCCGTCATCGGTGCTACCGTCGTGGTGGTTGGCACGAAAAAAGGTGCCATCACCACCACCTTAGGTCGGTTCACGATCTCCGAGGTAGAGTCTGGCATTCGCGTCCTGCGTGTGACCGCCATCGGCTTCGAGCCATCGGAGGTGAACGACGTTGTGGTCAGCCCGGGCAAACCTGCTACCGTTACCGTGCGACTAACGCAAACCGCCCTAGACCTGGAAGGTGCCGTTGTCATGGCAGACGCCTTTCGCACAGACGTACAGACCGTAACGTCGACGAATCTCCTTAGCTCAGAAGAGGTGCGACGTGCTCCCGGAGTGCAGGAGGATGTCGTGCGCGCCATTGCCTTGCTCCCGGGCGTAGCCGTTACAGCAGCCGGACGCAACGATCTGGCCGTGCGTGGTGGAGCCCCCTTCGAGAATCTCTTCCTCGTCGACAACATCGAGGTTCCCAACATCAATCACTTTGGCAGTCAGGGTTCAACGGGCGGGCCGCTGTCGCTAATCAACGTGGACCTCGTGGAGGATGTGTCACTTTCGACGGGTGGTTTCGGTCCGAAGTTCGGCGATAAGCTGTCGTCGGTGACCACGCTGAACCTGCGCCGAGGCAACCAGGAGCGCGTCTCCGGCGAATTGAATCTGAGTACCACGGGCTTTAGTGCCATTGCCGAGGGGCCTCTCGGGGAACGTGGTTCGTTCTTCGTTGCGGCTCGTCGCAGCTACCTGGATCTGATCTTCGGATTGGCGGGCTTCGGCTTCATTCCGGAGTATTGGGACTTCTCAGCAAAGGTGGCCTACGACCTCGACGATCGAAACGCACTATCCTTCGTTGCCATTGGTGCACTCGACAAGGTGCGGTTCAACAACGACGAGGAGAATCTGTTCGACAATAGTCGTGTGACAGCTCCCTCGCAGAACCAGTACTTTTCGGGACTCACATGGCGCCGCCTCTTTGACCAGGGCTTTATGAACGTCACGCTCGGACGCACCTTCTCGGTGTTCAACACCATCCAGCAAGACACTACTGGCACGCCGATTTTCCAGGCGAACTCTGGTGAAGGCGAGAACTCGCTTCGTGTGGACGCCGTGTGGCTACCACAATCGGACATCGAGCTCTCCGCTGGTGCCATTGGCAAGTATGCCAGCACGCTCGACTTCGACGTAACGCTACCTGGGTACGCCCGCTTGGACGCCCAGGGCCGTCCAGCCCCGTTGCGTGTGGACACCTCGTTTACGGCACTGAAGTACGGCATCTATGCTCAAGCAGCGTGGCAGGTTTCTCCCCTCTTCCGCGTGAGCGTTGGCGGCCGCATCGACGGCTTTACGTTCCTCGAAGAGAACCTCGTGGCCTCGCCGCGCTTGTCGCTGACCTACACCATGACGGACGACATGACGCTATCGGTGAGTGGTGGTAGGTACTACCAGGCACCGCAGTACATCTGGTTGATCGGCGATCCCCAAAATGCATCAACCTTGAAGCCGCTGCGAGCAGACCAGGCCGTGCTGAGCTGGCAGTGGGTGCCTCGCACGGATTTGAAAGTCCAAGTGGAAACCTACTACAAGGCTTATGGAGAGTATCCCGTGCGGCTTTTCCGCCCGCAAGCAGTGCTGGCACCTGCGGGATTCGACGACATCACACGCGATATTCCCTTTGGCTTAGAGCCCCTTGCAAACACTGGAACGGGCACGGCCTACGGTGTGGAACTCTTCATCCAGAAGAAGTTGAGTACAGATATTCCTCTCTACGGCCTGGTGTCGATCAGCCTGAATCGAACGGAGTTCATCGCCAGCGACTCGGTGCGTCGCGTGGGCGCCTTCGACACTCCTCTGATCGCGACGATTGCACTTGGTTGGCGCCCGGATGACGTCTGGGAAGTCAGCGGCAAGGTACGGGCCTCGGATGGTTTGCCCACGACGCCCTTCATTACCACGGCAGAGCGCGCCACTGAAACAGGCTTCCCCATTGGCAGCCTAGACTTCGATCGGTACAACCAAGGTGAGCGTCTCCCATTCTTCTACGCCCTGGACCTGCGCGTAGATAAGCGCTGGTTCTTCAGCGGATGGCAGCTCATCACCTACATCGACGTGCAAAACGTGACGGGCCGACAGAACGTCTCCGGCATCCAGTTCGACCCTCGCATCGGAGAAGCTGTGCAGAATACCAGTCTTGGCGTCTTGCCGTCGATCGGGATCAACGTAGAGTTCTAAGCGTTCTTCGCGTTGTATTAGACCGTCAGCACCGGTGCAAGCCACCGCTCGGCTTCAGCAACTGTGATCCCCTTGCGTTGCGCATAGTCTACGAGCTGATCACGGCCGATACGCGTAATGGCAAAGTAGCGTGCCTCTGGATGTCCCAGATACCAGCCGCTTACACTGGCAGCGGGAAGCATAGCGTAGGATTCCGTCAGCGACACACCACACGACGCCGGTGCGTCCAGCAACCGAAACAGTGTGTCCTTCTCCGTGTGATCCGGACAGGCCGGATAGCCAGGAGCCGGTCGAATTCCGGCGTAGGCCTCATCGATGAGTTCGTCGTTCGAGAGATGCTCATTGGCGCTGTAACCCCAGATCTGCGTACGCACCTCTCTGTGGAGCCACTCTGCGGCGGCCTCTGCAAGCCGATCAGCAACAGCTTTGACGAGGATGGCCGAGTAATCATCATGCGCCTCTTCGAACGCTCGTACGTAGTTGTCCACGCCGCCCGTCACACCAACGATAAACGCACCGATGTGATCCCTACTCGTATCGGACGAGGCCACAAAGTCCGCAAGACAGTAGTACGGCTGCCCAGGTGCCTTTGAACCCTGTTGACGCAGAAAGTGTAAGCGCTCGCCTGTGCCCAGCACCACATCGTCACCATCACGGTGGGCCTGGAACATGCGGCACACTCCCTGTACGCGGATGCTGGCATCGGCCTGCATACGATCGAGAAGCTCTTGGGCATCGCCATACAATGACGTTGCCTCTTGCCCGACAACTGGATCAGTGAGAATCTCGGGATAGCGCCCACGCAACTCCCACGAGAGGAAGAAGGGTGTCCAGTCGATGAAGGGCCGCAGGGCAGCTACAGGGATGTGATCGAACGTGTGGCGCTCCAGCGACGCTGGGGCCGGTGGTATCATGGTTGCATCCAGCGTAGGGGCGAGCGCACGGGCCTCGGCCAATGGCACAACGTTTTTCTGAGATTGTCGCTGTTCATAGGCCGTACGTGTAGCAGCATGTTCGTCCTTGACGCGCGCCGTTGCCGTTGCCCGGCGATCTGCTTCGATGAGTTCCCCCACAACGGGAACAGCTCGCGATGCGTCCAGCACGTGGATCACAGCATGATCGTAGACAGGGTCGATCTTCACGGCTGTGTGCGTCCTGGACGTAGTAGCACCGCCGATCAACAGTGGAGTAGACATTCCACGCCGCTGCATCTGGCGCGCAACATGGACCATCTCATCCAGCGAAGGCGTGATGAGGCCGGACAAGCCAATCACATCGGCACCCTCATCTATGGCTGCTTGCAGGATCGTATCCGCCGGAACCATCACGCCGAGATCAATAACGCGATAGTTGTTACACCCAAGCACCACTCCAACAATGTTTTTGCCGATGTCGTGTACATCACCCTTTACTGTGGCTAGAATCACCGTACCAGCATGGGAAGGAACATCACCTTCGGCCTGCTGCTCCATGAAGGGCGTGAGATAGGCCACGGCACGCTTCATGACCCGTGCACTCTTGACCACCTGTGGAAGGAACATCTTCCCTTCTCCAAACAGATCACCAACCACGTTCATGCCATCCATAAGCGGACCCTCGATCACGGCGAGAGCCGACCCCAACGTGGCAAGAGCCTCAGCGGCGTCATCGTCGATGTAGTCGGTGAGCCCCTTGACCAGGGCATGTTCAAGGCGTTGCGCGATCGGGAGTGTACGCCACGTTACATCCGCGACCGTCTCCAGTGAACCTCCCTTGACGGTCTCTGCCAACGCGATCAAACGCTCAGTAGCGTCGGGTCGTCGGCACAGCAACACGTCCTCGACGTGCACGAGTAGATCCTCTGGGATCTCCTTGTACACGTCAATCTGCCCGGCGTTCACGATGCCCATGTCCAGGCCAGCCTGAATCGCATGGTAGAGGAAGGCTGTGTGCATAGCCCGACGCACGGGCTCGTTGCCGCGAAACGAGAACGAGATGTTGCTCACCCCACCGCTTACCGCCGCATGGGGCAGGGTCTGCTTAATCCACCGGATTGTTTCGAGAAAGTCCAGCGCATAGCGGTTGTGTTCCTCAATGCCGGTCGCCACGGTCAGGATGTTCGGATCCAGAATGATGTCTGTGGCAGGAAAACCAATGGCATTCACCAGCAGATGGTAGGCACGCTCAAGAATCTGCTTGCGACGCTCAACTGTATCGGCCTGCCCCACTTCGTCGAAGGCCATCACGACAACGGCCGCGCCGTAATCCCGGCAGAGCTGCGCACGTTTCAGGAACTCATCCTCGCCATCCTTGAGCGACACTGAGTTCACGATGCCCTTCCCCTGCACGCACTGCAGGCCGGCTTCGAGGACGGTCCACTTCGACGAATCGATCATGATGGGTACCCGGGCAATGTCGGGCTCGGCGGCCAGCAAGTTCAGGAACCTCTGCATTGCCTGTTCGGAGTCCAGCAGACCTTCGTCCATGTTGACGTCGATGATCTGCGCCCCATTCTCCACCTGTTGACGAGCAATGTCGACGGCCTCTTCGTAGGCGCCGGCTGCAATCAGCTTGGCAAACTTTCGCGAGCCCGTCACATTCGTGCGCTCACCGATGTTGACGAAGTTGGTGTGCTCGGTGATCTCCAATCGCTCCAGCCCTGCAAGTCGAAGGTAGGGGGCTCGAGATACCGGTACGCGGGGTTGTTTGTTGCGAACGGCCTCGGCCATGGCCTGGATGTGCTCTGGCGTTGTACCACAGCATCCGCCCAGGATATTGAGGAAGCCCTCCTGAGCAAAGGCTGCCGCTTGCTCGGCCATCCAAGCCGGCGACTCGTCATATCCACCCATGGCGTTTGGCAAGCCAGCATTTGGATACAGCGAGACGAATGTTGGCGATAGTGTACTGAGCTCCTCGATATAGGGGCGCATCATTGCCGATCCGAGCGCACAGTTCAACCCCACCGAGAGGAGATTGCGGGTGTGTAGAATCGATTCGAGGAAGGCTCCGGCTGTTTGGCCTGAGAGTGTCCGGCCGGATTGGTCTACAATCGTACCACTCAGCATCACCGGCACGGTACAACCAGTGCGATCGCAGATTTCTGCGTAGGCCTTGATCGCTGCCTTAGCATTGAGCGTGTCGAAGATCGTTTCGATCAGCAGGAGATCAATGCCTCCGTCGATGAGTGCCTCGATCTGTTCCCGATAGGCCTCCTTCAGTGCCGTAAAGGTGACGGACCGATAGCCGGGATCATTCACATCCGGCGAGAGAGATAGCGTAACGTTCGTTGGTCCCACGGCACCGGCAACGAACATCTCACGGTCTGGCTGCGATGCTCGCACACGATCGGCCGCCTCTCGCGCCAGTCGCACGGCTTCAAGATTCAACTCACGCACGAGGGACTCGCACTGATAGTCGGCCTGTGCAATGCGTGTGCTCGAGAAGGTATTCGTTTCAACGATGTCCGAGCCGGCACGAAAGTAGGCCTCGTGAATCGACCGGATCACATCGGGCTGTGTAAGGACAAGCAAGTCGTTATTGCCCTGCAACGGCACTGGATGATCGCGAAAGCGCTCACCGCGGAAGTCTTCTTCCGTTAGGCGATGGCGCTGAATCATGGTACCCATGGCACCGTCAAGCAGCAGAATCCGTTCAGCCAGGGCCGTGCGTACAGCGTGCGACATTGTTCCTTGAACTACAGGTGGTGGACTGCGCAAAACTACCGATCCGTCAGGCACGTGATGGCATGCACGTCTACGGAGGTGGACTCGATTGTGTAGGTTGCCCGCCACTGTCGAATCGCGATCTCGTACACGGTATCGGAGATCTGCCGGATTCTCCGATAGGGATGGGGCCAGGGGTCGTGTTCAAGTACACGTATGATGTGCTGAACGATGTCCTGTGGCACGTGATCGCTACTCCCTGTTGGTATTGCCACGGTGTAGGAGGTTGTCGGGAGATCATCCAGCCATCCAGCTCGACTCTCCGGAAAGGCATCGGCATACGCCACGTAGGGCTTCAGATCCAGTACCGGCGTTTGATCCAGTAGATCAATCGAAGCCACCTCCACGAACCGACCGTGCACACGCTGCACGGTGCAGGCCGTTAATGAGATCGGATTGGGTCGGTGTGGCGAGCGGGTGGCAAACACTCCGCGTTTTTGTCGGCCGCGAGGCACTAGCACGCGAGGTTTCCACGTTGTGGCTCGGTGGAACCAGCCAAGGACCCAGATGCGGTCGAAGCCCTCGATGTCAGCCAAGGCCTGTTCATAGTTCCGTCCAGCGAACAACTCAATGGTAGCGAGGGCATGACGGTCGTCAACGTCAGGTTGTCGCGGAGCATCATACTTGGCCTGATACGGTGAATGCACCACGCCAATGGGTTCAATGCTCAGCATTACCAGGCCGTTCCGATCTGCAGAGACAGCTTCACACCACCAAAGTTGGTGATCGGCAACCCTTGAATACTCTCTAGCCCCGGTTCGCCGTAGGGAATGGTGTAGTAACGGATCATCACGCCCAATACCGATCCATCGGCAGGATTACCAATGTTGGCTCCAACGGCTACCATCGCCCCCATGCGCCAGTGCGTGACAGCATAGCCGAAGGATTCAAAGTACTCGTAGTACCGTAAGCCCACCGCCGGATCCTGCCGGAGATACGGCGTTTGCAGAATCAGTGTGGGCGCAACACCAGCCGCCACAAAGGGCTGGAAGGACTCCTGCAACGTACCGCTGAACAACCGGTACTGCGCGCCCACAACCACAGGGAGCATGAACAGGCGATTCACCTTGTTCGCTACCACCGGAATGGGACCGAGCCAGGCATTCTCGAATTCATCGGAGTTCCTTCTAGGCGAGAAGGCGAGGTTGGCCAAGAGCGTCAGGTCACCAACCAATCGGCGTTGATACGAGACCCCAAAGCCCCATCCCGAACCAGAGAACAGGATATCGAGGGCCAGAATGTTGCGCTTCTGTATCTCGCCCTCTTCAACAAGGAGTGGCCTCGCTGGTTGAAAGATCACCATCGTGTCGGCTTCTGGTGGCTCCTGACCCGTAACCTGGGCATCAGCGCTCACCGGCAGGATCAGCAACACTGCTGTGACCGCCAGTGAAGACAGGTACCTACCGAGGAATCGAAGTGGAAGTGAGTGGAGCACGGTTTTCATGGATTGATGAAGACGCGGAACGACAAAGTTACGTGAGATGGGTGTGGATAACTTGTTCTCGTGTCATCAATGCGTAAATTCGGGTCTCTATGGAGCTTACCGAGTTTCTTGGCCTCGTACAACTAATGTTTCCGCCATCCGTGGCGATGCAGGGCGACCCCATCGGCCTGCATGTGGATTCGGTACGCAGCACTGCCAACAGGGTGCTGGTCGCCATGGAACTCACGGACGACGTCCTCGATGAAGCTGTTCAGGATGCCAGCGACACGATTGTAGTGTTTCATCCGCTAGTGTACCGTCCCCTTTCCATGATTCATCGTGGTGATCGCACGGGACGGCTGGTAGCGAACCTGATCCGGCATGACATCGCACTCGTGGTGGTGCACACCTCCTTCGACTCCTATCCCCACGGAACGAATGCTCTCCTGGCCCAACGTCTCGGGCTACATCACCACCGGCCGCTGGTTCCGGACCAGCGTGATGGGTTTGGTATGGGGCTTCTGGTACAGCTGCCATCGCCTATTCCATTTGCCGAGCTGATCGAACGTGTGCATTCCACCTGTGGCTCGCCTGTTCGCTATTGTCCTGCACCAACGGATCAGGTGGAACGCATCGCGATCGTGGGCGGAAGCGGGATGTCGTTCTATCCAGCTGCGATAGATGCTCAGGCGGATGTTCTCATCACTGCCGACATCCGCTACCATGACTTTCATGCTGCCACGGGCCGTATCGGGTTGATCGATCCTGGGCACTATGAGATGGAGCAGTTTGTCGCTGAGGGCATTGTCGCGGCTCTGCGCCCGCATGTTCCCGCATCAGTAACACTTTCTTGCAGCACGGTTGTCACCAACCCGGTGCACTACAATGTGCGCCCCCTTCCCACCGATTCTTATTCACATCACTAGGATCCGTTTATGACCGAACAGATTATGCTTCTTGCCAAGCTTGCTGCCGTGGATCGACGACTCGACGAACTCCATGACGAACTTGGCGATCTGCCTCGTGAGGTGAAAAAGCTTGAGGCGAACGTGCGTGACAAAGCCATGGCCGTGGAAGCCACGGAGGCGAAGTTGTCCGAGATTCGCCACCTGCGTGGGAATGCCGGCGTGTCGAAGGCAGAGATCGGCGATAAAGAAGCCAAGCTCACGGAACAACAGTTCCAGGTGAAGAACAATCGTGAGTTCGATGCGATCACAAAGGAACTCGAACACCTCAAAGACGAGCGCGCTTCCCTCGAAGAGCGGCTGCGCACATCGTCCGTGACCGAGGAAAACCTGAGTGCCACGCTGGAGGCTCAGCAAACAGAGCTTGCCGAGGCTCGCGAAGTGCTCACAGCCAAGGAAGCCGAGCTATCGGAACTCACTGGTGAGCACAACGTAGAGTTGAAGAAATTCATCGAAGCACGGTTGCGCATCATCGCCGAACTCAACGACGCTCTCGAAGCTGAGTACGAACGTATTCGCACGTTTCATCGTGAGGCGGCAGTGGCTATTCGTCGGGGCTCGTGCAGTGGTTGCTATTCGGCGATTCCGTCACAGCGGATCGTGGAGATGAATCACAGCGGCGACAAGCTTCATACTTGCGAGAATTGCGGTCGGGTGCTGATCTCCGAAAAACTGGCAGATAGTGTCGAAGAACTTGTCGAAGATGATCAACTGTAGTTTCTGAATCGTAGACGACCATGTTCTATAGCGTGGGGGATGCCGGGCAGTCGCGTCAGCCATGAGCTGATGAGGAAAGTCCGAACTCCACAGGACAGTACGCTTCCTAACGGGAAGGCGATGACGCCGGCAACGGTGAAGTCGACGGAAAGTGCAACAGAAAGATACCGCCGTGCTTGCGCGGTAAGGGTGAAATGGTGGGGTAAGAGCCCACCAGCAACTGGGCGACCAGTTGGCTCGGCAAACCCCGTGCGGAGCAAGATCAAGTAAGGGGTAGGAGCATTCGTGCTGACAGTGGTCCGCTGTCCTCGCAAGAGCCTGCCTCGGGTAGATCGCTTGAGGCTACTGGCAACAGTGGTCCCAGATAAATGACTGCCTCCTTCGTTTCGGCGAAGAAGACAGAATTCGGCTTACAGGCATCTTCCCTGCTATAGACCGGTTTGAACACCACATGAAAGGAAGCTCGATGAAACGACTTCTTGTCACCACCCTAATCCTGTGCGGATTGATGGTTGTTGTGCCGCACGAGGCAACAGCACAAACCCGCCTCGTCGTTCTCCCGTTTCGGAATACGGATGGGTTGATCGACTACAACCTCTGGCAGTACGAGCTGGCCGATTCGCTGCGGACGATGCTCGTAGAGATGGATCCCAACGAGCAGTACTACCATATCGTCGATCCTGACTCCGTGGAGATGGCAATTGCCGAGTTCAACCTCGACCCTACGAATGCCCAGTACGAGAGTGATGTGTGGCGTGCCGTTGAGTTGGTCCAAGCTGGCAAGGTCATTCAGGGCAATTTCTTCCTCCAGGGCGAGCGTGTCCTGATCAATGCCTACATCTACACGGTCGAGTATAAAATGGCCGATCAGCAACATCTTGCAAAGGATATCGTCCGGTCGCCCACAACGTACTTGTCGGCCGTCAAGTTGATTGCCAAGAAACTCTTTCCCGGACTACAACAGTAACGACTACAACAGCAACGTATGAAGACCGAGCATTCACAGCCCGACACGGCATCTGCTCTCCCCAATGGACGTCGTCCAGAGTGGCTCAAGGTACGAGCTCCGGGGGGTGAAGAGTTTGCGCGCCTAAAAACCATGATGCGTTCCAAGGCCTTGCACACGGTGTGCGAAGAGGCACGCTGTCCGAATATCTCGGAGTGTTGGGACGCGGGCACGGCAACGTTCATGATCCATGGTGATACGTGTACACGATCCTGCGGGTTCTGCGCCGTGAAGACTGGCCGACCGCTCCCGGTGGATCTCGACGAACCACGTCGCGTGGCCGAGGCCGTAAAGGCTATGAATCTCACGCATGCCGTGATCACATCGGTCAACAGAGACGAACTTGCCGATGGTGGGTCGATGATCTGGGCAGAGACAATCCGCGCCGTGCGCGAGGCTTCGCCCTCGACCTCCATCGAAGTACTGATTCCTGACTTCAAGGGTAACGCCGCAAACCTTCAACGCGTGATCGATGCACAACCAGACATCCTGAACCACAACACGGAAACAGTACCGCGCCTGTACCGACGTGTCCGGCCCCAGGGACGATATCAATGGACGCTCGACGTTCTGCAGGAAAGCAAACGCCAAGGAATGCGCACGAAGACTGGCGTGATGCTTGGACTTGGAGAACAGCCGGATGAGGTGTTCAGTGTCATGCAGGACCTACGCGCCGTTGGTGTAGACATTCTCACGTTAGGCCAGTACCTGCAGCCAACGAAGAATCATCTACCGGTGGATCGCTTCGTGCATCCCGATGAGTTTAAGCGCTACGAAGTTGAGGGATTGGCCATGGGCTTCAGTGTTGTCGAGTCTGGGCCGCTGGTGCGCAGTTCCTACCACGCCGAACGTCACGTGTAATGCCGTCTGGGATGCTACGATGCACGCTGCTCGGTACGGGAACCTCCACTGGTGTACCCAGTGTAGCCTGCGAGTGTGATACGTGCATGAGCACCGATCCGCGCGATCGTCGACTCCGCACATCACTCCTCGTGCAGTCGGCTACCACCACCATTGTGGTTGATACATCAACGGACTTTCGGCAGCAGATGCTGCATCATCGGGTGCTCGATATTGATGCCGTCGTGTATACTCACCATCACTTCGATCACATCGGTGGCTTCGACGATATCCGTCCCTACAACTTCCGCTCCGGCAAGCCCCTTGCCATCTATGCTCTGGGTGAAACCATCAACGTCCTGCGCTCGACATTCCCCTATGCCTTTGGGCTCACCACACCCAATGGAACAAGCGTTCCGAGCATTGATTACCACGAGATCGACGACCAAGCATTCCGCATTGGCGACGTTGACATCTTGCCGATTGCGATGCAGCACGGTTCGATGCTGCGGGTAAACGGCTATCGCTTTGGATCCATTGCCTACTGCACCGACACGAATCACATCCCGGATCGCTCGCTGGAGCGCCTGCAGGGCTTGGATACGCTGATCCTGGATGGGTTGCGCTGGGAGGCCCACCCTACCCACTTCACCGTGGAACAGGCACTGGCCATGGTTGAGGTACTCCAGCCACGACAGACCTATCTGACGCACATCGCCCATCAGCTCCGCCATGCTGATACCGAGGCGATGTTGCCCCCGCACGTGCGCTTAGCCTACGACAATCTCGTCATCGAGGTTTAAGGTTGCGGTTCGTCGGATTGCGGTTCGTCGGACTGCGGCTCGTCGGACTGTGGCTCGAAGTATGCACCCGACGTCGCTTCCGTCGTTTCAGGATTCTCTGGTTCTTCTGGCCGATCAGCATCCAGCAGAAGGGCCAGCTGTCTGCGCAGCGTGCGGTGATCTGTGGTGATCGAAATCGTCTCGTCGAGCTCCACCAGTGTGGTGGTGGTCTTCAACAGATCGTCGATCTCACGCAGCTTCGGCAGATCCGATAGACTGCCTAAGCCGAACAACCGAAGGAACTCTTCCGTGGTACCGTACAGCAGGGGCTTCCCAAGCTGCTCCGACCGGCCAACCATGGCCACCAGCCCCTTTTCAGCCAACGAGTTCACAACCTCTCCGGCATTCACGCCACGTATGGCATCCACCTCGCCCTTGGTGATGGGCTGCCGGTAGGCAATGATGGCCAGCGTTTCCAAGGCAGCCTGGGTCAGGCGCTTCCGATTGCGTGCCTTCAGCAGCCGCTGCACCAGTGAACCGTGTTGTGGTGTGGTCGCAAACTGATAGCCACCGGCAATCTTGACGATCCGGAAGGGGCGGTCGGTCCGCTCCAGATCCGTGTTGATGTCATCGACCAGCTCGTCGAAGTACCCTTTCGGAATCTCGAAGACGGGTAGCGGAGCCGCTGTATCAGCCTCTGCCGGCTCTCCATCCAGAGGCAGAGGTTGCTGGCCCGGATGCTCATTGGTGGGGTCCTCTAAGACGAGGATGCGATGCATCACCCGTGTGGTAAGGGGCTCTTCACTGGCAAAGATGAGCGATTCCAGTGCCCGGCACTGATCGTACCGCTCCAGCGTGAAGAAGTAGGGTATGTTCAACCGCTCGGAATCGAGTGGCTGTTCGATCGGTGTGGTGTCGTCGGTCATGAATGTTCTTCCGTTTCTTGCAGTGCAGCTCGGGATGCAACAACGATATCGTCGAAGGACTCATCCTGCTGAATCCGAATGAAGGCGTTCTTGGCAAGCTCGAGCAGCGCCAAAAACGTCACAACGATGTGCATACGTGTACGTCCGGTGATCAGCTCAAAGAACCGAACACTCGGACGCTGGCGCAGTGTGTGGAGAATCTCCTCCGACTTCTCCTCCACGGTGATCGGGAACCGCGCTACAACGTGTGGCTCGGGCTCATCCGGCGCACGCTCGATGGCACGCTTCAGAGCCTTCAACAGATCGAATAGCGTGGCATTGCGATAAGTACCATCGTCCGGAGCGTGTACCTGCTCAGCATCAAACACGGCGCGATACAGCACGTACCGCTGTTCATCGGCCTGAGTTGCTAAGTACTCGGATGCTTCCTTGAATCGTTTGTACTCCAGCAGGCGACGCACGAGTTCGGCACGTGGATCCTGTTCATCTACAGCGGTACCATCGGCGGTCACTGACTCGTTTCGGGGCAGAAGCATGTGGGCCTTGATCTGCACCAGCATCGAGGCCATCACCACGAACTCCCCTGCCTGTTCCAGGTCCAGCAACTCCATCAACTTGACGTAGTCGAGGAACTCCTCGGTAATCCGTGCAATGGGGATGTCGTAGATATCCAGCTCATCTCGTCGAATGAAGAAGAGCAGGAGATCCAGAGGACCCTCAAAATTGCTGAGTCGTACGCTATACACTCGACACCTCTCCCAGTTGGGCCACCGTGGATAAACGCCCCACAAAGGCTCGAGGAACCCTCTCGGATATCGCCGTCAGCACCTCGTAGGGGATGCTGTCGATGACCGCCGCAAGCTCCATGGCATCGATGCGTTGCACCACGCCGTCAGCCCCCTGCTGTTCACCAAGTAGGACGGCAACATCTCCGATGGCTACATCGGCATTGCCAACGTCCACCATGCAGGCATCCATGCAGATGGTGCCAACAATGGGATACTTCGTTCCATGGATGAGGCACCATGTTTTTCCAGTGAACCCACGAAAATAACCATCGCCGTAGCCGATTGGCAGTGTGGCAATGGTGGTTTCGTGGGGAGCAACGTACCTGCGACCGTAACTCACTCCCTCTCCGGCACGGATTCTTCGTAATCCGGTGATGGTGGTCTGGAGGGACATCACAGGCAAGAGCTCCTGCTCAGGTACTTCCAGCAAACCGTACCCATACAGCGACAGACCAGGACGTACCATCGTGCAGTGCGATGCCAGCCGATGCCAGATCGAGGCCGTATTGGCTGCGTGAACGTAGGTGAACACGAAGCCATGGTCGCGCGCAGCATCCACCACCGACAGAAACGATTGCAGCTGATGATCGAGAAACGGCGACTCGACCTGATCTGCTGTGGCGAAGTGCGTACAGATCCCACACACGTCCAACGAGGCAAGAGTACTTATAGCCTCCAGTGTCGGAACAACATGCTCGGGAGCCACGCCATCGCGGTGCATGCCCGTATCCACGTACAGATGCACGGGAATCGTGACACCTGCAGCCTGTCCTGCACGGGAGAGTACCGCAGCCTCCTCCACACTACAGACCACCACGTGCAGTGCATGCTGGACAATACTGGGGGCATCCTCTGGTGTGGTGGGCGTGATGACGAGAATCGGAGCGGAAACGCCCCCCTCTCTCAGAGCCTCTGCCTCGTGCACAAAGGCAACGCCCAACATTTCCACGCCAAGATGCTGCAGTACACGCGACGTCCCAACCAGCCCATGGCCGTAGGCATTGGCCTTCACCATAGCCAGGATCTTGGTCTGGGGGGCTCGGCG
>Ga0222714_10003630_pt1 | contig 15561 bp, 32 predicted proteins | sample C33_3DmetaG_FD_165048 | JGI IMG/M metagenome (GOLD analysis project Ga0222714, IMG submission 165048) | Estuarine water microbial communities from San Francisco Bay, California, United States - C33_3D | ecosystem: Environmental > Aquatic > Marine > Unclassified | place: USA: California...
ACATAGAGCATTCCCCGCGATAGTAGGGGTTTCTTCCCGGTCTGCGATTTATATAAAAAAATCGTATGTCTAAATTTTCTTTGCAGTTGGTGCACTCCTTCTTCATCCCAGAACCGGCTGAATGTTTAAGTTTCTAACTGATACGTTCAGGTCGACCCTTTTAACAAAAAGAAGAGCCTCTTCCATCGTTTCAAAGTCTTTCTCTCTCTGCTCCCATCTGGCAGCTCTCATTTTGCTTTGGTCAAAGTAGGTGTAGTTAACTCGGTATTTCATTGCACAATTGGTTCATATCCATTTTCAAACAATTCCTCTATTGGGGTCTCTATTATCTTATTAACGGATCTTTGCACAGCCAAGAAGGTCTCTTCTTTTTCGTGATCTCCATCAATATGTTTGTAGATTGTACTAAGATGATCCTCAAGTTTCTTGGACAGATTGTTAAAGCCACTCTTTATGTCGTGTCTGTAAACCTTAGTTTCTTTCAGCTCATCGAATAGTTCAAGCGATGCTTGCATACAAGCTATAAGCTTGACAAGTGTGTATTCAAGTTTTTCTTTTTCTCTATTCATAGTGTTGATTTAAAAACGCTGTCTTTCCAGTGTGTCAGTCTTTGCTAACCATTCTCTCATAATTGAGGGCCTTAAGGTGGCCCCGCCAACAGAAGAGTTTTCCCTTCGAGGGTGGATAACCAATTGCTTCCGCGACAACGGTAGCTCAGGCAGTACTGTCGGCTTAAGATCTTGATAGTATCTCAACTACTTTTTTCCAGTAATCTGAAAAGTCATTAAAGGCCAAGCATTGTTTTGCTTGAATAAGCGCAGTTTCTCCGTGATACTGTCGCATAAAAATTGCTTTTTCCCTTGCGTTCATTCTATGTCTTCTAATTCGCCATCATCGTAAAGTTCATAATGCTCACCAGAGTTTCCGTTGCGCATAATGATTTGCATTCTGCGTTCAGCTTCCTCCTCTTCTCTTTCACTATCATCAATCTCTCTTTGATGCTTAGCGCAAGATTGGTTGTCTACTTCTTCTTGAGAGTCTCCCAAGTCATCCCAGTAGAGAAATTTAAAATCGCTACCAGTTTGTTTGTCCAACTTCTTTTCGCTCATTGATTTTTACAATTACAATTTTACGTTCGCCCTTGTAAGATTTACCGTATATCTCGTCGGACAATCTCTGCATCGTCTTAACGTCGTGAATCATTATCTCCCTAGCTGTTTCGTAGGTTGTCACGATCCAATCCTGCTTCTTGTGGCGTACCTTATTTTTTAGGTACGATACCGTCGCCGTGAGGTAATAGATAGGTTTCGGCATCGATGCGAATTTTGTGTACGATGATTGGGACAATGGTCGCGGTCTCAATTTCTCCAGCCTCTATACCAGCTCTAACCTCTTGATATGGAACGGTGATGCAATTATCTCCTTCATCTTTTCCGTGGATAAAGAACACAGCATAGTCAGACACAACTTTAGATGGACTGAATGTTATTCTATCGCCTTGCCATCTGCATTGCTGTATTTGAAATGATTTAGGTCCAGTCTTGCCCTTTATCTTGAAGATATTGGAGGGGACCTCCAAGAGGTCCCGACCAATCTCCATCGAGAGCAAATAAGCAATCGAAGTCTCCAACATTAGAATGGCAAATCATTGTTAGACACAACAGGTGCACTCGTTGCTCGGGGAGCTTGGCGCTGTTGATTTGTATTGCCTCCGGGCTTCTTGTTTTGTGTAGGATCGTACACGCTCAAGAATGCTCCACCTTCATTAAGAAACACAGCTGACATACGGATGTTTCCTTTGTCTGTCACTAAGTGGTGAGAGTCTAGAAGTTTCTTTAGCTGTTCTGGCTTGAAGGAGATGTTTACTTTCATCTTAACCTTTCCTGCATCTGGGTACTCAGGCTCTGCTACGTAACCCCATCGTTCTTGTTCTTGTTGCATTGAATTGATTTTAAAGTTCTCCGTAGATTACATAATTACGAATGTCTTCGCCGTTGATGAAGTAAGAGGTATAAATACCAATTGCATTCAACACTAAGCGTTGACCCTCGTTGTAGAAAGACTCGGACACGGAGAATATCCCGATATCTTTACTACCCTTGTCCACCACAATGAACTTGAATTCACTGAATGGTACATTGAAAAGCGTACAGTAGATGAACACCTGTGCAGGATATCCATACTTTCGTGCGCTATAATTGAATCCAGAAATATCTGATGTAGTTTTCAAATCAAATACAGCCTCGTTCTCTCGCAGTATATCTGCCTTTGCACGAAACGGTATATCATTGATCATCCCTATTTCTGGTTTTTCGTAAGAAGATCCTTGAAGAAAAGACTTAACAACTTTGCTGCTAAGAACAGCATCAACCACACGCATAGCGTCATCATATTCTTTAACAGTAAGTAGTGTTTTCCCTTTCTCTAAATTATCTTTTGCTTCCTTGTAAGCTTTTGTTGTCTTGGTTGAGACGTCTACAATATCAAACGAAGTCTCGACTTTTTCTGGCTCTAGTACGGCGGTGTGGATAAGCTTGCCAACAGATAACGCTGATGTTTCTAATTGCTGTCCATTTACTTGGAGTTCGTATACTCTTGGAGAATCATTCAGCGCCTTGCACGCAGAAGAAGAAAGACTCGCCTTACCAAGATAGCCGTAATAAAAATCATCATCCAACATCGCTTCTAATAGCGTATCTCTATCCCAAGACACGCCATCTAGTAGTGTAATTTCCATATCTTATTTCTTTGGCAAGAACTTTGCAAGCGCAACCTTCTGACCGTCAGAAAACCTGTCTCCATATTTCTCCATTACCTTATCGTAAGCCTCAACCGTGTTGTGTTTCTTGATGAACTCAACAGCTTCCTGGAACACGTCTATTTTTTTTGCTTGACGAGTATCTCCAGCTTCTTGCTTTGCGATTGCCATAGAGACTTCTTCGGCTGTTGCAATAGAGTCCTCTACGCCGAGGCCGAGGAAGCCTAAGGCTCTTCCGACAGCCGAGGTCTCACAGTTCTCAACATAAGATGTCTTGTTGATATTAGAGGATGTTCTGTCCTCCTGAGCCATACCTTGTGATATAACTCGTCCCTCTGCGTCACATATTGTTGCACGCACCACACAAGAGTCTGAGTCTAAGTGTAGGAGTTCTGTTTGCAAGCTCATACCTGCAAATTCGGGAAGCTTGCGGAATGCAATGATGCGCTCGTTTACTTGAACGTATTGCTTGCCCTTGATGTTTGTTGTTTTGAATTTATAGTTCATTGTGAATTGAATTTACTCAAAGGTAAAACATAAGTATTTAAAAAACAAATAATTAAATTTCTGTTTCAAACAAGACACAGTACGCCGCGAACCTCACGTAGCACTATCGCTTTGCTTACTTAGCTTCTCTTCGGCGGCTTTGAGTGCCGCCTCGAGAGCTTGTACTCTACTCTTGTAATACTCAATGAGTGCGCGTGTTGTTGCTTCCATTGTGTTGTTGTTTGTGCCAAGCGACTTGGCGAAGTTATAAGAAAAAAATTACAAAGTCAACAGATTTACCTGCTTGTTAACAACTTTTCTAACAAACAGATATAGATGACTCTTTACAGCTGTCTGAGCATACCATCTTATCCGTGGTCCAGAATCTTTCTCCATTCTCATTCATAGGGTTGTTGCTGTCTGGTACATATCGGTATGCACAGAAGCGAACCCTCCCGATCGTTTCATCAAACGGATCTTCATCTATCCATAGATTAACGTCATACTCTAGTGTGTCGTCTACGTGTATCGTCTCCCACTCGTCCCATTCAATAGGATCAAATAGGCATTCAAGCTTTTGTCCAAGCTCTTCATCGCAAAACATTACCTTGTATTTCAAGGTGGTAAATTCTCTTAAATACATTTTCATAGCTGTCTAGTTTAAGATGTTTGACAATAGGAGTATGAATATATTGAAAATAATCGCAGCAATGATGAACCTAGATAGCCCATCAACCGAATCCAATATACGCTCATACAGTTTAGTCTTCGTTTCTTTGTCTACCATAGTTACCAAGATGAGGAGTAAAACAATCTACCTGAGTACTCCGAAGATAGTAAATCCTTGAGTTTCTGGTGCGTCTTTTTGATGTCGTCCCAGTAGTAATCATCTATCTCTTGAGAGCCAAAGAAGAAGCCATCTACTGGAGACATTAGCGATTCGGCTTCGTCCGGATACTCAATGATGTGTCCCAACAGCCTAAACAGATCGGAGATCTTTTCATTGCTTACGTAATGTTCTCCGCAGTCATCTATGCCATCTTGCACATTCTCTACAAACCAGTTATGGATGTAGTTAGCCTTGCGCCAATAGCAAACCTCTTCTACAATAGACACCACTGAATCTGTATCGATGTCGGTAGCGGGCTGGCCGTTTTTAAGAACAGCCACATCGTACTTGTCTTCATTCCAATCCCAGTTCTTTACATAGGTATGGCGATGAAGATACATATCTAGTCCCATAAATAAAATAAATTAAGTTTTGATCGGGGCGCCGTGCCGCCCCTCTCCAACCAAAAACAAACCGCTACACGGACGGGCTTTCTTAATTCATTGACAGTTCGGATTCTAGGAAGTCGATGATGTCAAGCTTCATCTCTAATGTTGCACGCATCTTGGGAAGGTTGAGTAGGTTGCCCCTACCCATTGTGTCGTGTCCCTTGACGATGTCTACATTGAAGATACCTGAATCAGCATCGAGCTGAACGCTTGATGTTACAAGAGCTGGTTTTCCGGATAAGCCGTGGGTATACTGTGTACTGAAGTTTTTCTTTTTACTATACATATTAGGTGCTTTCTTTTTCAATTAAAGTTGGTTTATCTATCTCGTTTACCTTAAGCAATGAGGATGGATCGAGAGGCTCAGTGATTTGTCGAATGAGTTCTTTTAAGTTAAGAGTGTCCTCCATTTTATATCTCAATTTCACCATTTAAAATGCACTCATCAATTTGCCTCTCGTATTCTATTTGGATATCTTCAGGGCAGTCAATCACCAATACGGCATTAAACTTGTCATCCGGCAATCCAATTAGGGCATCTTCTTCGCTTCCTGCAAAGAATAGTGTGTTATCGCCATTCCATCGAATGAATTCATTTGTCTCATTGTGGATAACCATATAGGTTTCATTCTTTCTATACTTATTCATCTTTATTTATCTTTATTCAGAATGGTAAATCACTGTCTTCGAGCATCATCTTATTGATGACATCGCTTTCAGCTTGAATTATGAATGAGCCACAATCTACACAGCAAGCCTCCTCATCTACTTTAACCTTGCCTTCACACAGCGTGCAGTCATACTCATTGTCAATGTATGGCTCTGCTCGGTAGTTGCTCCACCAATCCTTGTCGTAGTCATACTTTCCCTCGATCGAATCGTAATCATACATAGCCACATTGCCGCGGTATGTGATGCGGGTCTTGTACGCATCGTTGGAGAACCAGTTCTTGTCTACCCAGTGACCTTTGTCCTCGTTGAAGATGGCGTAGTCACCGGAGTCGTCCATAAATACGAGCTTGTTATGCGTGCCGATAATCTCGTAGATGGCATTGTAGATAAACGGAATATCAAGGAACGATAGGTTGCTCAACATACTTGTTGGCAGGGTGGCTAACTCTTGGGCAAAGTCAGCAGTATCGGACAGCTCCTTACTGCCGTAGCCGTGGATTATGCCATTGTGGATCAAGCCAACGTGATCGCCAACGGGGAATGGATGAAGGTAAGCATCTGAGAATCCGTGAGTTGCGATACGAAAGTGTAGCAGTATTGGATGAGAACTCATCTCGTATACCTTGAGGTAGTCTTGATACATCTCGTTGAAGGACTCGCCGGCTACTCCGCATTTGTCGTTGTTCGGATACTTGCTCGCTACAAGCTTGCCGTTCTCGATAAACAGCATACCGCCGCCATCGTCGTTAGAGATCCAGCAGTTTTCTAGTTCTGTTTTGGTAAGTTTCTTACCGTTGTTTAGGATTGCAATACACATAGTAATACAGATTTAATTTTAATAAGAGTTAAGGGATGCGATGACGCGCTTTGCTGATTGTATCTGTGGTTCAGTAGCAAAGGTTACGTACTCTGAGTACTTCTTCTCCATCATATGCTCGGCAATAGCAACAGCATAAATCATACGCTGCTCTATCTGTTCTTGAGAATATTGGATACGAAGATGGGTATTGAGCGGACGACCTTCGGTTAGTGCCTCACGGATCCACCACATAAAGCCCTTCTTTGGACTTCGCGCCATAATACGGAGCAGGTCGCGTCGCCAGAATAGGGTCCAAACATTTGGAACAGCAGAGAATATGCGGAACTCAACGTATCGGTTGTGAACAAGTATGGCCGAATACTTTACGTGACCGCGCTTGAGCGACGTGTTGGATCGAATCTTGGCGTACGACTTGCGTAGTCGCTGATAGTACAGACTGATTAGAACCGGAAAGAATGACGAGTATCTGGAGAATGCCTCCTCGCCAGACTTACCTACAATGGAGAACGACATATGACCACCACACGAATGATCATATGGTCCGTTGATATGGTCACGCAGTATATCGCCCTCACGGCTGTCATCAAGTATGTCGTTGTCAAATTTGTCAGAGAACAAGTCATACTTTGGACTGATTAGTTCGAAACCCTCGTCCACAGACGAATCAAGCTCGCGAGTCCAGTGCGTTTGATCAACTTCGCAAAGTTCATACTCGCATACAAGGTCTTCGCGGTCGCACTTTTCTACCTCTACGCCAAAAACAAACTTGGTTTTACTGGTAGTTAAGTCATTGCGCGGACCATCGTGGTAATCGTAACAGCCATCTGTCTCTTTTGATTCTGGATATGAGTAATACCCATCGCCATCGTGGTAGTAGTATTCGCGCCCACTATCTGTATGCACATACTCGCCGAAGTCTTCTATGTAGATGGCATCATCCGTATGGATAATATCACCATCTATGTCGTATACATAGTCGTGGTCGCATACATATCCCTCGTACATACTTGTACCGCAAACTGATGTGACTACCTGGTCTTGATGAACCCAGCCATCTAGGTCGGTAAGTACACATTCGTCTTTGCGAAAGTAATGACCATCATAGTCTCCGCATTCTATAAGTACTGCATCTTCTTCTGGACATTCGGATCCATCGTAGAGCGTTACCATTTCATTTTCTTCAGACATAATAAACAGATTTAAAAATTACATTTTAATGAACTCAAAGAACCCGTGGTCGATTCTTTTTGTGCCGTTCGGACAGCGACCATAGCCGATCGTTGAGCATAGTTTTGCCCTTGCTTGCTTCTCGCTATTCGCCTCTACAGCAAACAGACTAGCGCGTTTGTTTCGCGCCGGTGCATAGAAATAAAACACTTGTAACATAAAATAAAGGAATTAAAATGTGTAGACACTTGAGCGCAGTCTACTTCTCGCTTGAGATTATTAAGTAAAATAGTATCAAGGATATTGTTGACATAATTGCCCAACCAGATTCTCCTTCTTGTAGCATAATGAATCCGAAGACAGCTAAGCCAAGCAGTATCATAATTACTAACAGCAGTAGCATTTCTTTTGCTATTCGTTGCATTTTATTCATCTTGGTCGCTGTATATTTCTTCATCAAAACAATGTGCTCTGTATTCAATCTCGTTCTCGTCGAGATAAAAGTCGTGTCCCATTGGGGAGAATATGGACACAGATTGTCCAATCACTCGTACATTTTCGATGCCTTGCATCCGTATGTACTCCGCGCATTTTTGCTGTTGGGTCATTGTCAGTCAAATTTCTTCCAGCGTTCATCGTCTGGACTTGTTGGAAGGTCTAGGTTTAGTTTGAGTGCAAACTCTCGTAGTAGTATGTTGGAATAGTTCGGATGAAACATACAGATCTTGCCGTTTTCTTTCATCTCTTGAATCTCGCCAACAAATGCGTCTTGCCATAAGCCTAACGCTTGCTCAAGCACTCCGCGCTGGAACGGATCCAGCAATTCTTGCTTCTTTGCCATTAGTTTACAATTATGCTTTCGATTAGTGTAAAGTTGTTTACGATGTAGTCAAGTTGTTCGGCTACTTTTTGCTTTGAGCCAGATAACCCAAAGTAATCTTTGACATACTTCAGCCGCCAATGTCTACTTGGCTGTATGCCTTTGCTAAATAGTTGTACTTCGCCTCTGCAAATGATAGCGTTGTACCTTGCCCTTGATGTTCTCGTCGAGTTGACGATCAGTGGGGCTTGAAGGTCACGACCAAATTGCGTATCCTTCATCTTGATGATTTGATTCTTTGTCATAATAAGACAGATTAAAAACATAGGTCTGTTGTACGCCGACCTTATCGCGTTTAGTAACTGATAATTTCCTTGAGCTTAAATGCAGACGAACTCATTTACGACTCGTTCATTCAGAAAATCTATTTCGCTTTCCTTCTTTTTGTCTTCTTCCTTTAGAAACTTCTTTAGTTCCATTCGTTTTTGCAGGAACTTGCTGTCGTTTTCTGTTTTGGCTCGCTCTCCCACGATTATCTCAATGGAAAAACTTTTATCGCACTGCAGTACGGACTCATTCTGGAGTTCTGCCAACATACGACCAAGTCGTTTCATCATATACTCCCAGTCGTGGAAATATGTATCATAAACATTCCCGTACCTATCTACTTGTGTTAACTTGTAGGTCACTGGATTGTGTTCAACAGATTGTGTCTCGCTTTTGAGTTTTAAATAATCGCTAAACAAGTCTGCTCTGTTGTGCTCTTTTTCTTTTTCCGTGAGGATTGCATTGTCGTTCATAATAATAGTTTTAGATTGTTGCAATTACATAGGTTAGCCAATACTTGTTTAAGTCAATTTCTTGATGATTGCAAGCATCCATAAATTCGGTTAATCTATATGCTTCGCCGCCCTCTTCCATAAAATCAACATAGAGGAGGTTTGTTAGGATTGTATTCTCAATACTCTCTGCCTTCTCTCTATCGAATCTGTCGACTGGTAGTAGAACTACAAATGTTTCAAAGTCATTCATAATCTTTATTTTTTCAATAATTATCTTCTAGATATTCACCCGCATTTAGATAGTCGTAGTACGCATCTTTGCGGTACGGATAGTTGTTCTCATAGCAGTTGTCGCACCAATAGCCAGTGGAATAGCCGTAGTGGTCGAACTTTTGATGTGTTTCTGTTGATTCGCATCTTCTACATCGTATTTCCATAACTATTCATTTAGTTTGTGTCCATTCGTTGTCAAGTTCATACTTCAGTACTTCATCAGCCGAAAAAACAGCATCTAAATAGTAAGTCGTGCCTTGCCGTGCGCTTATGTCAACAGCAATTCTACCGAGTTCGGAATTGACCTCGTGTCGCAGTTGTTTGGCTTTGTGTTTGCCTACAACCATAGTCCAATAGTCCAGCATCATAGTTTAGTGGATTAAAGGGTTAAACAAAAAAATACAAGTACATACATAACGCAGTATGTGGGGCGTTTTCGCAGTCGTTCAAGCAGTATTCAAACTTATTGAATCAAAAAAAAAGAAAAATAAACGCCAGGCCTTCGCGCTGTTGATCGTTTGCGCTTTGCCTGGCTTTTGTGGTTGGCTGTTAATTGGTGGGGCTTACTTTCCGGGGCTTTGCGTTTGAATGGTGGGCAAAGATTAAACCCAGGATAAAAGAGTAAGTAAGGGCAATAAAAAAAACGCCCTTAATCAAACGAATATCCTTTAAAGGTATACGCGTTTTTTCGGGGCGTTTCTGCCGTTTATTGGGTGGCTCTCCCAGTCCCAGGCGCGGTACCTGGCTTTCCGCTTTGCGGTTGTTAGATCGTTAACCCTCTGCGCTTGGCTTCGCGCTTGGCTAACTTCTCGCGCTTTCTATTGGTGCGCTTGTCTATTGCCTGGGCTTGGCTACTTTCTACGGCGTTAAGGTGGCGTAAATTCCGCGCTTTGCGCTTGGTTTGAGCCAGTGCGCGGGGGTTGAACTTCCGCGCCTCCTTTTCGCCTCTTTTGCTGTCCCTTGCAATAGTTTCGGAAAGGTGGGTTCCTTTAGGCCTCCACATTTACAGCTTGCGGTTTATAGGCCTTGTGGTGCGCGCTTGCAATGTACCTTTCTTTTTCTTCGCGTAGGGTGCGAAATTGCGCCTCCAATTCTGGAAAGTCAGTTAATGCGCCTCCGGCAATTTTCTCAAGATCGAGAAAAACATCATACAAGGCCAAAGGGCTGAAACTGTTAGGTACTAACTTCCGAAAGGCCGCAAAGGGCGTGTCATCCATAAATTCGATATACAGCGCATTGGAACCCGATAAAGTAAACATCCGTTTGCCGGTTGTCTGCTGTCGATGTAGCCCCATATAAAGGGCGCGTACTAATTCGCCCAGGCCATTTGCGCGGATAATAGGTACCCGCTTCTTCTCTTTACCTTTTTCGGCGTAAAGAATGTACCTCCATTTTTTGGGGATCTGTTCCCCACCTTTTGCGCCCTGGTCTGCTTGAGCCGTTGCGCCTTTTGTTTGCTTCGCTTTGTCCATTTTAATACAATTTTAAGCGATTATACCGGGCGCACTTTGCACCCGATTTGCAAACTTACAAAACCCAGGGCAAACAGCCAAAAAAAACGCCCAGCAAATGCCGGGCGTAATTTTCGCGGAATGGGGCGGGGCGTTTATTCTTCGCCGAATAGATGGCGTACTTCTGCGGGGCTGTACACTTTCACGCTGTCCGGGCTGATAATTGACCGGCTTTTGATGCTTTGCGCCTCCTGGCTTAATGCAATACGCGCCCGTTCCCTGGTTAGGTTATTGATCCGCATAAATTCCCGCAGATAACCAACAGCCACGAAACCGGTCACGCCAAAAGAGAACAGCCCACGGATATAGTACCGCTCGTTCCCTTTGTGGTCTTTGATAAATTCCACATTTACCGCGTTCATTCCTTTGTAAGTAAACATAATAAAACAAGTTTAAAGGGTTAATAAAGCGGAAAGGTAAACTGCCCAGGTGAAAAAAACAAGCGGTAAAAGATCAGCTTAAAAAAGAATAAAAGATCAGCTTAAAAAATAAGCTGTAAAAAAAGAGACGGTGAGCGCGCCAAACTGCGCCCGGTCTGCGTTTTGCGCTTCCTCTGGTACTTGTAAAAATGGTATAAACATCTTAAAAGGACGATCAGCTTAAAAAAAATAAGCCAGGAAAACTACCTGGGGGGTATTGTTCCGCCTCCCTGGATCCAAAAAAGCTAAAATCCTGGAAGAAAAACGCCCAGAAAGCGACCCCATCCCCTGGAAAATGCGTTTCCGGAAATGGAAACCGGGCGCGTTAACAAGATATAATCCCCACTAAAAACATAACTCAATGGGATTTTAAAGCTTCCCAAAACTCAAAACTTCAACAGCAAAAACAAACCTAGTGGATAGTGCGTAAGAAGCTGTTGGGGGGCGCAAAATAGAAAACAAAATAGGCCGCGTCTCTGATTTGAGCTTGCGTACTCTAGTGTCTCTGCGGGTGCTTGGGGCCCCTACGAGACTTTTTCGTTAAGCTTGATTAGCGTAAGTGATTGTGTAGAGTACGTATTGATTGCGTAGTGCTTGTACGTGTGCTTTCGAGCGCTCCGCTTTACTTATGCTCAAAGTTACGAAAAAAAAATGAGAAAGTCAATAGTGTGCATCACATAGTACCGTATGATACAGTTGTGAGCACCTCACAGATAGGACTCTTCATATGTTGGTCATTTTGAAGTTGTGAGGACCTCATAGGATTGTTTGGGATCATCCCAATGTATTGTATGGGACCATCCCCTATTGCTATAAGATTTATCTTTGCGTTATGAATCGCTTCGCTCAACACCGCAAACAAGTTTGCTTATGCAACTAAGTAAGAACTTCTCATTGGCGGAGATGACTAAGTCAGTAACGGCTAAACGTCTTGGTATTGATAACACCCCCAATGAACAGCAAATAGAATACTTGCGTGAGTTATGCGAAAGCGTACTGCAACCTCTTCGTGATGCACTGGGACCTATCGTTATTACAAGCGGACTACGAGTACCCAAACTAAATAAAGCTGTTGGAGGAAGTTCTACTTCCCAGCACTGTGCTCTCAATGGCGCAGCAGCAGATATTGATATGGATGCTAAGAATACCGAAGTGTTCAACTATATAAAGGATAACTTGGTCTTTGATCAGCTTATCTGGGAGTTCGGAAGCAAGGAGTGTCCTGACTGGGTACACGTATCCTATCACTATGGCCATAACAGAGGCCAGATTTTAAAAGCTGTTAAACAAAACGGAAAGACTAAATATCTTAATTATGAAAGCTAAGAAGTATAAGATGGGCGGACAGGTAGATCCTCGCAAAAAGTATTCTACTAAACCGATGACTTCTGCCGAGTATGTGAAAATGATGAAAAAGAAAGAATTTGATGATATGAAGGCAAAGTATACTAGAGAATATAAACGTACTCTACGGGAGGAAGCCCAGTCACTTCAAAAACCCTCATTTAAGAAGGGCGGCAAGATGTCTATGTATATGGGCGGAGGCGTAATGGAATACCTCAAGGGAGGACAGATGAAGCTTGACGCCAACAAAGACGGAATGATTTCAAAGGCTGACTTTGAGATGTTGCGTAAAATGAAGAAGTTCAAGAATGGTGGTAAGATTCCAACGGACCCACGTAAGAAGTACTCCGTAAAGGACGACCCCACAAACTCTGGAATGAGAAACAAGGGTTTGAAGCCGTTAAGCAAGGACTACAAGATGCTAGAGGTTGGCAGTGAAATGTGGGCAGACATAAACAAAGACGGAAAAACAGGAACGCTGAAATTTAGAGGTAGCGATTCCAGAGCTTGGAACTTGACGCCATTAAAGGAGATGCCATTGTCATACGAGGAAGTTAGAGAAATAAAGAAAAAACACAACTTGAGATAATGAAAGCAAAGAAGTACAACTACGGAGGTAAGATGGAAGGTGGCCAGATGATTATGGCTATGGCTCCATCATTGGAAGAGGCTGTTGCTCAAGTTCAGGCTGCTGTTAAAGCGGGTAAGATGATGCCTACCCATTATAAAGTGAAGGCTTGCTTCTACGAAGAAGATGAAGACTAAGAAGTACTACGACTCAAATCCTGAAGCCAAACAGAAGAAGAAGGCATACGATACCAAATACCATTCCAGCGAGGAGCGTAAGAAGTATCGGGCTTTTCTTAATAAGATGAATCGCAAGGCTGGCAAGTACGGCAACGGCGATGGCTTGGATTATGATCACGACGAGAAGCGTTTTATGAAAGCTACAAAAAACCGCGCTAAGAAATGAAGGTTAGAAAGTATCAATCTGGGGGGCGGTTTTCAGAGTATGCAAAAAAAGCTCAGCGTATGCGCCCATTCTCTCGTAAAAATCCAGACGGATCAGAGTCAACGGTTATTATGGCTTCTGGAGAATCTGATGGTAAATACTATGCATTCCCAACTCTCTTTCCAATTGACCCAAATAACAGGTCATCAGACCCAAAAGACTGGATTGAACCAAAAGATGCTTGGTCTGAGGCGGAGAAAAGGGGAGAGCTTTTTGAGTTTGATACTGAAGATGAAGCTGTAAATTTCGCAGAGGGTTCTTGGAAAATGTATACTGATGTTCCAAAGAAAAAAATAAAAGTAGTATCAAAACGATGAAAGCAAAAAAACGAGAAACCAAGAAGATGGTCAAGGCCCCTGAAGGATACCACTGGATGAACAAGGGCGGTCGTTACTTTCTAATGGCTCACGAGGGTAAGTTTACTCCTCACGAGAACGCTTCTTTAGAGATGCCTTTTCGCGTAATCTCTCAGCATTAGCCTTATTCTCTATAAGCTTCTTAGCGAGTGGACTATCCTCTACTCCCTTTATGTGTTTTAACCTAAGCTTCTTTGGTCCCCTTTGTTCGTGGGGTATCTTTTTCTTGTGGACAGTACGCTCGTGGTACTCAAGTGTTATCTTCTCTTCTCCGCTCATTATTTTATACAAACGACTAAGGAACAGCTTTCCCTTTTGTGTTAATGAATAGCGCACCCTAAAGTTCCAGCGGTGCTCTTCTCTAAACCACATACTTTCATCATCCAGCCCAACAGAAAGTCTATCGAAGTATTTATAGATGTACTCATCCCTCATAAGAGTGCGGATAATTTTGTCGCGAACCTGAGGATAGCTAACGCTTAGCTGTGACGCCACCCATTCAATAGTAAAGAACTCAAGGTCGTGGATAAATAGCATAAACTCTATTTGCCGGGCTTGCAAACCAGATTGCTCTCTAGCCCATCGTATGGCCTTGTAATAGAATTTAGCGGGAGTAGCAGGACGGTTGTCTAAGTAGGCAAAGTCCCTGAACTTCTTGTCCTCTTTCTTGTGGATCTTCTTAGATCCCATAAGCAATTGAATTAAATGTATCTTTGTACAAAAGTACTTTATTATGGCAACACTTGCTAACCAGAAGGTTAAAGACGCATATACATCCCTCTTGAAGCTGGAGAGCGGAACAGCTACCTCATCCACTAAAGTAATTGAAGATGGAGCTGGAAACGATACTGCTCTTAAACTATCTACCGTCGCTGTAGAGATTGACGGAACGCTTATTTTTGGAACATCGCCAACAACAGGAACTACAGAGACCTCTGCACTGTTCTTAGACGGTAGCGGAAATATCGTAAAGCGTACTTTGGGTGCTGCTGCTTTTACCTCTGGAGCTTCTCTTTCTGCTACGGCTCCTATTGACATTACTGGAGATGTTGTTTCTTTAAACGCTCCAACCACCCTTAGCCAACTGAATTCTTCTACAGCTGCAAGTTCAGATACCTTTCTCATCTATGACGCTACTGGAACATCATACAAGTACATTACCCTTGATGATCTGAAGACATACGTAACGGCAGGTGTAAAAGCCATTGCGGCTGGTAGCAACACAGAAATCCAGTTCAATGCCTCTGGCATTTTAGACGCAAGCTCCTCTCTTACTTACAATGGTTCTCAGTTGTATTTTGATGGATTGGAGTTTATTGTTCGTGAAAACTCATCTGGTGATGGCGCAATCTTTAACCGCTCTATTAGTGGAGATACGGCAAATGGCGTTTCTAACGATCCATTTATTAACGTTTCTTATGATAACTTCAAGGGTATGATGATTGACTACGTCATCTACAATGCCAATGAAACACGTAAGCGTATTGGAACGTTTACGCTTATTTGGAACTCTCAGTCTATTTCCTCCACCCCAACAGCCAATGATTCTGTTAGTTTGAGCTATGGAACAACTACTGTTGGAAACGTTGTGCTTGGCGCTGCGCAAGTAGGAAGCCAGATTCAAGGAGTCCTTTCCAATACAAGCGGTGAAACAATGTATATTAGAGGTGCTGTTAGGCTAATCTACAGCTACTGATAATGACAAAAGAAGAACAGAGAATTGAATTTTTTATAAAGGTTCGGGAAAAGTTTGAAGAGATAGAGCAGTTGGCTCAAGACTTTGAGCTGATGGAAGACTATCTAAGCATTCTATGTGTGGGTCTTCTTGAAGAGCAAGAAGAAGAGGACTCCTATCGCGTCAAT
>Ga0222714_10003631_pt1 | contig 15556 bp, 13 predicted proteins | sample C33_3DmetaG_FD_165048 | JGI IMG/M metagenome (GOLD analysis project Ga0222714, IMG submission 165048) | Estuarine water microbial communities from San Francisco Bay, California, United States - C33_3D | ecosystem: Environmental > Aquatic > Marine > Unclassified | place: USA: California...
CGAGAATCAGCTGCCAGTTACTCCTAAAGAACGAGGCAGTCACCTCGGCAGGTGCCGCAACCGGCTCAGGCTTCTTGGCCTTCTCGACCTTAGGCTCCTCGGATGCCTGTGGTTCTGGCTCTTTGGGCTCGGCCTTCGCAGGCGCAGGCTTAGTTACCGCCGGCTCTGGCTTGGCCGGTTCTTCGGGCTTCGCAACCTGAGGCTTTGCCGTCGTGACGGGCGCGAGGATTCGAGCACACAAAAGCTCCAGCTGAAGCCTAGGGTTGGAAGCTGCAGAGGTATCGCTCAGAGCTTTTGCGGTTGCCTCGGCACTTGCGGTTAGCTGGCTCAGGCCAAACCTTGCAGCCTGAATCTCGAGCTGCTCGAACTGCTCTGGACCAATGCCACGCAAAATTGACTGAGCGTCCTTGCCCAGAGAATTCACGAGCATCAAATCTCGAATGCGCTCGAGGAGGTCCTCTAGAAACCTTCTCGCATCCTGACCTGACTGAACCACCTTGTCCACCGCTGCAAAAGCCTTGGCTGCATCAAGCTCAGCAAAGGCATCGATTACCTCGGCCATGAGATTGTCATGGGTGAAGCCCAACAGGTTTATAGACCGCTCGTATTCAATCTTCTTGCCGTCACTACCGGCAATAAGTTGATCAAGAAGCGACAACGCGTCTCTCACAGAGCCGCCGGAGGCCCTAACCACAAGCGGCATTACCCCCTCAGCGGCCTCGAATCCCTCCGAGGAGAGCACTTGAGCTAAGTACTCCAGTAGCTCTGCAGGTGGGACGAGCCTGAAGGGGTAGTGGTGGGTCCTAGAGCGGATTGTGCCGATGACTTTGTCAGGCTCGGTGGTGGCGAAAATGAACTTGATGTGCTCTGGTGGCTCCTCAACAATTTTGAGAAGAGCATTAAAGCCCTGTGGGGTGACCATGTGAGCCTCATCAAGAATGAAGATCTTGTAGCGGTCTCGAGACGGGGCAAATATTGCGCGTTCCCTGAGGTCCCTGGCATCGTCAACACCGTTGTGACTGGCGGCATCAATCTCGACCACATCGAGCGAACCTGGGCCACCTGTTGCAAGCTCTATGCAGCTTGGACACTTGCCACAAGGATTGTCGGTCGGACCTTTTTCGCAGTTCAGGCAGCGGGCAAGAATCCTGGCGCTCGTTGTCTTGCCACAACCCCTGGGTCCTGAGAAAAGGTATGCGTGGTGAACTCGATCCGAGTTGAGCGCCGCCTTTAGCGGCTCTGTGACCTGAGATTGCCCAATCAGATCAGCAAAGCTGTCCGGTCGATATCTGCGGTAGAGGGCGAAGGTCACCTTGCAAGCTTAAACCCGCGGGAGAAAATTTCCCTTTGACTTCGCCCGAGAGTGAGAAAGGGCGCTACCGGTCTCCATAATCGTCATCTTCGTCTTTGTCGTAGTCGTCATAGTCATCCTCGTAGATGAACAGCTCCGACTTACCGCCCCAGGTGGCCTCTGCTCCAGAGTGGCCAACCACGAAGGTCATTGCGCTCGCTCCAATGGCCGCGCTAACCATAAGAAAGCCGAGGCTGCTGGCAATCGGCTTTGGCCAGCTGTAATTGATTGCTAGCCACACCGCCACCGCAACGGCCAAGGTGCCAAGAGCGATAGGCATCATCATCTCGCCATACTCAGAGTGCGGCTCTGGTTCGTAGTAGACCTCTTCTAGGGCCTCCCCTGACTGCACGGCAGCGAAAACAAAAGGAATGGTTAGCGCTAGCGCGATAACCCCCGCTCCGAGAAATCGAGCACGCAGTTTAGTTATTGCAACAATCGCTGCCACCCCAAGGGCAGCAACCGGGAACAGCACCACCGCAAAGTGAACCAGCAGTGGGTGTGCGGGAAGACCCAGCACCATCAGGAAAAACTCTTCCAACTACTTATCCATCTTGTAGCTGGGGAACTTCTCGGTGATTTTTTCTTCCTTGTACTCAGGGAAGAGCATCCCTGTGGGGCAATAGCCCATTGCAGCTGTGAAAAGCATGAAGACTCCCAATGGTGCCAACAGCCAATACCACTCGCCCATCGTCGCAGCGCTGACTATCAGCGCGACACCAAGCAGGCCGCGCACGACCCTTCCTAGATTGCTGGACATAAACTCAATGAATTTTCGATTTGCTGGGGTTAGCTTCATCATTGCCTCCAACCTCAAAATAGCAGCTGTTATCTGAACGAAGTGCCATAAACATCTGAGCGTTAGCTGTAAACAAGGGACCCCTCGCGCACCCGTCAGAGCTTCGCTACCCTTGCTATCTTTCGATCCTGGGGGATTTACCAAGGTGACGCCACGCGAGGAGTCACCACGATTCTATTGCCCGCTAGTTCTGAGGGAAACCCAGGTTCAATCCTCCGTGGGAGGGGTCTAGCCAACGCGAGGTCACGACCTTGGTCTGGGTGAAGAACCTAAAGCCCTCTTCGCCGTGGGCCCTGGAGTCTCCAAAAAGCGAGTGCTTCCAGCCGCCAAACGAGAAATACGCCACCGGCACCGGTATCGGCACGTTGATGCCAATCATCCCCACCTCAACCTCGTGTTGGAACCTTCTGGCGGCACCTCCGTCGTTTGTGAAGATCGCGGTTCCGTTGCCAAAGGCTCCGGAGTTGATTAGCTCTAGACCCTCTTCATAGCTTGCAACCCTGACCACCGACAGCACCGGACCAAAGATCTCCTCCCTGTAAACCTTGGAGGTCAATGGAACCCTGTCGATAAGGGTTGGTCCGAGCCAGTAACCACCAGCATCGCCGTCGGGGTTTACATCTCGCCCATCCACCACAACCTCAGCGCCATCGGAGGCTGCAATGTCGATGTAGCTGGCGACCTTGTCGCGGTGCTGCTTTGTTACAAGTGGTCCCATGTCGCACGAGCGCCTGCCATCACCAACCTTGATCTGCTTCATGCGCTCAGAGATCTTTGGGATCAAATCATCGGCCACCGGCTCAACCGCAACCACTACCGAAATCGCCATGCAGCGCTCGCCGGCCGAGCCAAACCCAGCGTTGACGGCCGAGTCAGCAACTAGGTCAAGATCGGCATCTGGCAGAACCAGCATGTGGTTCTTCGCTCCACCCAACGCCTGAACCCGCTTGCCGTTCTTGGCAGCGGTCTCATAGATGTATTGAGCGATAGGAGTAGAGCCCACAAACGAAATCGACCGGACCTCTGGGTGCTCAAGCAGGCCATCGACCGCGACCTTGTCTCCGTGGAGCACATTGAATACTCCATCTGGCAATCCAGCCTCCGAGAGCAGCCTCGCGATCCACATCGCGCTCGATGGGTCCTTTTCACTTGGCTTTAGAACAACTGTGTTACCTGCTGCAATCGCGACCGGGAAAAACCACATCGGCACCATCGCGGGGAAGTTGAAAGGGCTAATAATCCCAACGACACCAAGCGGCTGCTTCATCGAGTAGACGTCAATTGAGGTTGAGGCATTCTCGGAGTATTCGCCCTTCAAAAGGTGCGGCAGACCACACGCAAAGTCCACAACCTCAAGACCACGACTTATTTCTCCGAGAGCATCGGATACGACCTTGCCGTGCTCCTCGGTGATGATCTCAGCGAGCTCACCCTTTTTGGCATCCAGCAGCTCACGGAAACGAAACATGATCGCGCTGCGCTTGGCGAGGGAGGTATCTCTCCAGGAAGGAAAGGCAGCGCTAGCTGCCGCTACAGCGGAATCGATGTCGCTTTGATCGGCGAAGGCAACCTCTTTGGATTGAATTCCCTTAGCCGGGTCAAAGACCTCACCACGTCTTTTGCCATTGCCAGCAAATTCACTGCCTGAAACCCAGTGGGGAACTAACTTCATTGTCTACCTCGCTCTAGTAAAGAAGAATACCTTTATCGAAGGTCCGCTATAGGGAGAGAACATGACAGAGGTCAGCAAGGCGATAACTCAAATGATTGCCCAGCACCCTCCCAAACAAGCTGCGGTTCTTCAGAAACTCAGGGAGCTGATTCTGCAGCTTGTCCCAGGAGCTAGTGAACGCATCTCCTATGGCATGCCCACCTTTGAGATCTCCGGTCAAATCCTGATTCACTTTCAGGGCTTCAAAGACCACAACAGCCTCTTTCTTGGCCCAGAGGTTGGAATCAAGATGGCACAGGAGCTTGGAGCGATGGTCAAGTCAAAAGGGACGATTCAGTTTGAGAAAGAGAAGCTACCTCCAAAGAGTCTTGTGACGAAGCTGCTTAGAACCAGGATCGCGATCATCAACGAGAGTTTTCCCAAGAAAAATGGGGAGTACCTGAGCTTTTATGACAACGGCAGACTCAAATCAAAAGGCAAATATATACAGGACAGGATGCACGGCTACTGGCAGTTCTATCGCAAGGACGGGTCGCTGATGCGAGAGGGAAGGCTAAACCTGGGTGAACCCGAGGGTGAGTGGGTCACCCACGTTCGACCCTAGGGTTGGTCGTTGGCTTGAGTTGCAACTAAACTCTTGCGGGTACCAAGGAGAATTCGCCTAGTGGCCTATGGCGCACGCTTGGAAAGCGTGTTGGGTGCAAGCCCTCGGGGGTTCGAATCCCCCATTCTCCGCCGAAAGACTCAACGGACGAATCTCAACTCTCACAGTTGAGTTCTCTTGCCTAGCTCACCGCAGTTCTAAGTGATGTCAGCAGACCCTCAACGTCTTCCACGGTGGTATCCCAGGAGCACATCCATCTAACCTGACCCGTTACCTGGTCCCAAATGTAGAAGCGAAAGTTTTCCTGAATTTTTTTGGTGACGTTGCCTGGAAGGATTGGAAAGACCGCATTGGCTTCTGCCCTATTTGGAACGCTCACCTCAGGGTGCTTACTGGCAATCTCCAGAACACCCTCGTAGAGCTTTGCCGCCATTGAGTTGGCAATTTGAGCATTCTCCATCGCAACCTTTGCCCCATCGGCAAACAGTGCATTCAGCTGAGCGGACACAAAGCGCATCTTTGAGGGAAGCTGCATGGAGGTCTTTCTCAAGAAAGGCATAGCGCTCGCCAATTCCGCTCCACGCTCAGTTGTGATGTCAGTGACAACCACCGCCTCTGCAGCCAACGCTCCGATCTTTGTTCCGCCAAGCGAAACCAGATCAACACCGACATCTGTCGTGAACTCCTTGAACCCCTTACCCAGGGCTGCAGCCGCATTTGAGAGCCTCGCTCCGTCCATGTGGAGGAGCATGCCGTTCGCGTGCGCAAAGTCTGCGAGCGCCGCTATCTCCTCGGGCTGATAGAGCGTTCCCATTTCAGTGGTCTGAGTGATGCTGATGACCGTGGGCTGGGCTCGGTGGACCACACCAATGTCGAAGATCTGAGTCTGAGCAGCTTCGACGCTGAGTTTTCCGTCCGGCGATGGCACGGTCCAAAGCTTGAGACCGCCCATCTTTTCCGGAGCGCCGCCCTCGTCCATGTGGATATGGGCGGACTCAACGCAAATAACAGCTTCCCAGCGCTTGACAGCAGACTGCAGTGCAATGACGTTTGCTCCTGTGCCATTGAAGACGGGGAAGCCAACGGCATTTTTCCCAAAGAGTTCTTTGACGATCTCTTGGAATCTTGCGGTCTCGGTGTCATCACCATAGGCGACCTGGTGACCGGGGTTAACCGCAGCCATTCTGGCGAGCACCTCAGGATGAACACCGGCGTAGTTGTCGCTTGCGAATCCGCGCTTGTTTTTCAATCTATAGCCTTTGGTTCTGGGAAAACCGGTGGTCGGTTTTCAAACGGTGTCGAAAGGATGACTGTGGTCTTTGTGGAGACGTTAGCCAATGACCTGATCCTGCCAAGTAATGCTTCGAGTTCTTCGGGGTCTGCAAGGGAAACCTTGACGATGTAGGACTCGGTGCCCGCTACCGACCAGCAGCTCTCGATTTCCTCGATTGGGCTAATCATTTGAACAATGTCGTCAGGCCTTGCCGGATCAATCGGTGTCAGCGAAACCAGCGCTTGTAGTCCAAGACCAACGGCACGCTGATTGATGACTGCGCGATAACCCTGGATCAAACCCTTGGCCTCAAACTTCTTCACCTTCTGATGCAGCGTGGAGCTTGGAATGCCTAAGGCTGTAGCAATCTCGTTCAAAGACCTGCTGGAGTCTTTGGCCAACTCGGTGAGGATCTGGCGGTCGATGCTTTCCATAGCTAGAAGGTTAGCTGCTAGGCAGCTATCCCCTTGGTCGAGGCCACAACGTCAGATAGCTTGCGGTTCAAAGTCTCATAGAAGACATTCAGCGGGAACTCGTCATCTAACACCAAGTTCACAACCTCTTTGAGCTCACCTCCGGTCGGCAACTGATCCGCACCCTTTGCCCAGTTAGAAGCAGGGTGAGGTGGCACTAGCTCTTTGACAAACTCATAGGCCGCAATCCACTGAGCCAACCTAGAGCGATTGATTCCCTCGTGGTAGAGACTCTCCACCTGCTCACAAAGCTCGATCACCGATGGGACAACCAAATCCCAATCAAAGGTCAGTCGGTTGTCAGTCCAGTGCAGTGCGCCCTTTTTGTGAAGGTGGGCAAAGATAATCTGCCCACCTAGGCCGTCATAGTTCCGCACCCGGTTACCCGTGATCGGGAAGCGGAACAGGCGGTCAAACAGGATGGCGTAGCGAATGTACTTAGCGAGAGGATCACCCTCTTCATCCAAAACGACTGTCTCTCTAAAGGTTGATAGGTCGCAGCGCAGCTCCTCCAGCGCATACATCCAAAACGGCATGCGCTGCTTGATCATGAAGGGATCGAAAGGCAAGTCTCCGCGGGAGTGGGTGCGGTCGTGAATCAGATCCCAGAGCACGAAAGTCTCCTGAGCCAGTCTTTGATCAAGAATCAATCTCTCTGCATCTGCAGGCAGAGCCAGGTAGAGAAGCTCTCTCGCAGAATCGGTAACCTTGCGGAACCTGGCTGCCTCGCGATCGCAGAAGATGCCGCCCCAGAAATAGGTTGCAACCTCACGAACCGCAACGGTCTCGGGGAACAGCACCGCTGAGTTTGTGTCATAGCCTGCGGTGAAGGCAACGAACTCAATGGGGATAAACGCGGGGTTCTGATACTTCTGCTCCTTCTGAGCCAACCAGTCTGGCCAGAAGGTGTTCGTGATCACGGCCTCTAGATTGCGGTTTGGGTTGCCGTTCTGGGTATACATCGAGAACACAACCAGGTGCTCAAGGCCGTCCTTGCGAATCTGGTCCGGCCTGAACTCCTGCAGGGAGTCATAAAAGTCTGGGACCTTGTAGCCACCCTCACGCCAGGAGGCGATGTCTTTGTTTAGCGCCTCGATGTAGCGCGCCTGGTGGGGGAAGTGCTCGCTCAAAGCATTCACCGAGGTGAGAACATCATCTACAAGCCCGTCCACCTGAGCAAGCTCCGCAGTCTCAAAATCAATCGAGCCATCCTTGAGCTGCAGCGGGCGCAGTTCCTCAACAGCCTTCACCAAGCGCTGCCAGTCCAAGTTCGAGCTAGCCCAACTCTCAGGCTTGCCGCTGCCGGAAAGCTTCGCTGCCTTGGCGTTGGACAAAAAGCCCACGACGTTTAGCCAGAGCTGGATGTTGTCGCCATCGGCCACCGAGTCATCACCAAACAAGTCCGAGTCAGCAAGAACCACTACCCTGCCCTGTCCTCGCCACAGCGCTGCAGCGAGTGGAGCACTGGCCGGAAGCGCGTGCTCGGAGGTCGATAGAAATACCTCAGCATTCTCCGCACTCAGAAGTTCCAAGGTTGCGGCTCGGTAGAGACTGAGGTTCTTCACCTTGAAGTTCAGGTCAGACCTAACGAGCCTTGGCAAAACGGGCTTGGGCCAGCTTGCAACGGCGTTGTGATTCTGCACCGGGTCCTGAACCGTGGCATTGCTGATCTTGACGCCAAACCGCATTGCCAGCTCTGCAAAGTTGTTGCCATATTTCTGCTGTTCGGTTTCACCGAGGATCAGCAGGCCACCACCTGAGAGCACAAACTCCTCGAGCGCTGAGATCTCAGCATCGGTTAGCTTCGGAGAGCCGTAGCCAACAGTCTTTTCCCAGTCGTCCTCGGAAGCGTGCGGAAGAACAAAAACATCGATGTCTCGCAGTAGCTCGGCTGTAATCGCAGTCGACTGATTGACGACTAGCTGGAAGCCATCCTTACGAGCGGCTTCGGCAACCAAAAAATAGCTGGAATCTGCAGGGTTCGCGGGGTTCATCTTTGCCGCGAGCTCAAGATCACACGTCCAAGCCTGTCGGTGGGACTGATCTACCAAGATTCGGGGTGTTCTCCGCATTTATTGGCTCCTTCTTAGATTTTATCCAAGAATACTCCATAAATTACGGATAAAGCACTACCTAGCTAAGGTTTTGTCCTTCTCGCGCTCTAGCGAACTGCCCTCAACATCCACGTTTGGCAAGATCTTGTCCAAACACTTTGGCAACCACCAGGCACTCTTCCCCAGTAGCGACATCACCGCAGGAACCAAAATCAACCTGACTAGGAAGGCATCAATCAAGACACCAATGGCAAGACCAAAACCAATTGGTCTCACCAGCGTGAGGTGATTGAAGACGGGGAAGCCAACGGCATTTTTCCCAAAGAGTTCTTTGACGATCTCTTGGAATCTTGCGGTCTCGGTGTCATCACCATAGGCGACCTGGTGACCTTGGTTCACCTCGGCCATGCGAGCCATAACTTCAGGGTGAACGCCAGCGCAGTTATCGCTTGCAAACCCACGCTGATTAGCCAGAAGACTCCGTTCTTCGGCGCCTGAAAAGGATAACGCTAGAGCGCCTTAAGAATGTCTCCGACCTTGTCCTTGGCATCGCCAAAGAGCATCTTGGCGTTTGGCTTATAGAACAGTGGGTTTGCAACACCGGCGTAACCGGAGGCCATCGAGCGCTTAAACACAATGACGTTCTCTGCCTCCCAGACCTTGAGCACGGGCATGCCCGCTATTGGGCTACCAGGGTTCTCAGTTGCTGCAGGATTCACGGTGTCATTAGCTCCAATTACCAACACCACGTTTGTTCCCGCAAGGTCATCGTTTATCTCGTCCATCTCCAAAACGATGTCGTATGGCACCTTGGCTTCCGCAAGCAGCACGTTCATGTGGCCGGGGAGTCTTCCCGCAACCGGGTGAATACCGAAGCGAACCTCGACACCCTTTTCTTTCAGGCGCTTGGCAAGCTCGGCCACCGGGTACTGGGCCTGAGCTACGGCCATGCCGTAGCCGGGCGTGATTACCACGGTCTTCGCTGCCGAGAGCATCTCGGCAACCTGCGCGGCGTCAATCTCGGTGTGCTCACCGGTTTCCTCATCGCTCTCGGTTGGCGCCTCGATGCCGTAGCCACCGAAGATAACCGAGATAAACGAGCGGTTCATCGCGCGGCACATGATGTAAGAGAGGTAAGCACCCGAAGATCCAACCAGTGCACCGGTAACAATCAGTAGGTCGTTGCTAAGCAGGAAGCCTGTTGCGGCCGCTGCCCAACCGGAGTAGCTGTTGAGCATCGAGACCACCACCGGCATGTCGCCACCACCAATGGAGGCAACTAGGTGCCATCCAAGTGCCAGCGCCAAAATGGTGACTGCGATCAAGAAGCCCATCTCGGGCGTGATCACGTAGGCAACTGTGAGACCGATGAAACCAATCAAGGCAGATAGGTTCAGCAGATTTCGGCCTGGGAGAATTAGTGGCTTCGAGGACATCTTGGCCGAGAGCTTCAGGTAGGCGACGATTGAGCCTGTAAAGGTCACCGCACCAATGAAGATGCCGATGAATACCTCGGCTCTGTGGACGCCGACCAAGTCAGGCGAAAGATCACCTGAGTGCAGAGCACCATTCCAGCCAACCAAGACTGCCGTAAGTCCAACAAAGCTGTGGAAGAGAGCGATGAGTTCCGGCATGCCGGTCATAGCGACTACCTTGGCTCGCCAGAGCCCGATGACCGCACCTGCACCAAGTGCCACCAGCAGCAGCACGAAGCCGGTGGAAGTGCTCTCATTCCACTCGCCCGAGAAGGTGAGCCATATGGTGGCCGACATCGCAATTGTCATTCCGGCGATGCCGTAGCGGATACCGGTCCTACCGGTCTCGTGCTTGCTGAGACCTGCGAGGCTCATGATGAATAGCAGGGCGGCAGCAACGTAGGCTGCGTTAGCGATGGCTAGAGCAGTCATTACTGGTCTCCCTTCGTGAACATCTTGAGCATTCGACGGGTGACCGCGAAGCCACCAAAGACGTTGATGCTGGCAATCAGCACCCCAATAAAGGCAAGGATCTGCACCAGCAGGATCGAATCAGTCACCTGCAAGATTGCCGCCACCACCACAATTCCGGAGATGGCGTTGGTGACGCTCATCAGTGGGGTGTGGAGGGCGTGGTGGACCTTACCAATTACATAGAAGCCGACTACTACCGACAGCGTCAGCACCAGGAAGTGCTGAGGTAGCGGCGGAGGTGCAAGTGAAACAACCCCAAACAGTGCAGCCAGTCCGGCGGTAATCAATAGTCCTTTTGTGCGGCCCGACATTTTCTTCTTTTCGGGCATCTCCTGCGGCTCTGCCGGCTTAGCTGCCGGGGCTGCAGAGACCTGAACCGGTGGCGGTGGCCAGGTTATCTCGCCAGTCTTCACGACCGTCACGGAGCGCTGAACTACGTCTTCGAAGTCAAGCTCTAGCTTGCCCTTCTTCTTTGGCGTCAGCAGCTTCAAAAGATTCACAAGGTTTGTGCCGTAGAGCTGGGAAGACTGTGCGGGGAGTCTCGATGGGAGGTCTGTGTAGCCAAGAATGATTACGCCGTTCTTGGTGACGATGCGCTTTCCCGCAACCGAACCGGCTACGTTTCCACCCTGGGCTGCGGCCATGTCCACAATCACGCTGCCGGGCTTCATCTTGGCAACATCCTTTGCTGTGATGAGCTTTGGCGCTGGCCTTCCCGGGATGAGCGCGGTCGTGATGATGATGTCGACATCAGCGGCCTGCTCGGTGTAGATCTCGGCAGCTCTTTGGTCATAGGCCTTGCTGGTGGCCTTCGCGTAGCCGTCAGATGACTCCATCTGCTCCTCGACCTCGACCGCTAAATACTCACCGCCAATTGACTTGACCTGATCTGCGACCTCTGGACGCGGGTCGGTAGCCCTGACGATTGCTCCAAGACTGGACGCGGCACCAATGGCCGCAAGGCCTGCAACTCCGGCACCTGCCACCAGCACCTTGGCGGGAGCGACCTTACCCGCAGCCGTTACCTGACCGGTAAAGAAACGGCCAAACTCATGGGCCGATTCAACAACCGCACGATAGCCGGCGATGTTGGCCATTGAGCTCAGAACGTCCATCGACTGGGCCCTGGAAATTCTTGGGACAGCATCCATCGCGAGAGCGGTAACGCCCTGCTTTGAAAGCGCCTTCAAAAGATTGGGGTTTAGTGCTGGGCTGAGAATGCCGACCAAAATCGCACCCTTTTTGAGTCGCTTGATCTCGGTGGGTGTGGGCGCATTGACCTTGAGAACGATGTCTGCCTTCCAAGCGGCGGCTGTGGTGGCCACCTTGGCTCCAGCTGCGACGTAGGCACCATCCGGGAAAGAGGCCTTGGCCCCTGCACCCTTTTCAATCAACACCTGATAACCAAGCGCGCGGATAGCTTTGACAGTTTCGGGGGTTGCTGCAACCCGAGACTCTGCCTGAGTCTCTAAAACAACACCAATAGACGACACGTCTCTCCTTAGGCAATCTCAGTTATCAACTGGATTTATAGCGTGAGGCTTCCAAGAAAAGCTACCGCTATTTGATACCTAGTTAGTCTCGCCTTTGTTTTTCTTGCCAAAAATGGACTTTAGCTTCGCGACAATTCGCTCAAGACCCTGCATGCCTTGCTGATTCAGCTCCCTCGCCCACTTAATCTCGAGGGCGAGAATTGAGAGCCCAAAAAAGATGAAAAGCAGTCCCGGGCCTGGGGTGACCATCATGACAAGCCCCATGCCCAAAAGGACAAAACCCAAAACCATAACCAAAGCCCAGCGAACGGGGTGTGGGAGGTTTGAAAGGATCTTCTTTAGCTTTTCCATCTTCGCTCTTAGGGCAGGTGAAACTAAATTATGGCAGTCCTAGCTGAGACCAAGCTGAAAAATCACAACTGTTAAATGATGCTCTGCTATTGCCTAGGTGCTTGCAATCGCCGGGATGATGGCTCCTGAAAACACCTGCCAGGCAAGCACGGACTTCGCAACCAGGCTCAGCGTGATATAGGTTGCCTCGCCGTAGAGGTAGTTCTTCCAGGGACCGATCTTCTTGTACTGGAATGCCTGGTTGAAGGCGAAGGTGTTGAAGAACAAGAAGAGCGCCACGATGATGCCGTAGACAAATCCAGGAATTTCAGCAGCATTCTCACTACCCGGCTGGATTGTGTAGACAATCAAGATAAGCCAAGGCACGATGCCTGTGATCGAACCCATGATGAAGGGCAGGCCCTGGCCGTTGCCTGGCTCCTCGTACTTCTCCTGCAGTGCTCCAAAGAAGATCATCGAGGCGTTTACAGCGAAGATTCCGGTGAGGGCAGCAAAGCCCGATACGCCCGTAAGCTGCGCAATCAACCAGATCATCACCGAGGAGGAGAGCGAATACTCAACCCAACGGAAGTAGTTGCGGTTTTGCTTTAGTCCGCCCTTGTAGCGAGAGAAGAACCAGGGCGAAGAAATCAAGAAGTGGAAGAAGGCAGAGAGCAGCAGGAAGCCGATAACGCCAGCGCCGATGTTGATGTCGAAGAGCTCAACGCGCTCTGGTGGAAGTGGAACCCCTGGAGGGCCTGTCGGGTATTCAATCGTTACTGGGAAAAGGATCTGGTTGTCCAGCAGAGTCAGGACAAAGCTGAGGCCAGCAGCCTGAGCGAGGTGGAGGAATCCGGCAACTACGTTGTAGCTGCGCAATCTTGCGATGTATTCATCCTGTGTTCTTTGTTTCTTAGCCAATTTGGCCCCCTTAACTTCCTACCCTCACACTATGCCCTCACGAGCTTTTTGCCCTAACCTCTAGAAGAGAGTTCAAAGGTGAACAATGCGCATAGAGCACGACCTAATCGGTGATTACGAGCTTCCCGCTAACTCGCTATGGGGGGTTCACACCGCAAGAGCGGTAGATAACTTCCACATCTCCGGTGTCCCAATCGGACACTACCGAAACCTAATTCGTGCGCTAGGGCTAACAAAGGCCGCAGCGGCAAGAGTGAACGCTGCCATCGGAGGATTAGACAAGGACAAGGCCCACTTCATTGAGCTTGCCGCGCTGGAGGTAGCCGAGGGCAAGCTAGACAAGTACTTTGTTGTCGACGCAATTCAGGGAGGTGCTGGAACCAGCACCAACATGAACACCAATGAGGTGATTGCCAACAGGGCCCTGGAGCTGATGGGCAAGACTCCGGGCGACTACAAGGTCATTCACCCGCTGAACGATGTGAACCGCTCGCAGTCCACAAACGATGTCTACCCCACCGCTCTCAGGCTTGCCCTAATTTTTGAAATTGAGCTGCTTGATCAGTCACTGAGTGAGCTAAGGGACTCCTACCAGCGCAAGGCGGATGAGTTTTCCGACATCCTGAAGATGGCGCGGACTCAGCTGCAGGATGCGGTCCCAATTACCCTCGGACAAGAGTTTCAGGCCTTTGCCGTCTCCACATCAAAGGACATTGCGCGCCTGCACGAGCTGATTCCGCTGCTCTCTGAGGTAAACCTCGGTGGCACCGCGGTTGGCACCGAGCTGAACACCCCAAAGGGTTACACCAAAAAGGTGGTTGCTGAGCTCAGCAAGCTTTCTGGGATAAAGCTTGAATCAGCCCATGACCTTGTCGAGGCAACCCAATCCTCTGGAGTACTGGTCACCTACAGCTCAGTGCTAAAGCGCATAGCCGTGAAGCAGTCCAAGATTGCCAGCGACCTAAGACTCCTAAGCTCCGGCCCAAGAGCCGGATTCAATGAGATAAATCTGCCAGAGAAACAGGCTGGCTCCTCGATCATGCCCGGCAAGGTGAACCCGGTAATCCCGGAGGTAATCAACCAAATTGCCTTCACGGTTATCGGAAACGATCTCACGGTAACCATGGCGGCCGAGTCCGGCCAGCTTCAGCTAAATGCCTTTGAACCAATCATGGCCAGGTCGATCCTGATGAGCATCACTTACTTGCGAAACGGTTTTGCAACATTCACAAAGAACTGCGTGGACGGAATCACCGCGAATACCGACATCCTGCAACAGACCGTCGAAAATTCAATAGGACTTGTCACCGTGCTGAGCCCACAGCTCGGCTATGAAAACGCTACAAAGGTTGCCAAATACGCACGCAAGCAAAACTGCTCCGTTAGGCAGGCAGTGGTGGACCTAGAGCTAATGACCGAAGCAGACTTCGATGCCGCGCTTGGCGACCTAGTCTCCATCGCCAAGCGGGCGAGATAGTTAGCTGCGCAGCGCCTTCGCTAGCTCAGTAAACGAATCGACAAGCTTGTCCATATCACTCTGCTTGTGAGCGAGTGAAACCAGCCACTGCTCATCTAGTCCCGGAGGGGTTAGCACACCGCGGTTCACACCCCACAGCCAGGAAAGCTCAGCAACCTCAAAGTCAGTTGCCTTGAAGTCTCGGTAGTTTCGGACCGGGGTCTCAGACCAGATCACAGCGCCCTTAACACCAAATCCGATGGTGTGGGCGGGGAGCTCATACTTGGCAATCACGGCATCTAGCTTCTTGAGGGTTTCGATGTTGATTGCCTCGGCTTTGCCAACGGCTGCCTCGGTGGCCAACTCGTCCACGGCTATGGCGGCGGCCATCACGAGAGGATTGCCGTTGTAGGTGCCGAAGTGAGCCATGCGGCCATCAACGACGGCATCCATGTACTTCTGCTTGCCGCCAAATGCTGCCAGCGGGAAGCCGCCACCAATGCTCTTGGCTAGGCAAATAATGTCTGGCTCAACACCGAGCTTCTTAGCAGCTCCAGCGACCCCAGCGGTTAGGCCGGTCTTGACCTCATCAAAAATCAGAGCGATCGAATACTTATCGCAGAGCTCTCTAACGCTCTTTAGGTATCCGGCATCGGGCATGATGATCGAGAGATTCTCAACCACCGGCTCGACAACGAAGCAGGCGATTCGGTCGCCGTGCTCAATGAAGATTTCCTGAAGTCGCTCGAGGTTGTTATAGGGAACGGTAAAGACCTCACCGGGCTCAACGTCAAAGGGAACCTGTGGAGTTGGAGCATGGGCATCGCCAATCTCATCGAGAGCTGGCTTTACAGAAACCTGAAGTGGGTCATAGCCACCGTGATAGCCGCCCTCGACCTTGACGATCGCCTTCTTGCCGGTGACGGCCCTGGCGGTTCTGATCGCATACATCGTCGACTCGGTGCCTGAATTAGTAAACCGAATCACGTCTAGGCCAAAGCGCTTTTTGAATCTCTCGGCCGCCTCGGTTGCAATTGGGGCTGGAGTCACAAAGAGTGTGCCAACGCTGCGCATCGCCTTCTTGGCTGCTGCGATGACCTTAGGGTGAAGGTGGCCTACGAGCATTGCTCCAAAACCCATGGAGAGATCTAGAAGCTTCCTGCCATCAACATCCTTCACAT
>Ga0222714_10003632_pt1 | contig 15555 bp, 21 predicted proteins | sample C33_3DmetaG_FD_165048 | JGI IMG/M metagenome (GOLD analysis project Ga0222714, IMG submission 165048) | Estuarine water microbial communities from San Francisco Bay, California, United States - C33_3D | ecosystem: Environmental > Aquatic > Marine > Unclassified | place: USA: California...
GAGCCGCCACTTATACCTGTATTTGTTCCACCTTGAGAACCGCCACCGCCGCCAGCCAAGGAAGTAACACTTACACCCGTTCCAGAAAGCGATGAATTTGATCCGCTGTTGCCGCGAGTTGTGCCAGAAACACTAGCTCCCCCCGCACCAACAGTGATTGTATATACCGCAGAAGTATTTAGAGTGGCAGTGCTTGTGAGATAACCACCAGCCCCACCGCCACCGCCATCATACGCGCCGCCACTGCCGCCACCAGCAATAACAAGGTAGCTGATAGAATAAGGGCTAGTGTCAATTGACGGACCCGTTCCAAGAAGGGTGCAAAGAACACCAGTCATTAAGTCACCCCAGAGCCAGAGATATACCAGCGGTTAGCTTGAACCTTGATCAGTGTTGCAACAGCGCCAATCGCCAGAGTTCGCGTCCCTGTGGTTGCCGCACCAGTACCAGCCAGCACAAGTGTAACACCAGATGCGGGAACAATGGTTTTTGCAGCGTCCTCACAAACAAATGACATGGTAGCGCCAATCGGAAAGTTGAGCGTTCCGTCAGCAGGAATGGTCACGGCAAATGCGCCAGCGGTTACATAAAGGTGCTTTCCAATATCGGAGAGGGCCAGCGTGTAGGCTGATGTCCGCTGGTTCTGTGGCAGTCCCTTGTAACCAAAGGCAGCAGCTACATCCGCGCTGGTAATCTGCCCAACATCATCCATGATGACGCCATTATTGGCAAAGCCGACACCTTGGTTGATGCGCCAGCGGTTGCTGGTGTCTACGCCCCAAGACCACCACAAATCAGAGCCGCCGCTGTTCTTGGCAGCCATGATGTTGAAAGCATCTTTTGAAGTCCCAGACGGGGCCATTTGGGTCAGGCGGTTATATCCACCAGCAGCAGACTGAATGTGCAATGTCGCGTCAGTGCCAGTGCCACCGATGGCAAGTCCACCATTTGCTCCAAGCCTCATGCGTTCTGTGCCAGCAGAACCAGAACCCCAAATGCTTTGTCCTACACCATCAATCTTGTAATAAGATGACCATGAGCCGCTGCCGTTGCCAAAGATTGACCCAAAATCAACAACCCAAGAATTTGTTGAAGCCCAGCGATTTCCAACAATAAGGCCATTTTCACTCGCACTATCCGTGGCGTTGACAATGCGGCCAGCCCAATTCCCGCTAGGATAGACTTCTGTTGCGTTGCTTCCACGCTTTACATCCAACCTTGATGATGGAGAAGCCGTGCCAATCCCTACATTGCCATTGCTGGCAAGGCGGAATGTGTCGCTTGGAGCGTTCCCTTCAATGGTGAAGGGAAACTTGGTGTTGGTCACATCATAGAGATACCAATTGCCAGCAGCAGAGACGTTGGCGCGCCAATCTTTACCACTATTGAGCCAGCGCAGTTGATTGTTTTCAGGCCCAGAAAGTGTGACAAGGCTGCTAACATCCAACTTTGACGATGGACTGCTTGTCCCAATGCCAAGGTTGCCAGATGCGTCTAAGCGCATCCGTTCTGAATAGTTCGTATACCAAACGTGGGGGCCGCTGTTGGCTGAATAGTTCATTGACCCAGCACCACCAAACGATGCGTAGCTTGCGTTGCCTACCCAGATTTGGCCCTTTGTGTTTGTTCCGTCTCCAAACGAGGTGCTAGTAAAACCTGTTGCATCTGTATTGGTCACAAAGGCTATGATACCCCCGCCAGCAGCAGCCCCGTTCACATGCAATTTACTAAGTGGCGCGCTGGTTCCAACACCAACATTCGTTCCATTGTCGTAAACAATAGATGCGCTGGCGGCGGATGCGCCATTTCCTTTGACCAAATAGCCTGAGGTTAGGCTGGTCGCGCCTGTGCCACCATTTGCGACAGGGAGAGTGCCAGTGACGTTTGATGTCAGGCTTACAGTCGAAAGATACCCGCTTGGGTTGGTGGCATTGTAAGGCGTGTATCCAAGCGCCGTGACAATCGACTTCTTTTCCCACAGGCTTGTCGATGTGTTGTAAAACAAGCCATCATTGTTGGCAGGGGATTGAGCCGATACATCGTGCAACTCATCCATCTCATAGCCGTTTTGCACTTTGACAAACAGCTTACCCTGCGTTGGGTGAGCGTGTTCCACAACCGCCATATAAACCAAGTGGTCAGGTGCATGTGGCTTGGTGGCGGTCAGCGTTCCAGCCGTTGTAGGGCTTAGGTAAAGTTGCTGCCCATCCGTGTAAGCAGATGTGTTGATGTTGGTGATGGCTCCAATGAGCGTGACGTTGCCATTGGAATTGTTTGAAATGTCGGCTGTGACCAAGCCCAATGTCTGCGCCGACGTTGCATCGCTTGTTGCGATTGCCTTGCTTACAGTGGAAATCTGACCAGTAGCGCCACTGATATATACCGCAGTGCCTTTTGTGAGCGTTGCGCCCGTAGTGTTGCGAACAGGCAGGAGGACGTTTGAAGTTGAACCAGCGACAGCAACCGATAGGTCTATCGCCGTTGTTCCAGTAATAGATATAGATCCATCAGTCGATGTAATGGTTTGAACAGCAGTGTCTGCCTTAGCGCCTTGTGCCGCCGTTGCTGGTGTAAAGCCCAGAGCCGTTGTAATCTGACCTGACGTGATGCCAGTGAGGTACCCTGCAGATGCGTGATTACCCCAGCCAAATGCCGTGTTCCAGTTACTGATGTTTGTCGTCGTGATCGCCTTGACGTGCGACGGCACAGTCGGATCGGCTTCGGTGAAGCTGGTCAGATAGCCGCTGTCATTAGTAAACGATGAGACGTTTGTCGGCCTGCCAGAGAGGTCGGCATATGCGCCAGAGGTTGCAACAGCAGCTAGAGACGAGGCATTAACCTTCGTCCCCAGCTCAGTATTCAAATTCGTGAAGTTGGCATCAACTTCATTGTTGGTAAGGGGCGAGCCTTTTCCGGACCGCGTAACAATAGTTGCCATCTTAGACTCGCCTCAGAGGAATTACGCAGCGCCGATAGTGACGGTCCAAGTGATCGACATCGTATCAGTCGCCTCTTTATTAACGACACCAAAGACGGTGCGGCAAAGCATCGTTCCGTTAGAGGCGGCGTTAAACAAGCCTGCTTCAGTTACCGCACCAGTGCCTACACCAGCGCCAAACGTAGCGACATATGCAACAGAGTTATTGGTGACAGTAGTCGACACCAGAGCGACACGACCAAGCTCAGTGCCAAGCGCTGTGTTCCCACCTGCTGCAGCGGCGGTGCCTGAGCCAACGGCCATGTGCGACATGGCTGCAGCGGTTGCATCTTTGATGCGGCTGGCGATGAAGTTCAGACCAACGCTGACAACGAGGTTGTCTACAGTCTGTTCTTCCTTGATCACGCCATCAGTGCCGATGACTTGGATATTCAGTCGGCCAGTGGCCTTGATCATTTCGTTCGTATTCATGTTAACCCTCAGAATGTTCGTATAGCGCCCACGTAATCCTCCATGAAGTAACTTATATCGCAGTACCCTTGGCTCTTAACAAAGCCTGAGTCCGATGTCACCGCCTGATCTTCACGCGATTTATCGAAAGCCTTTGCCGACACCTCTGAGGTATACGCCGTATCGCTATACACTCTTGAGAAGGTAGAGACAATCGCGATGATGTCTTGAGCTAATACTGCGTCAGATCTCGACTTGAAGAACTGAATTGTCTGGTCGTCACCCGCCGATGCGCCGTTGACGTCATCAGTTGCATAAGCAATATCTGATAAAACTTTATTCACGTTCAGCAGGCGAGTATCCAATGACTGCACGCCATCTACTGCGTCTTTGCCAAACAACTTCGATGAAGCGTCAGCGACAACTGATCCGTCAGATATCGCCCGTACAAAGCTCGTTGTCTTTGAAAGAATGTCTGTTGCAGCCACTGATTCGGTAGACACTTTCCCAATCGATTTGATTGAGATCTCCGACGCCGACAACATGTCGTTGGGATTCTTGCCAGACGACTTACTTAAAAAGTCCGTACCAGTCACAAGCTCCGTTAAAACCTTGCCTGTGCCTCGAGATATAACTTCGCTTGCTACAGCGGCATCGCTTCTCGAGCGGCTAAGTGACTTGGATTGAGTATCAGTTGTAATGGCGTTGTCCGACAATCCCTTGCCGAAGGCACGACGAATCTGATCTGTAATCCCTGCCGCATCCGCAAGCTCGCGGAAGATTAAAAATATACCAAGCGCAGTTGTGATGACTGGACGGATCGAGGCCGTGCTAGCGAATAGGCGTACATAAGCTCTCTGCGCAGCAAGCGCGACGTACTTACTCGCGGATGATAGGAACCTATAGCGCGTCTGTGCATCAAGCTCTACGTACCCTGTAGATGCCGACAGCTCTGTGTACTCGAGCGGCGCAACCTCTAACTTTCTGACGTCCGCCGAGGCATCCATAGGGCCTTCACCAGTACCACCAGTTTCGATACCGGCTATTGCCATTGGCGGCTCCTTAAGCGAACTGCTCGCGAATCTGGAGCTTGATCAAGTCGTATACTGTCTGCTTTCCACCGCCAGCTTCTGTGTATTCAATCTCGCCCTCGAAAACACCAGAAGTGTCTAGCGTGGTCGCGTCGAACACAAACACAACTTCACCGCCAACGGCGTTGGTATTGGTACCGACAAGCGTCGACTTAGTCGTAGATCCGCCAACCTCACGCACGCGCAAGCGAACGGTTCCGCCGGTAAGGTTCACCAGAGCCCATGTAGTAGGATCTTCTGGGTCCAGCACCTTGCCAGCCGCAGCTAGGTTGCGATCACGCACAGTGACTTTAAGCTGAGGCAACGTGTCGCCTTGAACAAGGTATAGAGTTTCTGAGTAAGCCATTAGATGAACTCTCTTGATTTGACGGTAAGGGCTGCTCCTCCGTGACCGTACTTGGCCTGCCGCATTGCTGCAGCAACGCCGCGCTCATAAAGCTGCCTGTTTGCACCGGCAGCAGCGCCATCCATCCAAGGCTGACCAGACATCATCTGCAAGCGGAATAGAGCTCCAGCCACAAGCGTCTCACGATGCTCTAGGCCAATCGTGTCCGGAATCGTTGTAGATGTCTGCGTAGGCTTCAGCGTGTACAGAACCTTGAGGCTTACCTTGCCCTCTGGTTTTGGCCCTACTAGGACAGTACGGTTGTCGTATTGCGAGAAGTATGTAGGCGCTCCAAAGTCCGACAGCTCGATCTTCATGAAGGCATCTTCATAAGGAACCGACTCAAGAGCACGACCGTCAAGCATCATCGCCTTCACATGATTCGGCTCAGTGCCGCTAGGCGCATCGATTTCGTAGTCCGTTACGCCTCGTGAAACAACAAGCGTCTGTGGATCTGCACGATACAAGTCGGTGCGTGCGCAGAAGTCGATGCAAGCGTCTCTGATAGCCCTCTCAGCGGTGAACTCAGGGCAGGACGGAGCCTCACTCAGGACGTAGACGAAGAGATCGCTGTACTTCACTGGGCGGTACGCCGTGGCTGCTGAGCGACCATGCTTTCAAGCAAGCCACCATCAGCCTGCGACTTGATACCAAGAGACGTGGTGAACGCCTGATAGTACACAGCAGCGCGGTTGAGATTAGCGAACTCGCTATCCTTCTGGTAGGAACGGTACATCATGTAGTCCATCAATGCATTGGCGTAGATGTCGTCGATGCCGATGACTTGCGTATCAGTCGTGAAGTTCGAGATAACGATATCAACCGGTGCCATCGCATACACGATATCGATCTGGTGAGCTGCGGCAGGCTTTGGAAAAACGTAGAAGTTCTTCGGATCGAGAGCGTCATACACGTAGTGCTTCACGCCGTCAGCGCTTACTGCGGTTTCGTACCAATTAGGAAGCTGAACATCAAGAATGCTACGGTCGACCTTAGTGACTGCTCGACCGTTAGTATTTCTTAAGACGTTGATAAGGCGAAGGCCATCCGCAGGCAGCGTCTGCTTTGCGGTGGCTGCGCATGAAAACGCAGCGTTAGCAGCCTTCGCGTCTGGACGAAACAGGACGACCTGCCGCTGGGCATCGTTGAGGTAGTTCAGCAGCTCACTCTGAGTCCAACGCACAAACGTGGGATCTTGGAGTGTGATGCTAACTCGACTGATTAGATCAACAGCTTTGGTCGTCGCCATTTAGTTTATTCCCACTCAATAACTTCAAGGTCTGGATTGCCCTTATATAGAGGACTCCAGAACCATTCCACACCAGTTTTCAAATGGCGCACGATTTTTGGTTTACGCTCAGCCTTGACTGCAGCTTCAACAACCTTGCCCTTGTTGTTTACGAGCGTTTTTACGTGCTCAACAAGATCCTCAATGCGTCGACGCTTGTCGAGCTCTACGGCGAACTTGTCTCGTGCATAGATGTCGAGCTCATCTTTGCTCATATCTTCAATAGCTTTTTCCACGGTGTTCCTCGTTCTCTGCATAGTAGAAGGCACAGTTGTATGCCTTCATCTATAAAGAGTTGGGGGCGAAGTTTCCCTCGCCCCCGCTTCTATTAGGCTGTCGTCTTCAGCTTCATGGTGACGAGGGCGTTAGGAACAACGACCTTGTAACCGTAAACCTTCAGGCCGCGAATGCCGTCGCCGAACGTGTCGGTCAAGCGAACTGTTTCGGTCTTCACGAACTGCGAAGCGAAGCAGGTAGCTTTAGGGTGACCAGCAAGGCAGAACGTCTTGCCAGCATCGCCGCCAGAACCAATCGAAAGCAAGTTCGACTGATAGATGGTGAAGCGGTCAACCTGACCAACCTTACCGTTGCGGAGTGGCGAAGCAGCGTCACCGGTCAAGTAAGCTTGACGCAGTTCCGACTTCTTCAGCATCTCGATGTAGAGCGGCGAGAGAACGAGGAAACGATCCGAATCAGGGATGTTCAATTCGTCCAGCTTGCGGCCAGCTTCGAGGATGTGGTTCAGAAGGGTTGTTTCCGAAACCGATGCCTTGTCCAAAATGGTCGTTGCAGCAGTAGGGATGTTGCCGAGAACGTCTTGCTCAACAGCAATACGCATTTGCTCAGCGGCATCCTTCGATGCTTCGTTCTGGAACGCGATGTCGGCCTGAACCTTAAGGATGTCGTCTACCTTGAAGGCATACGACTTCGCCTTGTCGATGTTCAGCTCGACAACTTGGGTGGTGACATCAGCATACGAAACGCTGCCGTCATAGTTGCTGACGGTTACGTTTGGTACGGTGCGGATGTTTACCTTGTTACCCTGACCCGAGATTTCACCTTCATAGTCGGTGTTCGAGATCGAGGGGAGTACTGACGAGGCATAAAACTTCGCTTGAAGCTTCTTCGAGAAAATTTCAGGAATGAAGTTCGCAGCGGAGTTTGAACCAGCGGTAGGAAAAGCAGGCATGTTAAATAAACCTTATTACAACAGGATTGAACTAACGGACTCGTCCATCCAGATACGCCTGATCGATCTCTGCCGAACGTCGCTCGAATTCATCGAGTGGCATACGGGTGATCTCTTGGCGGCTCCAAATTCGCTTGCCCGAGCTTGGGTCCGGTCGTCTGGCTTTAGGGAGCGTGGGTTCTGCAACCCGTCGCGCCTTATCAACCTTTGAGACCGGCTGTTGCGGCTGTGTATCGAAGACTTCCTTATAACGATTGATGAGCTCAACTACCTCATGGGCGCTGCCGTCATTGGCTACACGCTGCCATACAGGCGTCTGACGCTCGAGCCATCCAACAAAGTCATCTGACGTGACGATATCGTCCATGTCAGGGTGCGACTCACGGATAGTGTCAAAGTGCTCAGTAAGAGTGCTCTGACTTTCATTCGTTCTAACTTGGTCCCTATACTGGGTGACTGTCTGTTCTAACTTTGCCAGCTTCTTCAGAAGCGGCGCAGCGATGTCTGGGTATTCCTCAGCGAGGGTTTTCAGATCATCATCTTCACCGTCTCGTCCGTTCTGGGCATTAGCCAGTTCAGAACTCAGCTCCGCATTATGCTGACGTAGCGCTATTACTTCTTTGCGCAAATCCGCCGCTTCTTGCGTTGCCTTTGTCATTCGAGCCTGAGCATTCTTGATACGCTCGTTTGCGAGTTTGATCTGCTGTTGCAGGTCGCCTTCGCTTTCATCAGGATCTTGATCGCCGCGATCTTCTTCCTGTGGAATCTCTTCGCCGTCTTCCCCAGTGTCCGCCGATTCTGCGGGTGGGTTTTCATCTTCATGTGGCTGCGGCGGGGTGTCGGTCTCTTCAGCCTTGGGCTGCTGTTCCGGTCCGTCCTGCTCTGCCATCATCTGTTTCAAAAGTTCGTCGGCTTCTTGCTCAAGCTTCTCAGGGTCTACCTTCATATCTCACCAATGTTTGCGGGTCCGCTACGGAGTGTCCGCGTTTCGTTTAGAAGACGGGTATCTCTTACGAGGTCGTCTTCGCGCTTAAAACCGCTTGCGCGGTATCTTCTAGTTCAAGGATGAAGCGCAGTTCTGCTGCTCTACCTTGATCAAATCTGTGGTCCGGAACGGTCTCCAACTTGTCCCTGCAAGCCTCCAGCCGCTCCGTTAGAAAGATCATCAAGTCCTTCCACTGGGGCTGAGCCATCAGTTGGAGCACCGCCTGCGCCGCTTGCGGCGAGCATCTGCTGCTGTTGTGCTTGCGCTTCAAGTTGAAGTTCCTTATCCGTCTTGATTACTTCGTCTGGATTAATGTCCATACTCTTTGCAATCTCAGTAAGCAACTCTTTACGTTTTGTTATAGCAACATCCATAGGATTGCTTATCAAAGACATAAACTGCAGCAAGCGCTGCGAGCGAACTTCACGCTGAATGAGTGAAGTACTGCCCTTCGCCGACACATTTAGATCGCCCTTAGCCTTCTCGTTGTCGCTCCACTCCATATTCCAGTGGTAGAGAGACTTGATCAGCGGAATGATTAGATAGTCATCGACGTTCTTAAGTGTCGACTTCAGTGCCACATTGGCGTTGCCCATCAGGATGGACATACCGGTTGCGGTCTTGTTGAGCTGCTGGCCTGCATCTCCGTGCGTGTATGACGGCAGAGAGGTGGTCTCGTCCGCGAACTTGCGGAACATCTCGATGATGCTGGTCAGTCCATTAGCGTTTGCCACCGGCTGGTTAAAGCGGACGGCTGGTGCATTGGGGTCGCCGCCACTACGCAGGAAGACTTTCCAAGGATGCAGATCGGTTGGATCTTCACCGGCCTCGAGGAAGTCCATATTGACTTCGACCATTGGGCCGGAAGAGATTGCCATGTTGTCGATGAAGATGCGGGTCGCCGCGTTCATGGTCGACTGCGAGTCGCGCATCATGCGAGGCACGCCGGTACCCCAGAACTGGTGCGGGTTACGCTCGTATGGGAAGCAGTTGTAAGGAATGCGACCATCCGGAATTGGGTTCAGCGTGGCGCGGATAACCTTGCCTGCGCAGATCCAGATGTTGGCGTCGTAGTCGTCGTCCTCTTCTGAGCCCTTTGGGAGCTCAGCGCCTGCCTCGAGAAGGTCTGTGCCGTTGATCGATCCCCAGTACTCGAGCACTTCGAACCGGTTATTGGGACCAGACTGCAGCTTGATGTTGGCGACCTCACGGCGGATACGCTCGTGGTCTTCTTCAACGTGGTTGCCGCGAGGACTGTCGGAGAGGATCTCTTCAATCGCTTCGCTGTCGAAGCCGTCAAGGTCACGTAGGTCACGGAACTGGCGGCGGGTAAGAACGTGGCGGCGGAACAAACCGTGAAGGTCTTCGTTCGATGTCGCGTAAGGATCTGGATAGATATCGAAAATCGATACCGACTCGATGTCTGGCTTGACCTGCTCAACGACCGTAAGCGAGTGAGCTTGCACACCATTCTGGTAGCTGCGCTTCCAGCGCTTGCTGCGTTCGATTCGAACTGTACCGCCCTTGATGCAGCCAGTACCGAAGATGCAGGACTCCATGATGGCTTCCTTGATCTTCTGTTCAGCGTTAGCTTCGCCTAGCTGATCGCGGACAAGGATGGTCATTTCAGACGCAGCCATCTTGGCGCGGCGTCTAACCTCGTCGCGCACCTGATCCATCAGCTCATCACGACGCTCATTGATGATGTCGAGCACCATCGTTGGCGAAGCGGCACCAGAAGCCTGCATGATCTCAGCGGTGGCTTCTTTGGTGATCTCCGCCATCTCGAGCGGGTCGAGCTCAGGTATGGACGTGGGATCGATGCTGTAGAAGTCCTGTCCACTCTGGAACAGGAGGTCGACCAGACGCGAAAACGCCGACATCACCTTAGTGCGGGTGAGGCCGACGAATACTTTCGAGCGTGTGCCGGTTAGTTTGGCGAGGACTTCGGGGTCATATTCCCCTAAAAATTGGCGGAAACTTGAGAGCCACTCATCCTCAATGTCGTTACGGGCGTCCTTGTACTCAGTGAACAAAGACTGCAGACGTGGACCCAGACCCTGAAACTCTTCAAGATCTTCCTCACGTTTTTCTACTGGTGCGAATTCTCCATTGTCTTCGTCTTCTATCTCGTCTTCGTACATCAATACCCCACGACACTATCGAACGGCTCGTACTTAGTTGCTACGGTTTTCGTTCTACGATTACGTGGCATTGAGTTAAGTCCGAATAGAGCTATTGCGTATGCCATTACTCTGTCATCAAAGCAACCCGCCTTCGCATTCGTAATGCCTTTGTCATCAATAACGTAGTTACGCAACTCTTTTACAAGTTCTGTGTCTGATATTCCACTATCGCGCTTACGCAGCAATGCAGCGAGGTTATCGATAATCAATGGCTTTGTCTTACTAGACGTGTAGAAACCAGCACGCTTAGTCATTCTGTCTGCATACGCATCATCTACTGTGTGCTCTACATAAAGATTGGGATAACCTAGATCCTGCATGCGGCGGATCGTGGTAAGACCGTGGTTGTTTCGCTCTGGAATGATGTAGGCGCGGTTGAACATCTTGCCCAAAGCGCAGAGCTGGTCACCAAGCTCGTATGGATCGATGTGCAAATGCCATGATGCCACCTGTCGACCAAGCGAATCCAGTACCTGAGCCACTGTGTAGTCGCCGTGCGCCAAGCCCTCAGCGACGTCGACGCCGATGCAATAGCGCTCATCTGGATCAACGCGCTTGATCCACTGCTTGTAAGATCCCTTCTCGTGCGGCGTGACGATGCCGTCCTTAAAGCTGCCCTCGATGTCTGGGCTGTAGCAGTTACGCTCTGCATCCATGAGGCAGTCTTCTTCAACAAAGCTGCGACCAGAGAACAGGAACGCTTCTTCTGGTGTGCATGGGTATTCCTGCTTGAACAAATCCAAAGATCCAAGCTCGTCGATCTTGGACCTGCGCCAGTTCAACTTATCGTTAGACAGGTTGTACAGTGCAGCCAGCTTTTCTTCTTCCGTTGTGCGGGTGAAATACGGATCGCACTTCTTCTCGTACTCTGGGAGCCAGAACCAAGGAATAAAGATGACGATCCAGTCGCCGTCTCCTCTGAGCGCCTTCATCACTTGGTCGTAGAACCAGCCACCGGCACCGTTCGCTGTGGACTCAACGATAACTTCGGAGTCTTCGGCGGGGACCGACTGCAGTAGACCTGCCACAATCTCGCCACTATTTGGATAAAAAGCGGCCTCAGATGCGTGAACGTAGCGGTTGGTCATGCCTCGACCAATGTTCGTGGATCGCGCCGTACCAATTCGGTATTGAGAGTTTAGCTTCTCGAAGACCATCGTGGTGGTCGTGCTGGTCGCCAGCGGCGGCTTAAAGATCGGATGGGCAGCGTTGTCGTAGAAGTAGCGCACCATTCGGAAGATGGCGGTGGTCGACTCTGCAAGGTGGGAGAGCACGAAGGCGTTGGCGTTCTTGGTCTTGGTCGTCTTCCAGAAGAACCGACCCTCGACGTAGGTGGAGATCCCCATCTGCCGCCCTTTAATCACTAGAGCGCGGATACGACCGGTGTCGGCGAGCTGCTTCTCGAGCTTCTCGTGGAGGATCATCTGGCCGTAGTTGAGCTTGAAGCGCTTCTCTTCACCGCGCTTGTCGACAATGCGTAGCACGTTCTTCGCATACATGGGGAAGTCCCCCATCAGCTTTTTTGCTACTGCCTCTATTTCCACAAACCCATACCCTTAACAATGTCCAAGCACCAGTCGACGAGTTGTTCATCGTTCATACGGCGCTTCATATAATTGACTGCAACACAGACCAGCCTCACATTGCCTGCGGAGTACGGCTTGTTCGAGTCGATCCGGTCAATGCTGATGTTGGTTCCAACTTCATCCCCTTCGAAGGTGAACGCTTTACCGGTAACAGCGCAGCGGCGATCCTGTTTCTGGAGGATCTCGAGGAGGTGATCAAACGTAAAGCAATCGGTTGAAAAGCTTCCGCCCTTAGACTTCCGTGTTGCGTCATGAAAGCGAGCCCTAAGATAAGACTCAAGGCATTTGTACTTTGATGCCATCTTTGTAGGCGGACACGATATGCAACGGACAGAGTACCGCCCCGTCATAGGATTGAGGCGGTACTCTGATTTGGGCTTCAATTGGCCGCAGTGGGTGCAGTTCTTCTGCACCTATCCACTTTCTTACTTCTTCTTTGCCTTCATGAGCATCTTCATCTTGCCAGCCATTTCTTTGGCTTTGCCCTTGTACTCTTTGACTTCGCCCTTGGCGTAAGCGGCCTTACCACCAGCCTTCTTCTTTTCCATCATTTCTTCTTTCTTGGACTCCTTACCCACGAACGGCATTGGTTTCTTCATTTGATTTCTCCACAAGCGGCCAACATGGCCTGTAACTTAGCTTCGTACCCCTTGCGGAGTTCACGCTCAGCAAGCAGTACCTTCACTCTTTCGAATATTCCAGCGCTTTCTGCAACTGCCGGATAGATCGGTGCGACCGGCTGCTCCTTAATGCACGGCACCGGCACAGGGATCTTGATCTCGATTGGAGGTTTGGTCGCACAGCCCAGCAAGAGCATGACTGGCAGCAGGGCTAGGACGCGCATTACTGGTACTCCTTCAGCAGCTCAAGGGCGGCAATGCACTCATCGCTGTTTGTCGGAACTGAAACGAGGATGCGGGTTGCCTTATTGGCGTGGAACTTCTCCACGACTCTAGCTTCCTTGAGCGCCTTCTCTGCGGCAGCAGCCGATTTTTTTGCAACTGATTCGTAGGCTTCGATGCGATTATTTTGTTTGTCCACCAGATCGGCGAGCTTGCTGTTTGCGAGCTCCTGCTCGAGGAGGTCGTTCTCGAGACCGGCCTTAGAGAACATCAACCAGCCGATGGCGGCTAGAAGAATGGCGTACCCAAAAAATCGGCGGAAAACCCAAACACCCTTCAACACTTCAATCATTACCTGATCCCTTAATCTTGCCCCACTCCCTGACTGCAAACGCAGCGGCAATGGCGGTGACTAGAAGAGACAGCCCAGTCATGTCGCTGGGAGCCTCGTTCTTAACGAAGAGCATGTAGAGAGGAGCAATGACCCCATGCACCGCCATAGTTCCCGCGATCCAGACGCAGGTCATGGGCCTCCACCACTTACGGATCATGCAGAGTGCGACGGCTTCAAAGTCCAGTAGGCGCTGCTTCAGGCTCAAGCTTCGTTCTCCGACACTGGAGCATTAGACGCAACATGGATGGGACCACCGGTTACAGGCACACCCTTCGGCCAGCGGATGGCAACGCAGCGGTTCTTGGCAATGCGCATGACGTTGACGGTGTTCGACTGGTTACCGCCAAGCACGCGATAGTAGAAGCGATCCTCGCCAACGTAGAAGCCAACGTGACCGCCACCCTCACGAGCAAAGACTAGGATTGCGCCTTCACATACATGAGTGGGCCGCAGGTTAGATCCATAGTCTTTCCACGCCAGTGCGCGATACCAGTGCTGAGGAACGGGGAGACCGTTCTCACGCAAGCAGTGGGCAACGAAGGTGCCGCACCAAGGAGTCTCATCGTCCTTCCACCAAGCACCAAGCTTAGCGAGCCACGCTTGAATCTTTGTATTGTGTTTCGGTCCAGCGACTTCCTTTAGGCCAATAGACTCGCGAGCAGTCTTCATCCACATTACTTTTTCTTTCTTGCAGCTCGCATGTTATCCACGAGGTTCGGGTATGGGCGACCAGCCTTCTTGGCTGCAGCCTTGGCGCTAGCCTTCTGACCATCAGTCAGTGGCGTAGACTTCTTCTTTGGATTCGGTTTGTCCCACACCTTCTTCATAACTTCACCTCAGTAATGATATTCGTCCACGTCTCCATAGCGCGTGAAGTCATGATTTTCCACAGCAAAGAATTCCCCAGATGCCTTGAAGTCTGGAGTGAGGACTTCCTTTGGCGTCAGCGAGATGTCGTAAACGCGCATCCGATTATTGGGATAGGCGCAGAACTGTCCGTTCTCGAGCGCGAGGACATTCATCGCCTTGTGCTCAGACGGGATCTCAGAGGTGCCGCAGTCGACCATATCGTTGTCTGGGTGGTAGTTGTCTAGCGTGAAGAGATACTCCGCCTTGACCGTGTCCCCGCTACGCAGACGCGCCTCGTACTGCATGCTGGCAATAAACTGTTTGCAGATCGCCACGACGCCGTAGTCCATGCAGTTCCAGAACTGGAGATCCGACAGCGGGTAATCTGGCGTAGGAGTTTCAGGCCGCGACACAAAGGCCGAGATCGGCAGCTTGTCGAAGAAGGCACCGTACTCTGGAAGGTACGTTTCAAAATACAGGGCGCGGCCAGCAATTGACTTGGCCGTAACCCACACGCCTTTGACGAACTCGCCGTGGCCGTCCTGCATGTCGCGCAGATATTCCTTGCGCACCCACACAGCTTGAGATGGGACGTTTACAAGAAGCGTACTCACTGGCTCACCATTTTGTTTTCGCCGCCCAAAAAGCCGCCGACATCTTTCCCTTGGCGATGTTGCTGGCGTGGCGAGCCTTGAATGCTTCATTACGCTTGGAGCCGTCCGGAGATCCCTTCACGCCTTGCTGGCCGAAGCGGATCGTCTTCACTTTGTCGCCAGACTTGGCAACAACGACGTGGGACTTAGTGGGATGAGACGGAGTGGCCTTCGGCTTGTTATAGCCAGAGACGCCTGCTCGCTCGAGACGGGGATCTTTCTTACTCACCACAATCCTCTTTCTACTGCCATTGCTCCTTTATGGCCTGTGACTCAACCAGCACCCGCTCTAGTGGGTACTTCTCTGGCCGCTCCTTACGAGGCTTCTTCTTCTTTATCTTTCGATCCACGCCACTACGCACCCAAAGCGGATGAGGAAGGCTCCCTCGTAGATCTCGATGCCGAAGCTGAAGACGTTGAAGGACAGACAAAGGTTCACACTGAACACACCATTGTCGATTGACAGACCAGAAAGCTTTTCACGCATGCAGCGTAATTACTGACATTGTGAGGTATAGGCAACAGCCAATCATTCTTCGCATAACTCTTATGTGGGAAACATGATTTGGTTATTTTTATTTTTTTTGGTTTCGTTTCCTAAAAAGACCCCCCCGTCTGTTATGGATGGGGTTGGGGAGTAGGGGTACGAAAGATAGAGCTACACAGTGAGATAGGCCTTATGGAACCGCACGGGTCGAGGCGGGGTCGCGGCACCACGT